>Ga0302321_100001513_pt1 | contig 19961 bp, 16 predicted proteins | sample Fen_T0_1_FD_202505 | JGI IMG/M metagenome (GOLD analysis project Ga0302321, IMG submission 202505) | Peat permafrost microbial communities from Stordalen Mire near Abisko, Sweden - Fen_T0_1 | ecosystem: Environmental > Terrestrial > Soil > Wetlands > Permafrost | place: Sweden: Abisko...
GCGCTCGAATTCGCGCCGCAGCGGATCACCGTCAATTGCGTCGTGCCGGGGCGCATCGACACGGTGAGGGAGTCGGCTGCGGATCCCGGAGCGCCGGCGCACCGGCCCGCCACGCCCCCCGTCGGGCGGCTGGGCACACCGGGGGAAGTGGCCGCCATGGTGAGAATGCTGTGCGGCCCGGACGCGCGTTACGTCACGGGACAGGCTATTCATGTCAATGGAGGCGGGTGGATGCCATGAAGGACGACCACGCTCGAAAATTCCAGCCTGCGGTGCAATGGGACGCGACGTTGCGTCCCGGAAAGCGCGCGTTCCTGAAAGCGCTCGCTGGTGCTGTCGCAGCGACGCTCGTCCGTTCCGCGTTCGGCCAGACCGGCTATCCCAGCAAGCCGATCAAGATCATCGCACCGGTGCAGCCCGGCGGCGGCGTCGATCTCGTCGCGCGCACCATCGCCGATCGCCTGGGCCGCGTACTCGGCCAGTCGATCATCGTCGACAACCAGAGCGGTGGCGGCGGCGTCGTCGGGTCGATGGCCACGGTGCGCGCGGCGCCCGATGGCTACACGCTGATGGTCGGCTACGTCGGCACGCACGGGACCAATCCGGCCGTGCGCAAGCTGCCGTACGACGCCGTGAAGGACTTCACGCCCATCGCGATGGTCGGCGGTACCCCTAACGTGTTAGTCGTTCCGCCGTCGGTTCCGGTCAATTCGCTGAAGGAATTCGTCGCCTACGTGAAGGCCAATCCGGGCAAGCTTTCCTACGGCTCCTCGGGCCCCGGAACGTTGACGCACCTGGCAATGGAGCAGCTCAAGGTCGCGGCGGACCTCGACATCGTGCACGTGCCCTATCGCGGCATCGGCCCGGCCATCACCGACATTCTCGGCGGCCAGACGCAGGCGCTGTTTCCCGGACTGGCCGCGGCGCTGCCGCACATCAAGGCGGGCAAGATGCGGCCGCTGGCCGTGACCGGCACCCGCCGCCACCCGCTGCTCCCCGACGTGCCGACGTTCGAGGAGTCGGGCTACAAGGGGTTCGATGGCGTCCAGTGGTACGGCATCGTCGGGCCGGCCAATATGCCGGCGCCGATCGTCAAGCAGCTGAACGAGGAGATCAACAAGCTGCTCGCCAATCCGGAACTGCGCGAGCGCTTGTCGGGCGAGGCGCTCGAGCCGATGCCGATGACGCCGGAGCAGTTCGGCCAGTACATCCGCGACGACATCGCCCGGTGGTCGAAGCTTGCGAAGGACCGCAACATCCAGATCAGCGAGTGACCCGGCAACTGCCTGCAACGCAACGGATCGACATGGAGTCCCGATGGCGCACAACACGCAAGTAACGGCCGATCCCAACGCGCCGCCGATCACCGGCATCCTGGCCCAATTCGTCGCAACGCATCCGTCCGGCGGCTGGGATGCGGCCGTCGAGAGGGAGGCACACCGGACCATTCAGAACTGGCTGGGCTGCGCGATCGGCGCGTCGCAGCACGCGACCGCGCTGGCCGCGCTGGCCGCGGTGCAGGAATTGGCACCTGCCGCGCAGGCATCCGTTCTCGGCCGTGCCGACCGTGTCGACATGGGCAGTGCGGCACTGCTGAACGGCATCACGTCGCACACGTTCGACTACGACGACACGCACCTCAAGACGATCATCCATCCGGCCGGTCCGGTGGCCTCGGCAGCGCTGGCGCTGGCCGAGCATCGCGGGTCAGCCGGGCGGCAATTCGTCGACGCGGTCGTGCTCGGCATCGACGTCTCCTGCCGCGTCGGCAACATGATCTACCCGGACCATTACGACCGCGGCTGGCACATCACGGGATCCACCGGCATGCTCGGCGCCGCTGCCGCATGCTCGCGGCTGCTTGGTCTCGACGCGACGAAGACCGCGATGGCGCTCGGGATCGCGGCGTCGCAGCCAATTGGCGTGCGCGAGCAGTTTGGATCGATGACCAAGCCGTTTCACGTGGGCGGCGCCGCGCGCGCGGGCCTCATGTCGGCATTGATGGCGCAACACGGGTATACGGCGTCCAGCCGCGCGCTCGAGGCGCCGCGCGGCCTGGCGCAGACGTATTCGACCAAGTGCGACTGGAGCGAGATCACGGACGACTTGGGCCAGCGATTCGAGATCTCGTTCAACACCTACAAGCCTTTCGCCTGCGGCATCGTGATTCATCCGGCGATCGACGGCTGCGTGCAACTGCGCAACGCGCACGGATTGCGTCCGGCGGAAATCGAGCACGTCGACCTCAAGGTGCACTCGCTGGTGCTCGAGCTGACCGGCAAGAAGACGCCGCGCACGGGACTCGAGGCCAAGTTCAGCGTCTATCACGCGTGCGCGGCCGGAATCCTTTTCGGGCAGGCGGGCGAGGCCGAATTTTCGGACGCCATCGTCGTGCGTGAAGACGTGATCGCACTGCGCAACCGCGTCCGCGCGAGTGTCGACGACGGCATCGACGAGGCGGCGGCGGACATCGTCGTGACGTGCAAGGACGGCCGCAAGCTGCACACGTTCGTCGAACACGCGATCGGCAGCCTGCAGCGGCCGATGACGGACGCCGACCTGGCGCGCAAGTTCCACGGCCTGGTCGACCCGGTGCTGGGACCGACGCGCGCGGACGGCCTGATCGGACAATGCGCGACGCTGGCCACCGCGGCGGACGTGCGCGCATTGACGGCTGCTGCACGGCAATGACGGCAGGCGCCGCCGACTTCTATTCGCGGCTGCCGATATTCGAAGGCTTCGCGAACATCATGGATCCGGCGCGGTACCAGCCGCTGCCGGACGACTGGCTGATCGGACTGACCGACGTCGTCAGCTCCACGCAGGCGATCGAGAACGGCCGCTACAAGGCGGTGAACACGGCGGGCGCGTCGGTCATCGCCGCCATCACCAATGTGCTGCACGGCCGCAAATTTCCGTTTGCATTTGGCGGGGACGGCGCCAGCTTCGCCGTTGCGGGAAGCGATGGCGACCTTGCCCGCGAAGCGCTTGCGGCGACCGCGGCGTGGACGCGCGACGACCTCGAACTCGAACTGCGCGCGGCCCTCGTCCCCGTTTCCGAAGTGAAGCGGCAGGGGCTGAATGTCAGGGTGGCGCGCTTCGCGCCGTCAGCGAACGTCTCCTTTGCGATGTTCATGGGCGGCGGCCTGGCCTGGGCCGAGCGCGCGATGAAGGCCGGCCTCTTTGCCGTGCCTTCGGCGCCACAGGGAACGCGTCCCGACCTTACCGGACTCTCCTGCCGCTGGAACGACATGCCGGCGACGCGCGGCCTGATCCTGTCGCTGGTGGTGGCGCCGGTCGCGCAGGGCGATCCCGCATTCCGCGCGCTGGTCGAGGACCTGTTGCGCGAACTGGAAGCGAGCCCCGATGTCGCGCGGCCGGTGCCCGATGGCGCGCCGGGGATCAGCTGGCCGCCGCCGGGACTGGACCTCGAGGCGCATGCGTCGCGCGCGCGCGGAGAGTCGTTTTCGCTGCGGCGGATGAAGGTCCTGCTGAGTACGCTGATAGCCTATGTCGTGCTGAAGCTGGGAATTCGCTTCGACGGCTTCGACCCGGCTGTCTATCGCCGGCAGGTCGTGGAGAACTCCGACTTCCGCAAGTTCGACGACAACCTGCGCATGACGCTCGACTGCACGCCGGCACTCGCCGACGCCATCGAGGTACGCCTGGCCGCCGCGCGGGCCGCGAACGTCGCGAAGTTCGGATTGCATCGCCAGCCGGCGGCGATCATGACGTGCATCGTTCCGTCGATCGAAGAAAGCGATCACGTGCATTTCGTCGACGGCGCCGCGGGCGGCTACGCGTTGGCGGCGAAGCAGATGAAGCAGGGCGGCTGACGCCGGGTTGCTGAAGGGAAGCGCCGCTAGCGGGTCGCGGCGGGCGCGATGGACGCGCCCGAGATGCCGTGGCGCGCGAGCGAGCGCTCGACAAACCCCGTCGCCTTCATTTCCTCGACGAGCGCGTCCAGGTAGACGGCGCCTGCGGCGCGGCCGCGCGGCGTCGCCATCGCCTGGTTGATCACCATGAACCGGCCGGGCAGCAGGCGCACGCCGGACACGCGCTTCGCGTCGGCTTCGAGCTGCTGCTTTACACCCGCGGCGACATCCAGGTTCTGTGCAACGAGCATGTCCGTCACGGCGGGAGAGGTCGGCGCGCGGACGAGCGTCGCCTGCTTCAGTTCCCGCGAAAGGAAAAGGTCGTAGGCGCTGCCGGCGCCGACGACGACACGCACGCCGGCTCGGTCCACCTCGAAGTTCGCGTGGATCGCCGACCGCTCCGGCACGAGATAGGCGCCTTCGATCACGACGTACGGCGCGGTGAAGTAGAGTTCCGAAGCGCGCGCCGGGTCGATCGCGACGAATGCGATGTCCCACGCGCCGGCCTTCTGTCCGGCGACGACGTTTCCCGCGGACTCGTAGAGGACAAGTTCGACCGGGACCTTGAGTCGCCGCCCGAGTTCGCGCGCCAGGTCGACGGACACGCCGCGCGGCTCGCCCGTCGCCGGATCCTTGACCGCGAGGACCGAGTTGCCGAAATTGATCGCCGCGCGCAGCGTGCCCGCAGGCGCGAGATCGGCGGCGACGCCGGCCGGTACGGAAGGCGCCGGTGGCGCGACGGTCGTTGTCGCGCATGCGCCGAGCAACGCCAGCACGCACAGCGCCGATGCGGCACGCAACACGTCGCGCCTATCCATGCAGCGCCTGCCACACGCGCTCGGCCGTCATCGGCATCTGCAGGGCCAGCGCCTGTGCGCGGCGGCCCGCGCGGTCAAGCGCGTCGACGACGGCATTGGCCACGGCCGGCGTCGCGCCGATGGTGCCGAGCTCGCCGACGCCTTTCACACCCATCGCGTTGTTGAGGCAAGGCGTGGACTCGTCCATCGTCATGTGGAAGTGCCGGATCATGTCGGCGCGGGGCAGCGCGTAATCCTGGAAGCTGGCGGTGACCGCCTGGCCGGTTTCGCGGTCGTAGACGAACGCCTCGCACAGTGCCTGGCCGATGCCCTGCACGGCGCCGCCTTCGAGCTGGCCGACGACGATCATTGGATTGATGACGCGGCCGACGTCGTTGACCGACCAGTAGCCGGCGACTTCCACGGCGCCGGTCTCGGGGTCGATCTCGACTTCGCAGATGTGGCAGCCGTTGGGCCACGTCGCGCCGTCGACCGAGCTGGTCGAGTCCAGCACGATGCGCTGCCGCGGCTGCCGTCCGGCGAGTTCGAAGAGGCCGACGCTGCGATCGGTGCCGCCGATGCGGAAGATGCCGTCGCGATACTCGATGTCGCCGACCGCCGCCTCCAGCTCGACCGCGGCCAGCTCCTGTGCGCTCTTCACCGTGCGTTCCGAGGCCACGCGCACCGCCGATCCGCCGACGAACAGCGAACGCGAGCCTGCGCTGCCGAAACCCGTCGCGCGGTCGGTGTCGCCCAGCATGATCCGGATCTTCTCGATCGGGATCCCGAAGATGTCCACCGCGATCTGCGCGAACGTGGTGGCGAGCCCCTGTCCCATCGCCTGCAGCGCCGTGAAGATTTCGATTTCACCGTTGCCGGACACGGTGACCGTGACGCGTTCCTCGAAGATGTCGACGCCGGTCCACTCGAGGAACGTCGCGATGCCGCGGCCTCGGAGGCGCCCGCGCTGCTTTGCATCCGCGCGGCGCGCGTCGAAACCGCGCCAGTCCGCGAGCGCAGTGGCCTGGTCCATCACCGACGCGAAGTTGCCGCTGTCGTAGGTCTTGGCCATTGGGTTGGTGTAGGGCATCTGCTCGGGCCGGATCATGTTGCGGCGGCGCAGCTCCGTCGCGTCGATGCCGGTCTGACGCGCGGCGGCGTCCATCAGGCGCTCGATGATGTAGATGGCCTCGGGCCGGCCGGCGCCGCGGTAGGCGCTCACCGGCGCCGTGTTGGTCAGCACGGCCTCGATGTGGATGTCGATGGTGCCGATGTCGTAGATGCTGGTCGACACCCACGGTCCGATCAGCAGTGGAATGACGACGCCGCCCGGCGTCGCGTACGCGCCGGTGTTGGCCAGCGTGGCGACGCGCAGCGCGAGCACGCGTCCGTCCACCGCCAGCGCCAGTTCCGCCTTGCTGCGCGCCGCGCGTCCGTGCGTCGCCGCGAGGAATTCCTCCATCCGCTCGGCGCACCACTTGAGCGGCCGCCCGAATTTGCGCGCGGACCACGCGAGCACGACGTCCTCTGGGTAGAGGCCCGTCTTCATCCCGAAGCCGCCGCCGACGTCGCCGACCTGCACGCGGACACGGTCGTTGGGAATGCCAAGAACGTCCGCACACAGCGAATCGCGCAGTCCGGTGGGCGTCTGGTTGGACACGCGCAGCGTGATGCGACCCGTCGCCACGTCATGGCTTGCGACGATGGCGCGCGGCTCGATCGGGCTGGGCGCCAGCCGCTGGTTGACGAGGTCGAGCGTCACGACGTGCGCGGCCTTCGCGAAGGCGGCTTGCGTCGCGGCGACGTCGCCGTGCCGTGCCGCCGCGGCGACGTTGCCCGTCGCGGCCGGCCATACCAGCGGCGCGCCTGGCGCGACCGCGTCGTCGGCATCGACGATGCAGGGGAGCGGCTCGTAGCGGACATCGACGGCTTCCAACGCGTCGCGCGCCTGCGCGATTGTCTCCGCGACGACCGCCGCCACCGCCTCGCCTACGAAGCGGACAGTGCCGACGGCGAGCGCATGCCGCGGCGGGGACGCGGTCGGCGAACCGTCGGGGCGCTTGAAGTCCGCCGACAGCGGCAACGGCTTCACGCCCGCGCGGACGAGGTCGTCGCCGGTGACGACTGCGATGACGCCGGGTAACGCCGCCGCTACCTTGGTGTCGATGGCGGCGATGCGCGCGTGCGGATGTGGCGAGCGCAGGAAGCAGACGATGGCCTGTCCGGGCAGCGTCGCGTCGTCGGTGAAAAGTCCCGCACCCTTCAGCAGGCTCTCGTCCTCGACGCGCAGGACGGACTTGCCGCTGCCGAAGCGTGCGAATTGCGATTCCGTGGTCAAGTCCTGCCCTTTCGTTGTGTCATCCGGGACTCGTCGCTTTGCCGGCCGGCATGATCATGTACACCTCGATTTCCGCATCGTTGCCGGCGCCACCCGTGAGCACCGGATAAGCCGTCGGCGAGGTGAAAAGTATCCTGCCGTCGACCGTGATGCTCGCACGAACGGCATAGCGATGCGACGGGTCGATCGCGGCCGGATCGTAGTCGATGCGGAACGGGATCGGCACTTGCGCGCCGCGGGTCGCGATCGTTGTTTGTCCCACGATGCGCGCCGGCGCATCGGCGAGCGTCGTGTCCTGCAGGCTCACGTCGACCACGGCATCGGGTGGAAGCGCCATGCGATGCCGGTACGTGACCGTTCCGGTGACGTTTCCGGTCATGGTGTACTGCGCTGACGCGATGGGCATGCAGAGCGACAGGGCGGCGGCGAGAAACAGCGAACGGTTCGTGCGTGGCATGGGCGTCGGGCGAAGTCCGGGGCAGGCGGCGCGCGGTGGAGGCACAGTGTGAGCGTCCAGCATATTATAGTGGCGCTGCGGACCTTTCGCGTTCGGCTAGAATCGGCGCATGAGCGCACGCGCGGCAACGCCCACGTTCCAACGCTGCTGGTGGTGCGGCGATGACGAACTCTATGTCGCCTATCACGACCGCGAGTGGGGATTCCCCGTCGCCGACGACCGCCGGCTATTCGAGAAGGTCTGCCTGGAGGGCTTTCAGGCGGGCTTGAGCTGGCTCACGATCCTGCGAAAGCGCGACGCGTTTCGCGAAGGTTTCGCCCATTTCGACTTCGAGCGCGTCGCGAAATTCAAGGCGCCAGACGTCGAACGGCTGCTGGGAAACGCCGGGATCGTCCGCCATCGCGGCAAGATCGAGTCGACGATCAACAACGCACAGCGCGCACAGGAGCTGGCGGCCGAATTCGGGTCGCTGGCGGCCTACTTCTGGCGCTGGGAACCTGTACCGTCGGCGCGACCCCGCCGAATCACGCGCGAAGTGTTGGCCGGGATGCCGGTGTCGACTGAGTCGACCGCGCTGTCGAAGGACCTGAAGAAGCGGGGCTGGACGTTCGTAGGGCCGACGACTATCTATGCCTTCATGCAGGCGATGGGCCTGGTCAACGATCACATTCACGCCTGCACTGTGCACGCCGACGCCGCGCACGCACGGGCGGCATTCCTGCCGCCCCGCTGAAGCGTCAGACGCGGCGCTTGTACTCGCCGGTGCGCGTGTCGATTTCGATCTTGTCGCCCGTGGTCACGAACAGCGGCACCTGGACATCGAAACCACTGGCCAGCTTGGCCGGCTTCATCACCTTGCCGGATGTGTCGCCCTTCACCGCGGGTTCGGTGTAGATCACTTCGCGGTCGACCGTATTGGGCAGTTCCACCGAGATGGCCTTGCCTTCGTAGAACGTGAGTTCGCAGGGCAGGCCCTCCTCGAGGTACGGGAGCGCGTCGCCCAAGTTGTCCTTCTCGACGTCGAACTGGTTGAATTCGTTGTCCATGAACACGTACATCGGGTCAGCGAAGTACGAGTACGTCACTTCCTTCTTCTCGAGCTGGACGGTCTCGAATTTTTCGTCGGCGCGGTAGACGGTCTCGGTGCCGCTGCCGGACAGCAGGTTCTTCATCTTCATCTTGACCACCGAGGCGTTGCGGCCGGACTTCGTGAATTCGGCCTTCTGCACGACCATCGGATCCTTGCCGACCATGATGACATTGCCGGCGCGAACTTCCTGAGCGAGTTTCATAGCGATTCCTGCGTATTGTCGCGGCCGGCAGGCGGCCGCGGCGTGGGGTGTTGGTAAGTGGATTGCAAAGTGCGCGAATGTGGGAAACCCTTAATTATAAACGATTTTCGCAAAACGTAACCAGTGCCTTGGCGAGGTCCATTTGACGAGCCAGCGCGGCGGCCCGGGACCGGGCGTGGGCCCGCAATGCCGGCAGGGCCGCGCGGAAGGCCGGCCACGCGGCGGCGACCGCCTCGGGGTGTCCGGAATTCCACGCCTGCCAGAACGCGCGCCGGGCCTGAACGCTCTGGGGATCGAGTCCGGCATCGAACCGGTTCAGCAGCGCATCCAGTTTCAGCAGGTGGACGTTTTCGGCTTGAGGATAGATGTGCCAAACCAGCGGCTGCGCCGCCCAGACCGCGCGGACCAGCGAATCCTCGCCGCGCACGAAGTTCAAGTCGCACGCCCACAGCCGGCGGTCGAACGTGTCCTGATCGACGAAGCGCGCAACGGCTAGCGTGAGGCGACCGCGAACGGTGGGCGCTCCGGCGTGCGGCACGGCGCCTCCGGTCCAGCGGTCGAGTTCGGACTGCGCGACACCTTCCGGTACGACGCAGACGATGTCCTCGTCGCCTTCCGCCCAGGCGTCGAGCAATGCCGGCAGCGCCGCGTTCGCGTAGCAGAAGAGCGAAACGATCAGTGCGGATCCGCGAGGTTTGGCGCCGACCTCGCGCAGCAGCGCGGCGCGCGAGCCCGGGTCGTGCTGGAACGCGTTGCGGCTGGCCTGTAGCCCCTTCTCGCGCAAGAGGCCCCCAGTGGCGCGGGTGAATCCCGGAAAGTAGAACCAGCAGGTCAGCGGCAGCAGCGGATGCGGCGAGGGCAGCGAGTGCGCGGCTTCGACCCAGCCTTCCGCCGACAGATATTCGAGGTTGATCCACACGGGCGGCCGCGTCTCGGCCGCCATCGCGTTGCGGTACGAATCCGGCAGGCCGCAGCCGAAGGCTTCGACGACGACGTCGGGACCGAGAAACGAGGCGGGATGCGCGTCGCTGCCGCGGCGAACGCGCACGCCGCGCGCGACCTGGTCGTCGCGTTTAGGATCAAGCGCGGGCTCGATGCACGCGAGGGTTGCAACGTCGTCGATCCACAGCGTGACTGCAAGTCCGTGTTCGGCGGCGAGCTGCCGTGCCAGGCGCCAGCAGACGCCGCCGTCGCCGAAGTTGTCGACGACGCGGCAGAAGATGTCCCAGCGCAAGGACGGAGCCATGTTCGGGTTCGATCGGTCGGCTTGGGTCCGGAGAACGGGCGGGTGCGGACTCACTCGCGCGTCCGGTGCGGGTCATATTATGGCAAGCGCCGCACGCCGGGCATAATGGCCATCCATCCTCGAATTGACGAAGCGCAAATCATGGCCGAACCATTCCAGATCGACGTGATCTCCGACGTCGTTTGTCCATGGTGCTATATCGGCCAGCGCCGGCTTGCTGTGGCGCTGGCCCGGCTGCCGGCCGACGATGGCGCGCGTCGCGCATCGATCCGCTGGCATCCTTTCCAGCTGAATCCCGACCTGCCGCAGACAGGCGTCCCGCGTAGGGCGTACCTCGAAGACAAGTTCGGCGGACCGGAGCGCGCGGCGCAGATCTACGCGCGCGTGGCGGCGACCGGGGCCACCGTGGGCATCCCGTTTGCCTTCGACCGCATCGCGATCCAGCCCAATACGCGCGATGCCCACCGGCTGATCGCGTGGGCGCAGGCGCAACGCGATGCAAGCGACTTGGTCGAACGGCTGTTTCACGCCTATTTCATCGACGGTCGCGCTATCGGTGATCGTGATGTACTGTCGGCCATCGCGGGGGAAGGCGGGTTCGATTCCGGCGCGGCGCGCAACATGCTCGACTCGGACGATGGCGTCGACGCGATTGCCCTGATGGACCAGCGCGCGCGCGCGATCGGCGTGCAGGGCGTGCCGTTCTTCATCTTCAACCAGCACATCGCCGTATCGGGGGCGCAGGAGCCCGACACGCTGCTGGGCGCCATCGCGCAGGCGCGCGCCGGTTAGCGTGGATTAACCCGGCTAACTGGCAACCACGCGGCGCGAGCGCGCAGAGACCGCATTCCAGCCCAGGATCGCAAAGACGATCGCCAGCCCGACCACGTCCGGCCAGAACTGGTTGAACACCAGCACCAGCCCTGCGAAGGACAGCGCGATCTTGGCCAGGCGCGACAGCGGCGCGCGGAAGTAGCCGATGTACGCCGCGGACAATGCGATGATGCCGACCACGCCGCAGAACGCCGCGGACAGGAAGGCGCTCCAGGTGAAGCCGATGAACAGCAGTGCCGGCGTGTACACGAACATGAACGGCACCAGCGCCTTGCCCATCGACAAGCGGAACGCGGTCAGGCCGGTGCGCATCGGCTCCGATCCGGCGATGCCCGCCGCGGCATACGCAGCCAGCGCCACCGGCGGCGTGACGTCGGCCAGTACGCCGTAGTAGAAGACGAAGAAGTGCGTGGCCAGCAGCGGCACGCCCAGCAGCGCCAATGCGGGCGCGGCGATCGACGCCAGGATGATGTACGTCGGCGTCGTCGGAATGCCGGTGCCCATCATGATGCAGGCGATGGCGACGAAGATCAGCCCGAAGAAGACCTGGCCGCTGACCGCGGTGAACAGGTTGAACGGATCGATGGCGCGAAACGCTTCGGCCGCCGACGCCGCCAGTTCCACCACGGCGCCGGAGAACTTGAAGCCCAGCCCCGACAGTGTCAGCGTGCCGAGGATCAGCCCCACGCAGGCACAGGCTGCGCCGATCGCGAGCGCGTACTTGGCACCTTCCGACAACCCGGCGATCAGCGGTTTCCACGTCAGCGTCTGCCCGTGCAGCCGGTCGTTGCCGAAGTGCCGGCTGACCAGCGGAATGTACGAGCACACGAAGCACAGGACGATGCCCCAGAACGCCGACAGGAAGGGCGTAAAGTCGAGCATCAGCATCGTGACCAGCGCCACCAGCGGAAAGACCAGGTGCCAGCTCGACGCGATCACCCCCGCCAGCTTCGGGATCAGGTGCGGCTCGACGCCCTTCAGGTGCAGGCGCTTCGCCTCGAAATGCACCATCGCCAGGCACGCCAGGTAATGAAACAGCGCAGGGACGATGGCGATGATCACGAGTTCCTTGTACGGAACGCCGAGCAGTTCGGCCATCACGAACGCGGACGCGCCCATCACTGGCGGCGTCACCTGTCCGCCGCACGACGCCGATGCTTCCACCGCGCCCGCGAAGCGCGGCGAAAAGCCGTACTTCTTCATCATCGGAATGGTCAGCGAACCGGTTGTCACGGCATTGGCAACGGCAGAGCCCGAGATCATGCCGAACAGGCCCGAGGAGACGACGCACACCTTGGCCGGGCCACCCGAATAGCGGCCGGCCACGATCGTCGCCAGCTCCATGAACAGGCGGCCCAATCCGGTCATCTGCGCCAGGATGCCGAACAGCACGAAGTGGAACACGTAGGTCGCGACGACGCCGACGGCGATGCCGTAGATGCCTTCGGTACCGACGTAAATGTGGTTGACCACGCGGACGACGCTGTAGCCGCGGTGCGCGAGCACGCCGGGCATGTAGCGGCCGAGCAGCGCATACAGCAGGCACGCCATGCCGATCGCCGGCAGCAGCGGCCCCATCGTGCGGCGGGAGGCCTCCATGACCATGATGATCGCGAGCACGCCCATCATGTAGTCCTGCGCGATGGGCGAGCCGACGCGCGCGATGAAGATGTCGTCGAAGAACACGATCAGGTAGAGCGAGACCGCGGCGGCGAACAGCGCGAGCGGCCAGTCGATCCACGACGGCTTGTCGTCATAGCCGCCGTACTGCTTCACCGGAAGCGTGATCGCGGCCAGGAACGCGACCAGCGCAAGGAATGCCCATCCGTGCTGCAGTTCGCCGGTGGCCGACAGCCGCTGCACCAGGTCCCAGGCGAGGTAGACGTAGAAGGCCGCGAAGGACAGCGCCCACGACCATTCCGTGGCGATGCCCTTGACGTTGCGCGCCGGGCGCGGACGCGGGAACACGAGGAAGATGAGGCCCAGCACCAGCGCCAGATGGAACGCGCGATGCTTGATCTCGACCAGCAGGCCGAAGCCCGCCGTGTAGATGTGGAAGCTCGACAGCACGACGGCGATCGTCGTCACCAGCATGCCTACGGGCCCGACCAGCTTGCGGAAGTTGGACTCGTGGTCGAACTGCCGGATCAGCTTGGCCTGCTGCTCGGCCGAGACCGCTTCGATCTCGTCGGTCAGCGTTCCCGCGTGCGGATTCGGCGTGGCGTTGCTCATCGTAGGTCGATCCGGGAGTTCAGGCTCAGGGCCCGGAGCAGGGACCGGGGGCGACGCCGAGCGCCAGTGCGCGATTTCCCCATTGCGCGAGGTCGAGCGTGCGCGTTCCGGCGATCAGTCGCGGCGATTGATCGCGGTGCACCTGCATCACGATTTCGGGCAAGCGGCGGTCCATCGTCACGACGAAGCGACCGTCGGCGCGCGAGAACGTGCCACCCGCGTCCGCTTCCGTCGGCAATCCGGGGCCGTGCTGCTCGAACCGCATCTCGGTTTCGACGATCGTGCTGCCGTCGCTGCGATACAACTCTGTCACCGGCGTGCGGGTTACCGAATGTGTGTAGGCGAGCGAGAACGACGTGTCGTCCGGCGGCAGCGCTAGCGCTGCCAGCCGTGCGCCGTCCGGATGCGCGGTGAGTGTCAGGCAGGCGGCGTGGGCGATCGGCGACCCGGCCAGGCAAGCTGTGACCAGGCCGACGCAGGCAATGCGCGCGAACAACGTGCGCCATCACTCCCGCTCGGCATGGCGACCGAGCGGGAATGCCGACGTCACTTGATCAGGCCTTTTTCGCGGTAATACTTTTCCGCGCCCGGGTGCAGCGGGATGGAGACCGACAGCAGCGCCGTCTTGAGCGAGATCTCCTTGCCTTTCGGATGCACCTGGCCCAGCGTTTCGGTGTTCTCGAAGAGCGCCTTCGTCACTTCGTAGGCCATCGCGTCGGTGACGCCGTCGTGCGTCGCCCAGATCGCCATCACCGCGAGTGTGTCAACGGGCGCCGTCTGGCCCTTGTACGTATTGGCGGGTAGCTGAACGTTCGCGTAGTACGGCTGCTTCTTGCGCATCGCCTCGATTTCCGGACCCGCGAGCGGAACGACGCGAATCTCGCGCGCGTTGGCCAGGTCGACGATCGACGACGTCGGCGCGCCGGCCGTGATGAGCGAGGCCGTCAGGTTGCCGTCCTTGATCTTGTCGACGGACTGCGCGAACGACGACAGGTCCTCGCCGATGTCCTTGCGCGTCATCCCGTAGGATTCGAGCAGGTCGCCCAGCAGCTGCCATTGACCCGACCCCGGCGAACCGGACGAGACCGACTTGCCCTTCAGGTCCTTGAAGCCTTTGATGTTGGCGGAGGCCAGCGTGATCAGCTGCACCTGCTCAGGATAGAGCGCACCCAGCGCGCGCAGGTTCTTGAGCGGCTTGCCGTCGAACTGGCCGGTGCCCTTGTATGCGGAGTCGAGGATGTCCGCGGCGACGAACGCGCTCTCGATGTCCTTGCGGCCGAGTAGCTGGGCGTTCGCGACGGAAGCACCGGCGGTTTCCGCGGTCGCCGAAAGCTTCTTGCCGCTGATCGTGACCTTGTTGGAAATGAGCTGCGCAAGCATGCCGCCCAGCGGGTAGTAGGTGCCGCCGGTGCCGCCCGTGGCGATGCCAAAGAAGACGCGCTCCTGCGCGATCGAGGACGACGACAGCGCGGCGGCCGCGACCATCGCGGCAACGGCGGCAAAGCGGAAGCGGGACGAGCGGTGACGGAACGCCATTTTTGAATCTCCCCTGAGGTTCGAAGCCGCCGGATCGCCGACGGCGAGGGAAGTATGCCCAATTCCGGCCGTTCTAGGAAACGGCTCCCGTTCCATAGCGTCCCTGCAGCAACCGGCCGCCCGCGAATCGCGACAGTGCATAGGGCTCGAGCGGGAAATCGGTGACGAGCCCCAGCGCGCCTTGCGCGACGACCCGTCCCACGATGGGCGACAACTTGAAGCCGTGGCCGGAAAAGCCGTAGGCGACGTGCAGGCCGTCGACACCGGGCAGGGCGCCCAGCACGGGATTCCAGTCCGGCGTGACGTCGTACACGCCGGTCCACGACGCGGCGAGCCCTGCCGTCGCGAAGACCGGCATTCGATGCGCGACCTGTTCGCCGATCTTGGCGACGTAGTCGAGCGGGACGTCCGCCTGCTCGGTGTCCGGCTCGGGAATCGTCTCGCCCTCGTTGCCGTCGCCGACCAGCAACTGCCGGCCGCCATAGCTGCGCATGTAGAGCTTTCCGGGCGAGGCCAGGTCCTTCAGTATCGGCAAGTCGCGCGTGTACGGCGCGGATGCCTCCAGCGTGAACACCGCATGCCGCGACAGCGCGAGCGGCATCGCGATGCCGGTCCACGCTGTCACTTCCTGCGACCAGATGTTCTGCGCGCTGATGACGAGCGACGCGCCGATGGCGCCCGTAGGGGTCTCGACGCCGGTCACGCGGCCGCCCGCGTTCCGCGTCAGCCCGGTGACGGCGACGCCTTCGCGCAACGTCGCACCTTGCCTGCGCGCCGCGCGGGCAAATGCGTGCAGCGTCAGGTAGGCGTCCGCATAGCCTGCCTCGGGTTCCCAGCCGATCGTCGCGATGTCGTCGAATTGAACCAACGGATGAATGCGCTGTGCTTCGGCGACGGAAATCTCGCGCGCGTCGATGCCCAGGTTGCGCTCGATCGCGAGCGTCTCCCGCAACGCGATGGCGCGCGAGCCCGCGCCCGCCACCAGCATCATCCCGCAGCGGTTGTAGCCGCATTCCGCCTCCCTGTCCTCGAGATAGGCAGGGAAATCGTTGAAAATGGCGATGGCGGCCTTGGCCAGCGTCACATTCTCGGGCACCGAATAGTGCGTGCGCAGGATGCATGACGACTGCGCGGTGGTGCCACCGCCCAGCTGCCCGCGCTCCAGCAGCAGCACGCTCCGGCAGCCGAACCGTGCCAGGTGGTAGGCGATGGAGACGCCGATCACGCCGCCGCCGATGACCACGATGTCGAATTTTTCCATGGAGAAGGTGTCGCGGCCGGACGAGGTCAGTCGCCCTCAGTTGCCCTCAGTTGCCCTCAGTTTCCATCTACGAGCGCCCGCGCCAGCGCGCGATGCCGCTCGATGACCGGCGGGAGGTCGATGGTTGTCAATTGGCCGTCGCGGATCACGATGTGACCCTGGATGATCGACAGGTCGGCGTGTGCGGGCGCGCACAACACCAGCGCCGCCAGCGGGTCGTGCCCGCCGCCGGCAAAGCCCAGCTGATCGAGATCGAAGGCGACGACGTCCGCGGCCATGCCGGGCGCCAGATGGCCGATGTCGTCGCGCCCTAGCACGGCTGCGCCGCCGCGCGTCGCGAGTTCGAGCGCCTCGCGCGCTGTCAGCGCGGCAACACCGAAGCCGACGCGTTGGAGCAGCAGCGCCTGACGCGCCTCGGCCATCAGGTGCGACGAGTCATTCGATGCCGAACCGTCGACGCCGAGCCCGACTTTCACGCCGGCATCGAGCATCGCACGGACCGGTGCGATGCCCGACGCCAGCCGCATGTTCGACGACGGGCAATGCGCGACACCGGTGCCGGTCCGGGCGAAGAGGTCGATGCCGCGCGCGTCGAGCTTGACGCAGTGCGCATGCCAGACGTGCGGCCCGGTGAATCCCAGCTGCTCCGCGTAGTCGGCGGGCGAACAGCCGAAACGCTCGAGCGAGAAGGCGACGTCGTCGTCGTTCTCGGCCAGGTGGGTGTGCAGGCCCACACCATGGCTCCGCGCGAGCGCCGACGTTTCGCGCATCAGGTCGCGTGAAACCGAGAATGGCGAGCAGGGCGCGGCGGCCACGCGCAGCATCGCGAACCGGTTCGGGTCGTGGAATGTCTCGATTGCGCGGCGCGTGTCCGAGAGGATCGCATCCTCGTCCTCGACCAGCGCGTCGGGCGGCAGGCCGCCGGCGGACTCACCGACGCTCATCGCACCGCGGCACGCATGGAAGCGCAGGCCGATCGCGCGCGCGGCGTCGATCGTGTCGTCAAGCCTGCAGCCATTGGGATACAGGTAAAGATGATCGCTGGCTGTCGTACATCCAGAAAGCATCAGCTCGGCCATCGCGACGCTCGCCGACACGTTGAGCATTTCCGGTGTGATCCGCGACCAGAGCGGGTAGTGCGCGCGCAGCCATCCGAAAAGATCGGCGTCCTGTGCTGCCGGGACAGCGCGGGTCAGCGACTGGAAGAAATGATGGTGCGTGTTGACGAGTCCCGGCAACACGACCTTGCCGCGGCAGTCGATCACTTCGTCGGCTATCGCCGGCAGTTCAGCGGGGCGTCCGACGGCGACGATGGTATGGCCGCGTATGTAGACGCCTCCGCCGACGACTTCGCGGCGCACCTCGTCCATCGTCGCGACCAGCGTCGCATTTCGGAGTAGTAGCGTGCGGCCCGTGCCCATGGCTGCAATTTACCGCATTCCCGCGATCGCGGAGCCGGTAGAATGCGGCGTTGTCAGCAACTCTCAACGTCGCGTCCATGAATCCCGTCCGCGTTTCGCTCTTGCCGGTGCTTGCCGTCCTGCTGTTGCTGGCCGGTTGCGCGAGCCGGCCCGTCAATCCTCCCATTGCCCAGGTCGACCGGAACGGGGGCTACCGGTTTGCGACGCGCCAGTTTTACGACAGCGAGAAGGAGAACCTCGTCATCCTCGCGTTTTCCGGCGGAGGCACGCGCGCGGCAGCCTTCTCCTATGGCGTCCTCGAGGAATTGAATCGGGCGGAAATGCTTACGCGCGAGGGCAGGAAGGTGCGCCTGCTCGACGAGGTGGATATCATCACCGGTGTCTCCGGCGGCAGCTTCACCGCGCTGAGCTACGGACTCTACGGTGACAAGCTGTTCGACGACTACGAACGGCGGTTCCTGAAGCGCGACGTCCAGGGCGAATTGCTTTCGCGGTTCCTGAGCCCCGAAAACTGGAGCGCACTGTGGTCGAAGGGGTGGGGCCGGTCGGAGATGGCCGCCCAGATGTACGATGAGATCCTGTTCCACGGCGCGACTTTCGGCGACCTCAATCGTGGCGACGGCCCGCTGATCATGGCCACCGCTACCGATATTTCGACGGGTTCCCGGCTCACTTTCGTACAGTCCGAGTTCGACCTGATCTGTTCCGACTTGAACGCCGTGCCGCTGTCGCGAGCCGCGGCCGCGTCGTCAGCGGTGCCGCTGGTGCTGTCGCCTGTTACATTCAACAACTATGGCGGCACGTGCAACTATCAGTGGCCGAGCTGGGCGCGGGCGCTGATGGACCCTGCGAAACAAGCGCGCCCCGCGGGCCGGGCGTTGCAACGGCTGAAGGAACTCGAGAACATACAGGACGGCACGAACCGGCCCTATATCCACCTGGTCGACGGCGGTCTTGCGGACAACCTGGGCATGCGCGGCGTGCTGGAGGCGATGGAGGAGCTCGAGGCGGCGCGGAGCATGCGCAAGAAGACGCGCCTCGACGAGGTGCGCCGGATGATCGTCTTCGTCGTCAATTCGTTGTCCATTCCCAAGACGAACTGGGATCAGTCCGAACGCCCGCCCAACGACATCGCCATCCTGCTCAAGGCAACGGGCGTTCCGATCGACCGCAATTCGTATGAAACGGTCGAGTTGCTGAAGGACATCGTCGCGCGCTGGAAGATCCTGCGCCAGGTGCGCGACACCGACGGCTTTGCCATCGGCGCCAACGGACGCCTGAAGGAAATCGTCGACGTGCCGGATGTGGAGATCTATCCGATCGACGTCTCGTTCCAGGCGCTCGACGACCCCGCGGAGTTCGCGTACTTGAACGACCTGCCGACATCGTTCGTGCTGAGCGACGAGGCCGTCGACCGCCTGCGCGCCGCGGCCGGCAAGATCATCCGCAGTTCGCCGGAATTCCAGCGGCTGCTGAAGGACACCGGCGCCGTCGTGGTGGCGCCGGCGGGTGCCGCTGCGCCGGTGGCAAAGTGAGCGGCGCCGGCCTGGAACGTCTCTTCTCGCTACAGCGGGCGGCCTTCGCGCGCGAGCGCTATCCGGATCTGCGCACGCGACTCGACCGGCTGTCGCGGCTCAAGGCGTTGGTCACCGAGAACGAAGCGCGGTTCGCCGCCGCGGTGGACAGCGATTTCGGCGACCGTTCCGAACACGAAACGCGTCTGGCGGAACTGTACATCGTCGCCGCGGAGATCGCCGACGCGCAAGCGAGCCTCGCGCGCTGGATGCGTCACGAGCGCGTCGCCACGCCACTCCATCTGCAGCCCGGAAGGGCGCGCATCGAGCGGCAGCCACTCGGTGTCGCAGGGATCATCAGCCCGTGGAACTATCCGGTGCAGCTGGCGCTGGCGCCGGCGCTCGGCGCGCTGGCCGCCGGCAACCGCGTGCTGCTTAAACCGTCGGAGCTGACGCCCGCGACGTCGGCGCTGCTGCAGGAACTCGTCGCCGCGCGCTTCGGCGAAGACGAGTTCGCCGTCGTGCTGGGCGATGCGGAGGTCGGCCGTGCCTTCACGCACTTGCCATTCGACCACCTGTTCTTCACCGGCTCCACGGCGGTAGGGCGGCACGTCGCGCGGGCGGCGGCGGAAAACCTGACGCCCGTCACGCTGGAGCTGGGCGGCAAGTCGCCGGCGCTGTTCGCCCCAGACGCCGATCTCGCGCTCTGCACGCCGCGCCTCATGGCGGGCAAGCTGCTGAACGCCGGACAAACGTGCATCGCGCCGGATTACGCGCTGGTGCCGGCGGATCGCGTCGACGTCTTCGTTGCGGCGGCCAAGGCGGCCGCGGCTCGACTCTATCCTTCCTATGCTTCCAATCCGGACTACACGGCGATCATCAACGAGCGCCACTTTCTGCGCCTGACTGCGCTGATCGACGACGCGCACGCGAAGGGTGCGACGATCGTCCCGCTCGCGCCCGCGAACGAGGTGCCGGACCCGGCGTCGCGCAAGCTCCCGCCCATGTTGATCGTCGGCGTCGACGACACCATGGCCGTCATGCGCGAGGAAATCTTCGGCCCGCTTCTGCCGGTGGAATCCTATGCGAGCATCGATGACGCGGTCGTCAAGATCAATGGCCGGCCGCATCCGCTCGCGTTCTACTACTTCGGGCGCG
>Ga0302321_100001514_pt1 | contig 19959 bp, 18 predicted proteins | sample Fen_T0_1_FD_202505 | JGI IMG/M metagenome (GOLD analysis project Ga0302321, IMG submission 202505) | Peat permafrost microbial communities from Stordalen Mire near Abisko, Sweden - Fen_T0_1 | ecosystem: Environmental > Terrestrial > Soil > Wetlands > Permafrost | place: Sweden: Abisko...
TCCGTGGCGGTGGGCGAAATCGTCGAGGACGCCCTCCGCATCAACGCGGGCTCCTTCCTCTCGCACGGGATCGAGACGGTGCGGGACTTCCAGGTGCTGCCGGAGGTCAGCACCGACAAGCACAAGGTCATGGAGATCCTCATCAACCTCGTGCGCAACGCCAAGTATGCCTGCGACGACTCCGGCCGGCCGGACAAGCGGATCACGCTGCGCACGCGGAGCGACGGGCACCGCTTCACCATTGCGGTGATTGACAACGGCGTCGGCATCCCCGCGGAAAACCTCACGCGGATTTTCAACCACGGGTTCACCACGCGCAAGAACGGCCATGGCTTCGGCCTGCACAGTGGCGCCCTCGCGGCCAAGGAACTCGGGGGTTCGCTCGGCGTGCAAAGCGCCGGACCCGGCCTGGGGGCCACCTTCACGCTGGAACTTCCCGTCCAACCGGACCCGCCCGCCCATGAATCAACCGTCCCCGGAAATTAACCACCGCATCCTCATCATTGACGACAATCGCGCCATCCACGGCGATTTTCGGAAGATCCTCGCGCCCGCGCGCCCCGACGACCAGGCCCGCGCCGCGGCGGCGGCCTTGTTTGGCGAGGCGGTGGAGGGTCGCCCGGCCATCCGTTTCGAACTGGACTCGGCCTATCAGGGGCAGGAAGGCCTGGAACTGGTCCAGCGCGCCCTGGCGGCCGGCCGGCCCTACGCGATGGCGTTCATGGATGTCCGCATGCCCCCGGGCTGGGACGGGGTCGAGACCACGGCGCGCATCTGGGCGATCGATCCCGACCTGCAGATCGTCCTTTGCACCGCCTATTCGGACTACTCGTGGGAGGAGATGAGCGCGAAGCTCGGCCAGTCCGACAAGCTGGTCATCCTCAAGAAGCCGTTCGACAACGTCGAGGCCCTGCAACTCGCCACGGCGCTGACCGAAAAGTGGCGGCTTACCCGGCAGGCGAAATCCCAGGTCGCCGACCTGGAGCAACGGGTCGAGGCGCGGACCCGCGAGCTGCGCGTCGCCAAGGAGGCGGCCGAGGCCGCGGGCCGGGCCAAGAGCGAGTTTCTCGCCAACATGAGCCACGAGATCCGGACGCCGATGAACGGGGTGATCGGCATGGCGAGCCTGTTGCTGGACCTCGACCTCAGCCCGCTCCAGCGCGAATACGCCGAGACCATCCGCACCAGCGCCGACAGCCTGCTCACCGTCATCAACAGCGTGCTGGACTTCTCCAAGATCGAGGCCGGCAAGCTGGTCCTGGAATCGCTCGACTTTGACCTGCAGGAAACCATCGAGGGCACCCTCGACCTGCTCGCGGCGCAGGCGCAGGCCAAGGGCACGGAACTGGTCCTGGACCTGCCGCCCCAGCTGCCCCGTCTGCTCCGGGGCGATCCGGGCCGGCTGCGCCAGGTGCTCGTGAACCTCGTGGGCAATGCCATCAAGTTCACCCAGGGCGGGGAGGTCGTCGTCCACGTCGCCGAGCAACTCCCGGTCGGGCCGCGTGTGGTGATCCGCGTCGCCCAGCAGACCAGCCCCGCGACCAAGGTCGTCCTGCGCTTCGAGGTGCGCGACACCGGGCTGGGCATGACGCCGGAGCTGCAGGGAAAATTGTTCCAGCCGTTCATCCAGGCCGACAGCTCGACCACGCGGCGCTACGGCGGCACCGGTCTGGGTCTCGCCATCTCCAAGCAGCTTGTCGGCCTGATGGCCGGCCAGATCGGCGTGGACAGCACGCCCGGCCGGGGCTCAACCTTCTGGTTCACCGCCCAGTTTGACCAACCCGCCCTCGCGCAGGCCCCGATGGCGGGGGAGCGCGAAGGCTGGTCCAACCTGCGCGTGTTGATCGTCGATGACAACGCCGCGAGCCGGCAGATCCTGCGCCAGCAGATCTTCGCGTGGAAACTCCAGAAGGATAGCGCCGGCAGCGGACCCGAGGCGCTGCGCCTGCTGCGCGCCGCGGCCACGGAGCGGCATCCCTATGACCTGGCGCTGCTCGACGTGGAGATGCCCGAGATGGACGGTCACGCCCTCGCCCGGGCCATCAAGGCCGATCCCGCCCTCGCCGGCACAAAACTGATCGCGCTCACGCCGTTCGGCCACGCCCTCACCGACCAGGAAATGCACGCGGAGGGCATCGCCGCCTGCCTCAGCAAGCCCGTCAAGCAATCTCGCCTTTTTGACTGCCTCGTCACCGTGATCGGCGAGGCCGCTTCGGCCGGTCATCCCGCGCCCCAGGCGGGCCGGCCGCCGGGGCCGGCGCTTTCCCCCCCCGCCCGCGCAAAACTGGCCGGCGCGCACGTCCTGATCGCGGAGGACAACGCGGTGAACCAGAAGGTGGCGCGCGCGTTGTTGAAACGAATCGACTGCGCCGCCGACGTCGCCGCGAACGGCCTCGAAGTGCTCGCGGCACTCGAACGCATTCCCTATGCCCTGATTTTCATGGATTGCCAGATGCCGGAGATGGATGGCCTCGAGGCGACCCGCCACATTCGCGAGCGGGAGGCCGACGCCGGCCACCCCTGCCCCTGGCTGGCGCCGATCCACATCATCGCCCTCACCGCCAGTGCCATGCCCGGCGACCGCGAGCTGTTCCTCGCGGCCGGCATGGACGACTATGTCAGCAAGCCCGTACGCCTCCCCGACCTGGCGGCAGCCATCGAACGCTGGGCCGCCCGGCCCGGTCCCGTCGCCTTGCGGCCGGTGGCCGCGGCGCTATAAAAATACCGTGGTCATAAAAACATCCGTGCCGTCATCCTGAGCCGCGCGAAGGATCCAAGCGGGTGGCGCGCGTCGGTCCTTTCCCTTGGATCCTTCGCTTGGCTCAGGATGACGGTGAGGAAAGGGGCGGTATTTTCGAAGGTTGGCCCGGGTCCGAGATTTATAGATCCGCGCTAGCGCAGATAATTCCCGGTCAGGCCCGCGACCGTCGCGCAGTCGGCCGCGCTTTGCAGTTCCAACCAGCCCGTCGGCTTCCACGTCCGGCCCGACCCGCTGCCGGCCCCCAGCAGCGCCTCGTCGAAATGGTAGCCCTTGGTGCCGGAGGTTGAGATGGTCCGGGCCACGAAGGAGCCGACGAGCAGGCTCTTGCTGCCCGTGCCGGTAGCCTGCAGCGTGCAGAAGGGGGCGTAAAAGATGCCCGTGAACTTGCTGTTGTCGGCGAAGGCGCAGGCTCCGGTCGTCGAAGTGTAGACGGTGAGCGCCCCGGCCCAGTTGGCACTGTTGATCGCATTGTTCGAGGAGACTGTGACCGTCCCGTCGATGTAGATGAGGCAGGTGCTCAGGTTCTTCACGACGAGACCGTCGACCATGCTGGTGTTGTTGGTGCCGACGATGGTCACGTTTCTACCGGCCGCGATCGTCACATGGGCGATGGTGGCGCCGCTGCAAAAATAATAGTAGCGGCCATCCGACGCCGGCAGGTCCCCACCGGCCGGCAGCGTTCCCGGCAGGGACGAGCCCTTGTTGTAGCTCTTGCTGACGGTCGCGGCGGTCGGGTAAACCGGCATCGGAAAGGTCCCGGTGAAATTGGTCGTGATGTTGCCCGTCACCTTGCTGGCCATGGGCGGGTTGACGCCCGCGCCCAGCAGCACATCGCCCTGCACCGGAGTACCGCCGATGTTCAGGTTGTATTTTAGCACGACCACGGTGGTGAGGGCATGCGCTTTGCCACTGGTATAGGCCGCCCACGGGCCGGTGACGCTGTTCGTCGGGTTCGAGTCAAAGCTGTCGGCAAAGCTGGAGCCGTTCAGGTCCAGCCCCTCCAGCGCCACCACGCCATAGACCTGGGCTGCGACCGAGGTCCCCGCGAGGGTCAGCCGCACCGTCGTGATGACCGGGGCCCGGCCGTCAAAGGGTGTGATCACCGCCTGCGCGAGGATCGAGGGCGTGGCCGTGCTGCCATCGTAGCCGGTGACATACACCTTGACGACGCCGATGGCGTTGGGGCCGCGATTGAAGGTGGGCAGGGTATACATGGCATTGGCGCCCGAGATCGTCCACCCGGTCCAGGCGGTCGCGGGAGCCGTCCCGGCGTTCATCTGGTTAAAGCAGTAGAGCGCCTCCTCGAGGCCGGCTTCCGCCAGGCTCGTGGCATCACCGGCGTAGGCGGTCCGTTGCGCGAGCAGGAGCGTGGTGCGCCCGAGGGCGAAGTAGCTGCCGAGGATGATGGCCAGGCCGAGGGAAAACAACAGGGCCGTGAGCAGCAGGCTGCCCCGCTCGCTGGCGAAACGGGATCGCGCGCCTGACCGGATTGGACCGCAAGGTTTCATCAGGCGACCGGCTTGTTGCGCAGGAGGAAGGAGGCCGACACCGCCGGGTCGGTGGCCTGCGCCGCCGTCCGGGGCGAGCGGACGACATTCAGCCTGACCTGGACGCGCTTGGTCAAGAGATCGGTGGTGGCGGCCAGACCGTCGCGGTCAAACCGGGTGAAGGTCACCCCCGCCGTGCCGTCGGCGTTGGCCGGAATCCCGGACACGAGGAAGATGCGCCCGGTGGTGACCGAACTGCTGGTGCCCGGCACGAGGAACAGGCTCTGCGTCGCGCCCGTCCACGCGTAGGTCACGTCCCGGGTTCCCCCCGCCAAGGTCGGAATCGTGAGCGTGATGTCACTGTTGCTGGTGCCGTTCCAGGTGATCGCGCTCGCGTTCTGCAGGTCCTGGCCCAATTGGGTCAGGCCCCGGCGGACCTGCGCATTCATCTCGGCGTATTGGGTGAGGCGGGTCCCGCTGCGCATCAGCTGCAGGTAGGTCGTCAGCACGCCCGTGAGGACAATCCCGCTCAGCAGGACGACGACCATCACTTCCACCAGCGTGAAGCCGGGCCGGACTCCCGCGGCGGGCCTACGGGTTGTTGTAGAAATATTCATAGAGTCCTCCCTGGGTGAAGTAGGTGGTGGCGTCACGGGTGACCTCGTGGCCGTCATAGTTCCGCCAGCGAATCGTCAGCGTGACCTGCACCACCTGCCCGGAATGGCCGGCCATAACGGCCAGCGAGCGCGAAAGGGTGAACCGGCCGATGATCGCACTGTAACGGCTGAAGCTGGCATCAATGGCCGGCGCGTAGCTGGCGGAGCTGGCCGTGGCCCAGGGCAGGAGGCGTTCCTCCTCCATCTCGCACTGGAGGATGTTGGTGGCGATCTCCAGGTTGCGCGCGGTATCGAGCTCGGTGAAGACCCGCTGCATGACCGTCAGGGAGGTGGTGAGCACCAGCGCCAGAATGGCCACCGCCATCGCCACCTCCACGAGGGTGAAACCGCCGCGGACGGGCGGGCGGAGGCGGACGGGCCATGGCTGCAGCAGGGTCATGGGATCAAGCCTAGGGCACGCGCCGGTAGACCTCGCCGCAGTAAACCAGGGTGCCATGACCGGAGATTTCCACCAGGCCGCCGGGCTGGTCCGTGGCCAGAACCAGTTGCGACCCGACCCGGCCCAGTTGGCCCGAGGCCCGGACGACCCGCGGGGCGGTGAGCGCGGTGAGCTCGATCAGCTTGAATTCACCCGCGGTGAGGAAGGCGATGCCATGCTGCCCCGGCTGGTTGCCGGTCAGGTAAACCCCGATCAGCGCCGGCTGCAGTTCGGCGACCTCGGCCGCTTGGAGCGCGTGAAACGTGGCGGGCAGCCGCACGTCCCGGGACCCAAACTGCAAATACGTGATCGCGCCCAGCAGGACCAAGGCCGCGGCCCCCAGCGCAATCAACCGCGGGCGGGATGCCGCGCCGGGAGCAGGAAGGGACGATTGCACGACCGCCTCCCGCGCGGCCACCTCATGCTGGCGGGTGGACGCGTCGCGGGCCGCCTGGGCGGATCCGTTGAGTTCCGCCATGATCCCTTCGAGCGTGAGCACGAGCGCCGGCTGCTCCCGGTGGGCGGTGTCGTAGAGCAGGAGCATTTTCTGGCCGAGACAAACCAGGTAGCGCTCACTCCTGACCTTGATCCTGATTTCCGGCGCGGCGACCGCGTTTTCCACCGGGTCAATGGCGCAAAACGATCCGAGGAGGATCTTCACTTCCGGCTCGGTCAGCCCGGGACGCTCAATCCGCCCGAAGGCCGCGGCGGCGGCATGCGCGTCCGCCGCGAGGTTCGTAAGGGAGACGTCATACATCGGTCTTCACCGCTTGGCGGCCTCCAGGAGATAAACCGGCCAGCCGTTGAAGCCGGTCCGGAAGCGGCCGGTCGCAAGGTTGGCATCATCGATCAAACGGTCGATCCGCTGCAGATCGGCGCGGGTCAGGGTCAGCGGAAATTGGGGCACAAACGCCGTCAGCGTCACCACCCCGCGCCCCCCCCAGGATCGCGCCAGGTCGTGGCCCAAGGTGCCGGCCGGTTCAGGCGCGATCCATGCATAGTCTCCGCCGAAGGGCGAACCCTTGGCCCAAGCCGTGGCCGCGAGCGCCCGCGCCAAGGCGGGCGGCAGGGCGATCTCGGCGCTGCTGGAAGGCGGCCAGCGGTTGTTCTGCCGATGATAGTCTTCGAAGACCGCGGCAATGGCGCGCAGATCCTGGACGAAGTCCGCCCGGTTTCGCCTTTGCCGCAGCCGGTCCATTCCGCTGAGGATCAGGCCGGCCGCGAGCACCAGGACCAGGGCCGCGAGTGACAGCTCCGGCAGGGTGAACCCACGGGTCCGGCCGGGACGGGACGGCCGGGAAAAAGACGGGGAGATGGGCCGCGGGGAAGGCATGGGACACGGCGGCCGCCTCAGACATTCGTCGGCAGGTAGGCGACATCGGGCAGGGTGTTGCGCTCCACCTCCTCCAGGCTGGTCCAGCCGATGAGCGCCTTGAGCAGGCCGTCATAGCGCAGCGAATGGTGGCCGACCCGCTTGGCTTCCTCGAACAGCAGGGTCACGCTTTGTTTCTGCGTGATCAGCTCGCGCATCTTTTCGGACACCTCCACGAATTCGTAGATGCCCACGCGCCCGCTGTAGCCCGTGCCAAAGCACCGCGGGCAGCCGCGGCCGCGGTAAAGCTTCACCGGCACGCCCTGCCAGCCGCTGAAATTGTCCGCCAATTCCCATTCGGCCGGCTCGTACTGCTCCTTGCACGACGCGCAAATGCGCCGGACCAGCCGCTGCGACAGCACGCCCATCGTCGTGGGCGCCACGAGATACGGCGCCACCCCGATCTCCACCAGGCGGGTGACCGCCTCGAGGGCGTTGTTGGTGTGCAGGGTCGTGAGCACAAAATGCCCGGTCAGCGCCGCCTCGGTGGCGATGAGCGCCGTCTCCAGGTCGCGGATCTCGCCGATGAGGATGATGTCCGGGTCCTGCCGCATGATGCTGCGCAACACGCGCGCGAACGTCAGGCCGATGGCCGCGTTCACCTGGTGCTGCGTGATGCGGGGCAGGCGGTATTCCACCGGGTCCTCGATGGTCGTGATGTTCACGTCCGGGTGGTTCAGTTCGTTGATGCACCCGTAGAGCGTGGTCGACTTGCCGCAGCCGGTCGGGCCGCAGACGATCAAGATGCCGTTGGGCCGCGAGATCACGCGCTTGACCGCCTCGAGGATGGACGCCGGGAACCCGAGGATGTCCATGTTCAGCAGCGAGCGGTCCAGGGGGGAGCCGAGCACGCGCAGGACGGCCTTCTCGCCGTACAAACTCGGCAGCGTGGAAACCCGGAACGAGGTCTTGAACGCCCCGAACTTGAGTTCAAAGGCCCCGTCCATGGGCAGCCGGCTTTGCGAGAGGTCCAGCTGGCAAAGCACCTTGATCCGCACCACCAGGGTCACATGCACTGCGTGGGGCAGCGCCATGATGACGTGCATGTTGCCGTCGATGCGCATCCGCACCACGCTGTCATCCGCCTGGGCCTCAAAGTGAATGTCGGAGGCCCGGCGCCGGAATGCCGTCAGGATGATGCTGTTGAGCAGCTGGACCACGGCCTTCGCCTCGACCAGGTCGGCCACGTCGGCCGCGGTTTTGATTTCCCGCGCCCCGCGCAGGGCCGGCATCTGGTCAAACACGCCCTGCAGGCTGGCCGCGATGTTGCCCTGGTCCCCGAGATACATGTCGATCACGGTCTCGATTTCATCCGCCGGGGCGAAGACCGGGCTGATCGTCTTGCCCAGGATCTTGGCCAGCGACTCGATGTGCCGGGCATCGTGCGGGTCCGCCATCGCCACCGTCGCGTTCTGGTCGACGCAGTAAAGCACGACCGCGGCAGCCCGGCGGGCAATTTCCACGGGCAGTTGCTCCAGGTCGTCGATCGGAATGGCGATATCGACGGGGTTGACGTAGGCCACGCCGAGGGAATCAGCCCACAACTCGCAGAGCCGGTCCTTGGGCAGCACGCCGCGCTCGACCAGGTCCCGGATCAGCTGCGGCGGATCTTGCTGCAGCAGCTCCGCCCGGCTGTTGATCAGCTCCGCCTGCAGCGGAGCCTGCTTCCGCACCGCGGCGAGAAAGGACTCGACCGGGCTCATGGGGAGGCCTTGGTCGGGGGCTGCGGCAGGCGGAAACGGGCCGAAATATCCTTCTGGTCCAGATGGCGGGGACCACCGGAGGTCGCATGGCTGTAGTCCTGCCGCGCTGTTTCCAGCATGGTCGTCAGGTCGTAATGCACCAAATAATCCTTCAAGGAGGGCGCCCTAGGCAGGGGCTGCGCTGGGTTGTTGTTCATGGGCTTTGGATTGGAGGGGGAAAAAAATGTGCAGCATCTTCTGGATCTCCGTTTTCAGGAGGAGGGCGTGCACATCCTTGCGGATCAAATAGGAGGCCCCCAAGGTCACGCACTGCTCCACCACCGCTTCCTCCGAAACCGAGGTCAGCATGACGATGGGCGTGGCAGGCTTGAGGGCGCGGATCTGCGGCAGGGCCTCCAGGCCGTCGAGCAGCGGCATGTAGATATCGAGCAGGATCAGGTCCGGGTCACTGGTCCGGCAAAGGTCGATGGCCTCCTGGCCGTTCTTCGCCTCCACGACCGTGCAAGGAATGACCAGTCTCAACATCTTGCCGACGAACAGCCGGAAATAGGCCTCATCCTCCACCAGCAGGATCTTGAGGGGAGCCGCCGGGGCGGGCATGGTGGCCTCTCCCGGCTCACCGCCGGTTTTGGTCCCATCAATCCCAGGAGAGAGGTGCACCCTAGACCTGACCCATGAAAGGACGCCATGGTGCCACGCATTTTTTCTCGGGCGCTGACCCGGTCGTCCTGTCCGCGGCCGAGGGGATTTTTGTCCGGGCCAGGATTTCTACGGACAATACCCCATAGCATTCACCGGCCGGCCCGGTCATCCTGTGTGATTGGCAGGTACCAGTTCCGTCGGGGGTCAACCGCCCGACGGTCCGACGCCGCATCCCTCGAATTCCACTCCATGGCCTCGCCGCAACCAGTCCAAGGACCCCTCCCCTCGGGCCCGTGAAATACCAAGACTATTACGCCGTGCTGGGGGTGGCCCGCGAAGCGTCGGCCGACGAGATCAAGCAGGCCTTCCGCAAGCTCGCCCGGCTGTATCACCCGGACGTCGCGAAAAACAAGGTCACCGGCGAGGTGAAGTTCAAGGAGATCAACGAGGCCTACGAGGTGCTGAGTGATCCGGAGAAAAGGAAACAATATGACGAACTGGGCCCCGACTGGCAGAATGGCGGCCGCAACCCGCGCGGGCAGCCGTCCGCCCCCGGCGGCGAACCCGACTTCGAGTTCGGGGGCACGGGCTTCAGCGATTTCTTCGAGTCCTTCTTCAGCGGGCGGCGCGGCGGCTTCGGTTCCGCTCGCGGCTCCGCAGCGCGGGGCGGTGAGCCGGACCACGATTTTGCCCAGCCCGGGCGGGACATCGAGGCCGACTTGCTCGTCACCCTCGAGGAAGCCCTGCGGGGCTCGACGCGCAAGGTGACCCTGCGCCGCCCGGCGCTGGACGGCGGGGCCGAGCGCACCAACACCTACCAGGTGCGCATCCCGCCGGGGATGCGGGAAGGCCACCGCATCCGCCTCGCCGCGCAGGGCGGACCGGGTCTCGGGGGCGCCCCCGCAGGCGATCTCTACCTGCGCGTGCGCTTCGCCCGCCACCCCGACCTCACGGTGCGCGGGGACGATCTCTACTGCGACCTCGAGCTCGCCCCGTGGGAGGCGGTGCTCGGGTTGAAACTCCCGGTCCCCACCCTCGGGACCCCCACCACGCTCCGCGTCCCGCCTGACACCGCCGCCGGCACGCAGCTGCGGGTGCGCGGCCAGGGCCTGCCGCGCGAGGATGGCAGCCGCGGTGATTTCTACGTCCTCGTGCGGCTGCAGGTGCCACCGGCGGCCACCCCGGAGGAACGCGGGCTCTGGGAAAAACTGGCCGCGGCCTCCTCCTTCAATCCCCGGAAAATCCCATGATCAATTTCATCTTCTACGAGAATCCCACCCTGACCCTGGCCTGCCTCCCCGCCGGGGCGCCCGCCCTCTATTCGCTCGAGACCGCCGCCCATCTCGGCGGGGTGCATCCGGAAGTGCTCCGACACTATTGCCAGCTCGGCCTCTTCGGCGCGGCGCAGGCCGACCCCCTGGTCGAGCTGGTGTTCGACGACAACGCCCTCTTCGAACTGCGCCGCATCGAGCACTACCGCTCCCACCACGGTGTCAGCCGCCAGACCCTCCGGCACCTCTGTGACCTCTGGCGCGAGGTCGACCAGCTGCAGGCCGAGCTTCGTTTCCTCCGCCGGTCCTGAGCCCGGGGCGTCCGCCTGCCGGGTAACACCCCATGGTTTCCGCCGGACCTCCGGTCCACACTGCGGGGGCCAAATCCCGGGGACCGCCACCCACGGCCGGCCCGCCGCCCAACCCTGCTGGAGATATTTTATGCTCAACAATACCAAGGAACTCTACGGCCACAAACTCGCGGCCTCCGACGGCGACATCGGCCACGTGAAGGACTTCTACTTTGACGACAAGACCTGGGTGGTGCGCTACGTGGTCGCGGACACGGGCTCCTGGCTGGCCGGCCGGCTCGTCCTGCTCTCCCCCCACAGCTTGGGCCAGCCGGACCAGCAGGCCAAATCCCTGCAGGTTGGTCTGCAGAAAAAGCAGATCGAGGACAGTCCCTCGATCGAGTCGCACAAGCCGGTCTCCCGCCAGTACGAGCTCGAATACTACCGTTACTACGGCTGGCCGGCCTACTGGGAAGGCACCGCGATGTGGGGCTTCGGCGGTTTTCCCGTCGTCACGCCCCCGTTGCGTGAGGAGCTGACGGCCCACCTCCATCATCACCGCGACGACAAGCATCTCCAGAGCGCCCTGGCCATCACCGGGTACGCCATCCAGGCCGACGACGGACCGGTCGGTCACGTGACCGGCCTCATGGTGGACGACAAGAGTTGGGCCATCCGCGAACTCGTCGTCGAGACCGGCCATTGGTACGCCGGCAAGGAAATCCTGATCTCCCCGGAGCGGGTCGTCCGGATCAGCTACGAGGAATCCAAGGTCTACGTGAGCCTCACCCAGGCCGACATCCGGCACACCGCCGAGCATCACCTCGCGCACGCCAGCGCCGGCCGCGTGGGCTCGGAGATATTCCCCGTCGAATGACCGGACAATTCGCCCGACCCTCCTGTAATCCACCTCCACCGCACCACCCATGACCACCGCCACCCTGCCCACCGTCGCCGCGCCAACCGACGTCAAGAAAGCCTCGCCCGCTCATCCCATCCACAAGCTCCTCGCCGAACGGTGGAGTCCCTACGGTTTCACCGACCAGGCGGTCTCCGACTCCGATCTCAGTTCATTGTTTGAGGCGGCGCGCTGGGCGCCGTCCTCCTACAACGAGCAGCCCTGGACCTATTTTGTCGCAACCCGGAAGACACCCGCGGAATTCGCGCGGCTCCTGTCCTGCCTCGTGGAAGGGAACCAGGCCTGGGCCAAGACCGCCCCCGTGCTCGCCCTGGGGGTCGTCAGTCACAAGTTCGCCCAAAGCGGCAAGGACAACCGCGCCGCCGTCCACGATCTCGGTCTGGCCTCCGCCAACCTCGTGGTCGAGGCCACGTCGCGCGGCCTGGCGGTCCACCAGATGATCGGCCTGCTGCCCGACCAGGCGCGGGAACTTTACCGGATCCCGGCGCACGCCGAGGCCTGGACGGCCCTCGCCATCGGCTACAAGGCGGACGCCGCCGGCCTGCCCGAGGCCTTGCGCGAGCGCGATCTCTCCCCCCGCCGGCGCAAGCCGGCCAGCGAGTTCGTCTTCACGGGTTCGTGGGGCCAGTCCGCCGCCGCCGCCGGCGTGCTGCGCTGAGCGCCCGGCTTTCTTTTCCCATGTCGAAAATCATCAGTCACGAAATCCGGCTGGCCGCCCATGCCACCGGGATGCCCGCCGCGGAAAATTTCTCGCTGGCCTCGGTCGAGCTGGCCCCGCTCGTTGACGACCAGGTGCTGGTCCGCAATCTCTTCATGTCGGTTGACCCGTACATGCGCGGGCGCATGAACCCCGGCCCGTCGTATGTTCCGCCGTTCGGCCTGGGCCAGCCGCTCGAGGGCGGGGCGGTTGGCGAGGTCCTCGAGTCACGCTCGGATAAATTCCAGCCCGGCGACGTCGTCACCTCGAACCTGGGCTGGCGGGAATGCTTCGTCGCGGCGCCGGCGGATTTGCGCGCGGTCAGCCGCGACGTGCAGCCGCTCTCCGTTTACCTGGGGGTTCTCGGCATGACGGGGATGACCGCCTGGGCCGGGTTGAAAATGGCGGAGGTGAAGGCCGGCGACATCGTCTTCGTCTCCGGCGCGGCCGGGGCGGTCGGCAACGTGGCCGGGCAACTGGCCAAACTGCACGGCTGCCATGTCATCGGCTCGGCCGGTTCCGCGGCCAAGGTGAACTTTCTGCTGGAGGAGTGCGGCTTTGACCGGGCGTTCGACTACAAGACCGGTCCGGTGTCCGAGCTGCTGCGCGAGGCGGCGCCGGACGGGATCGACGTCTATTTCGACAACGTGGGCGGCGAGATGCTTGAGGCGGCGCTGGAGGCCCTGCGGCTCCATGGCCGGATCATCGCCTGCGGCGGCATCTCCGGCTACAACGAGACCAAGCCGCGGTCCGGCCCGGCCAATCTTTTCAACATGACCACCAAGCGCCTGACGATGAAGGGTCTGATCGTGCGCGACTGGCTGGACCAGCAGGACCAGTTTGCCCGGGAGGTTGGCGGCTATTTCCGCGCGGGCCGGCTGAAGAGCAAGGAAACGGTGGTGTCCGGCCTCGACCAGGCCGTGGGCGCGTTCCTCGGGCTCTTCGCGGGGAAAAACGTGGGCAAGATGATCGTGAAACTCAGCTAGGGTGTTTTGTTGCCGCGTTGCCTTTCGGCTCCGCTCAAGGCCCTGAGCCTGTCGAACGGGGAGCTCAGCGACAACGTGGCCTCCGAGCCACGCTTTCGCCCTCGGCTCAAGCGCAGCTACAGAAATTCCGCAACCACTCTTGGCCTCTCTCCGCCCCCGATGACGGATAGTGAGACTGTTTCATTGATCGAATGTAAGGGCGTGCCTTGTGCACGCCCGGGCGTGGTCGAGCCACGCCCCTACCAAGCGCACGGGGTCGGCTTGGTACCGACCCTGCAAGCACGCCATCACGGCGATTCATCCCTATCTGACCCACTACACGATGGCGTGGCCGCCGCTCCTACGGGGTCTTGTCCGTCTCCGTCCGGACGGAGCCATCCGCCAGCAGCTCGGCGACGTAGTTCAGGCTCGGGACGCGGTCGCACACGACCTTGAGCGAGACCAGAATGGGTACCGACAGCAGCGCGCCCGGCACGCCCCAGAGCCAGGTCCAGAAGATCAGCGACACGAAGATCACCACGGCGTTGAGGGTGAAGCGGCGTCCCAGCAGGACCGGCGTGATCAGGTTTGCTTCCAGCAGGTGCAGCAACAGATACCAGCCGGGCGGGATGAGCCCCTGCCACGGCGAGTCGAACGCGAGCAGGCCCACGGCCGCCAGCAGCGCCACGCCGAGGATCGGGCCGAAGTAGGGCACGAAGTTCAGCCCGGCCACGAGGAGGCCCCACATCGCGGGGTTGGGCACGCCCCAGTACCAGAGGCCCGCGCTCACGATGAGGCCCAGGCCGAGGTTGATCAGGGTGATCGAGAAAAGGTAGTGGGAAATGTTGTGCTGGATCTCCCGGCTGATCTCCACCGCGCGCTTCTTGTCGCTCATGGTCGGCATGGCGTGGACGAATTTTTGCAGGAACAGGTCGCCCGAGGCCAGCAGCAGGTAGGCCAGCACCAGCGTCTCACCAACCCCGACCAGAAAGGTCCCGGTCCAGTTGAGGATCGTGCCGGCCCCATGGTTTTCCTTCAGCTCCACTGTCGGCGTTTTCGTCTGCTCGGCCCGCTTCTCCTCCTCCGTGGCCCCGAGGTTGCTCACCGCGGCGGCCGCCGGGCTGAAGCGGTCGATCTGGGGGAAAATATTCTGCACCCGCTGCCGCAGTTCCGTCATGCGCCCCGGGGCGCTGTTCACCCATTTCATCGCCGGCCGGCCGAGCTCCAGGACCCCGACCCCGACCGCCGCCATCACGAGCAGCAGCACCACGGCGGCGGAAACCGCGCGGTGGATCCCGAAGCCGGCCAGCCAGGTGATGAACGGTTTCAGGGTCATGCTGATCATGCAGGCCAGGAAAACCGGCAGGAGCACCGGCCGGGCGATATTGAGGGAGGCCACCACGGTCATGACGACCAAGATGGTTTCTCCCCTGGTCATTTTCGCGCGCGGCTCCTCGACGGGGACGACGGGCGGAACGCGATCGGCGGGTTCCGGTAAAGGGACGACTTCCATCTAGGCCCCGCCGGTTCGAAAATTGACGCTCATCCCCCATCCTAGAGCGCCCGCCCCGGCTTCACCATGGGGTGTGCACCCCTGAACCGCATCCCGGGCCGGCGCTACTGTATTGAATCAACGCACAACCTGCGATTGCTTGGGGGCATGTCCCCCGACCCCACGGTGCTCGATCTGGCGAAGATGATCGACCACTCCCTGCTTCACCCGACCATGACCGACGCCCAGCTGCGTGATGGGCTGGCCGTGGCCCGGCGCTGCGCCTGCGCCACCGCCTGCGTGAAACCCTACGCCGTGCCGATGTCGGCCGCGGCCCTGGCCGGCTCCGGCGTCGCCGTGTGCGCCGTCGTCGGCTTTCCCCACGGCAACAGCCATCCCGAACTGATCGCGGCCGAGGCGGTCCGCGCCATCGCGGAAGGCGCCACCGAGATCGACATGGTGGCCAACGCCGGCAAGGTGCTCGGCGGCGACTGGGCCTGGGTCACGGGGCAAATCCGGACGGTCAACGACGCCTGCGTGACCCGCGGCGCCCTGCTCAAGGTGATTTTCGAGAACGACTACCTGCAAGACGCGCAAATCATCCGCCTCTGCGAAATCTGCACCGGGCTCGGGGTGGCCTTCGTCAAAACCTCCACCGGCTACGGTTTCGTGAAGCAGCCCAACGGCGACTACAACTACCGCGGCGCCACCGAGCCTCACCTGCGCCTCATGCGCCAGCACAGCGGGCCGAAGGTCCAGCTCAAGGCCGCCGGCGGCGTGCGCACCCTTGACGACCTGCTGAAGGTCCGCGCCCTCGGCGTCACCCGCATCGGCGCCACCGCCACCGAGGCGATTTTGGCCGCGGCCGTGAAGCGCGGGCTGCCCGGACCCGTGCCCCCGGGCCTCGGCCCCACGTGCCCGCCCCACCCCAATCCCGCCGGTTACTAAGCCCCTTTTCGCTCCCGATTCCCCAACCCCATGAAACTATCCTTCTCCTGGCTGGCTTTGCTGCTCCCCCTGTCGCTGCTGGCGGCACCCGCCCATCACCTCAAATCCCCCGATGGCCGCATCGACGTGACGGTCGAGTTGTCGTCGAAGATCTACTACGCGGTGAACTTCGGCGGCGTCAGCCTCCTCAAGCCGAGCCCGCTTTCCCTCGAGCTCGCGGACGGCACCGTCCTCGGCGCCAAGCCGGTGCTCAAGGACGCGCAAGCCCGCGAGCAACGCGGCGAGATCCGCCTGCCGTGGGGCAATGCCCGGGTGCTGCCCGAGGCTTACAACGAGCTGGAGCTCACGCTGGCGGGCGACTTCGCCGTCGTGTTCCGCGCCTACAACGACGGCGTCGCCTACCGTTTCCGCACCGCGCGGGCCGGCGAGCTCACCGTGCGCGCCGAGGAACTGCAGTGGAATCTCAGCGAGGGCGGACAGGTCTGGGGCACGGACTACAACACCATGGCCAGCTCCTTCGAGGGCCTGTACGCCAAGAAATCCTTCGCCGACTGGAAGGCCGGCACCTACGCGTACTCGCCCATCTTGATCGAGCATCCCGCCGGTCCCCGGCTGCTGCTGTGTGACGCCGACCTGAGCGACTACCCGGGCCTCTACCTGCAAAAGCGCGGGGAGACCAATCGCCAGGAAATCCGCGGCCTCTTTCCGAAATACCCGAAGGCCACCCAGCCCGGCGGCTGGTGCCATTTCAACAGCGTGGTGACCGCCACCGAGGACTTCATCGCGCAGACCAAGGGCACGCGCGACTTTCCCTGGCGCGTCACCGTCATCGCCGCGTCCGATCGCGAACTGCTCGACAGCACGCTGGTGCTGAAACTCGGCCGGGCCTCCCAGGTGGCCGACACCAGCTGGCTCCAGCCGGGCCAGGCGTCCTGGGAATGGTGGAACGACTGGAACCTGGTCGGCGCGAACTTCAAGACCGGCATCAACACCGAGACCTACCGCCATTACGTGGACTTCGCCGCGGAAAACAAGGTGCCCTACCTCGTCGTCGACGAGGGCTGGTCTGATGCCTACGACCTGGCCCTGGCCAACCCGGAACTCGATATCAAGGCCGTCGCCGACTACGGCCGCACCAAGGGCGTGAAGCTCATCCTCTGGTGCACGTGGCGCACCCTGACGGAACAGTGGGACGCCGCCTTCGCGCGCTTCACCGAGCTGGGCGTCGCCGGCATCAAGGTCGACTTCTTCGACCGCGACGACCAGCTGGCGGTCGCCAGCATGGAGGCGATCGCCAAGGAGGCGTCCGCGCGGCACCTGGTCGTGGATTATCACGGTGCCCGCCCGCTCCCCGGCTTCGCCCGTACCTGGCCGAACGTCTTCAACTTCGAGGGCGTTCGTGGCAACGAGTACAACAAGTTCAGCAAGGAGCCGCCGCATCCCGCGTACAACGCCACCCTGCCCTTCACGCGCGGGCTGGTGGCGACGATGGATTTCACGCCCGGCGCCATGCGCAATGTCCTCGCCTTGGATTACACCCAGAGCAATTCCCAACCGATGACCATCGGCACCCGCTGCCACCAGCTGGCCATGTTTGTGGTCTACAGCGCTCCGCTCCAGATGCTCTGCGATTCGCCCAGCGCCTACCGCTCGGCCCCGGACTACCTGCAGTTCCTCAGCGGCATCCCCGCGACTTGGGACGAGAGCCGCGCCCTCGATTCCCGGGTCGGCGAACAGGCCGTCATCGCCCGGCGCAGCGGGACCACCTGGTACGTCGGCGTGCTGGGCGGGGCCGGCGCGCGCCGGCTCAGCCTCGATCTCGGCTTCCTCGGCGCCGGCCCGCATCGCGCCACCCTCGTGGGCGACGGCGTGAACGCGGACAAGCTGCCGACGGATTATCGCATCCAGACCCTGACCCTCGAGTCCGGCCAGCCGCTCGAGGTGCGCCTCGCGGCCGGCGGCGGCGCGGTGTTGAGGATCGAGCCATCCCGTTGAAACCTAAACCCCGCGAAGCCCCATGAAACCCCATCCCCTGCTCTGCTTGAGTCTCGGCCTGCTGGGCCTGGCACCGGCCGGCGCCACCGCCCAACCGGCCTATGCGCCCAACTGGGAATCCCTGGACCGCCGGCCCATGCCGACGTGGTACCTCGACGCCAAGTTCGGCGTGTTCATCCACTGGGGCGTCTACTCCGTGCCTGCCTGGAGCCCGGTGGGCGAATATGCCGAGTGGTATTGGAACCGGCTGGCGGCCAAGGACGCGAAGGGGGACGCGGCGCGGGCCTTTCACGCCAAGAACTACGGCGACCGATTCGACTACATGGACTTCGCGCCGAAGTTCACCGCGGAATTGTTCGATGCCAACCAATGGGCCCGCCTCTTTGCGCGCGCCGGCATCAGGTACGTCGTCCCCACCTCGAAGCACCACGAGGGTTTCGCCCTCTGGCCCAGCGCCGAGGCCAGCCGCGCCTGGGGCCGGCCGTGGAACGCCGCCGAGATCGGGCCGAAACGCGACCTCATGCGCGAATTGGCCGACGCCACCCGCGCCGCCGGCCTGAAGTTCGGTTTCTACTATTCCCTCTACGAATGGTACAATCCGCTCTGGTTGAAAGACCGCCCGCGCTACGTCGCCGAGCACATGATCCCGCAGTTCAAGGACGTCGTCACCCGCTACGAACCGTCCATCATCTTCAGCGACGGGGAATGGGAGATGCCCTCCAAGGACTGGCGCAGCGAGGAATTGCTCGCGTGGCTCTTCAACGAGTCGCCCTCACGCCAGGAGGTCGTCGTCAACGACCGCTGGGGCAAGGACACCCGCCACAAGCACGGCGGCTACTACACGACCGAATACGCCGCCGGCATGCAGGACGACTCCCACGCCTGGGAAGAGAGCCGCGGCATGGCGTTTTCCTACGGCTACAACCGGGCGGAGCGCGTCGAGGATTACAAGACGGGGCGGGAGTTCATTCTCGTCCTCATCGACCTCGTCAGCCGCGGCGGCAACCTGCTGCTCGACATCGGCCCGGCCGCCGACGGCACGATCCCGCCGCTCATGGAGCAGCGCCTGCTGGAGATCGGCGACTGGCTCAAGGTCAACGGCGAGGCCATCTACGGCACGCGTTTCGCCGGCCGCTCCTGCCAGTGGACCGACGGCGAGCGCCCGAAGCAGGAGTACGGCACATTCATGGTGAAGTACCAGCTGCTCGACCAGGTCGGCCAAACCCCGCGGGACGGCCGCGCCGTGAAGCAGGTCTTTTTCACCAAGAAACCCGAAGCCCTCTACGCCATCACCGCCGGGTGGCCGGGCCAACAGCTCGTCCTGCACGGGGTCAAGGTTCCCGCCGGTGCCACCGTCACGCTGCTGGGCGTGCCCGGCGCACTGAAAACGACCCAGGCCGGTGACACCCTGACGATCACCACGCCCGATCTCGGCCCCGAGGGCGCGCCGTGCCGCCACGCCTTTGCCTTCAAGATCACCGGCGCATCAGTCCTGCCCTGAGCCAGGCTCAGCGTGGCCCCGTGCCGGAGATCCCTTCGCCCATGAACCGACGCCAGATGCTGCACGCCAGCGGCCTCGCGGCCTTGGGGCTCGGCTTGCGCTGGCATCTGCCCGCCGCCGAGGGCGGACCTGTCCCCCGCACTGCCGCGCCAGCCCCCGGGCCGTTCCAACACCGCTATCTGCTCGGGTGGGTGAATGACAATTCGAGCCGCGCGCGCGCCGGCCAGCGCTGGCCCATGGTCGAAATCGACGAGACCACCGTCGCCGATTACGAGACGTTCTTCCAGGTGGCCCGCGACTGCGGCTACAACGGGATCACCTTGTGGGGCCTGTTCGCCACGCATGCCTGGGCCGTGCCGCTGGAGAAATCCGTCACGTCCGAACGCAAACGCCAGGTGGAACGGATCCTCGCGGCCGCCGGGCGCACGGGGATCAAGGTGCTCTACGGCCTCGGGGTCTACAGCTGGGGCTTCGAGGAAATCATCCGGCACGATCCGACCACGGCGCGCAACGAGGGCCGCATGGCGTGGGGCACCTTCCAACCGGACAACGGCGTCGCCATGTGTTACCAGAGCCCGTCCGCCCGCCAATGGATGCGCGCCATCGTCGACCTGTGCGTGCGCGAGGCGGGCACGCAGGGCTTCGGCTTTCAGTCCGGTGACCTGGGCCGTTGTTACTGCCAGGAATGCCGGCGCCTGAGCGACACCGAGTATCACACCCGCGTGATCGGCGAGACGGCGGCCTACGTCCGGGAACGCCACCCCGGACAGATCCTCGGCCTGAGCGCCTGGGGCGTGGACCTGGGCGGAGGGGCCGCGAGC
>Ga0302321_100001515_pt1 | contig 19957 bp, 15 predicted proteins | sample Fen_T0_1_FD_202505 | JGI IMG/M metagenome (GOLD analysis project Ga0302321, IMG submission 202505) | Peat permafrost microbial communities from Stordalen Mire near Abisko, Sweden - Fen_T0_1 | ecosystem: Environmental > Terrestrial > Soil > Wetlands > Permafrost | place: Sweden: Abisko...
GGACGGAAAAATTAAAACGCTATGAATTACATCATCGTCGATGTTGAATCTGATGGGCCAATCCCGGGGGAGTTCTCGATGGTCTGCTTCGGCGCCGTCCTGTTTGACGACCGTTTGGAAACCTCCTTTTATGGCAAGACGCGCCCCATGACGGACCGATTTGTTCCCGAAGCCCTGGCGGTCAGCGGGTTCACCCGCGAGCAACATCTGGGATTTGAGGATCCAAAATCTGTGATGGAAGCTTTCGCGCGGTGGCTGGAACAACACGCCCAGGGGCGGGCCGTTTTCGTGTCGGACAACGTGGCGTTCGACTGGCAATTCATCAATTACTACTTCCACCGGTTGCTCGGCCGAAATCCGTTTGGATTTTCGGGCCGACGGATCGGCGATCTCTACGCCGGCCTAGTCAAAGACGCGGCGAAGGCAAGTGAATGGAAAAAATATCGCGTTACAGCGCACACGCACCATCCCGTGGATGATGCGCGGGGGAATGCGGAGGCCTTGAAGAAGTTTCGGGAACTCGGGCTTAAGATTTAGAGCATTTCCAGCAAATGCTGTAGCGCCGGGTTAAGAGCTGAGCGCCGGCGGTCTTTTTGCCCTTGGGCTTCGTTTCGGCTCAGTGACAGGGTTCGTGGAACCTGTGCTTTCGCCACAGCCTTGCCCAAGCCTGCCGTCGGCATTTAAACGCCGATATATGAGTCTTTACTGAATGTAAAAACCGATGTATAGGTAGTATATGCGTTCAGCAATCCATGATGTTCTGCCTGCGGGATTACGCCGGTCGTTGGCGAAATTTGGCCACGATCTCGCCGTGGCCCGCCGCAAGCGTCAACTTACAATGGGAATGATGGCGGAGCGAACCGGTTTGGCCAAAAGCACGTATGCACGCATCGAACAGGGCGATCCGGCGGTGGCGATGGGGGCGTATGCGATGGCGCTGTTCGTGCTGGGTTTTGGGGAGGTTTTCCGCGACCTGATTGATGCGCGTCGTGATGATGACGGATTGCTGTTGGATGAAGAGCGGCTGCCCAAAAGGGTGCGCCTGAAAAAAATTCCCGCAGCTTTATGAAACGGACGATTAAAGTTTTTTTAGGCGAGGCGGCCAGGCTTGCCGGGACGTTGCATTATGACGGGGTTGGTTCCAGAGAGCGCTCGGCTTTTGCTTATGATGAAGCTTGGCTGGGCGCAACCGACCGGTTCGCGTTCGAGCCCGGGCTGCCACTGGTGGCGGGGCCTCAATTCCATCGCAAAGTGACGAACGGCTCCGTGTTTCATGGGGCAATTGCGGATACGGAACCGGACGGATGGGCCAAGCGGGTCATCCTGCGCGCCCATGCCAAGTGCCGGCAGGCAGCCCGCCGGGCTGGCGAGGAACACAAGTCCATTCCGCTACAGGCAATCGATTTTCTGCTCGCCGTGGATGATGCCAGCCGGGTAGGCGCGTTACGGCTTCAGGACGAGAACGGTGTGTTTTGCCGCCCGACCGAACCTGGTCGCCGCACGGCTCCCCCGCTCATCGAACTTGGCCAACTGATGACGGCGACGAGGGCCGTGGAGACCGAAACTGAGACCGCCGCCGACCTCGCATATCTGCGCGGGCGAGGCACTTCGCTGGGCGGGATGCGGCCCAAATGCACGGTGGTGGATGAGGATGGACGACTGGCCATCGGCAAGTTTCCCAGCGTGAATGACGAGCGAGCCGTAACCAAGGGCGAGGTGCTGGCCATGCAACTCGCCAGCGCAGCTGGATTGCAGGTGGCTGAAGCACGGCTGGTGGACAGCGACGGGGTGCCGGTAGCTCTGATCCGGCGCTTTGACCGAACGGGAGAAGGCGGGCGGATCCCTTATGTTTCTGCCGCCACGCTGCTGGGGGTGGACCCCGCCGGCGCGCAGGAACATTTTTATACGGAGATGGTGGATGCCCTGCGAGTCAAAGGAGCCACCCCGCAAGCGGACATCGAGGAACTCTGGCGGCGCATGGCTTTTTTCATTTTGATTACCAACGTGGATGATCACCTGCACAACCACGGGTTTCTCCATTTGAACCGCGGGCAGTGGCGGCTGGCGCCAGCGTTCGACGTCAACCCTTTCCCGGATCGCGTTCGAGAGATGAAAACATGGATTTCTGAGGAAACCGGCCCTGAGGCCACCATCGAAGCGCTCTTATCGGTTCGACCCTATTTCCAGATTTCGGCGGAACGAGGCAAGGAGATATTACAAAAGATGGAACACGCCATCTCCCGGTGGCGCGAAAACGGGCTTGCGCTGGGGATGACGGAACGTGAGTTGGATCAATTCTCTGAGGCTTTTGAACACCCGGAACGCGAAGCCGTCCGCCGAGCGGCCGGGTGAGTCGACGCAGGAGAACGTGCTGGGCCTCAGCAAACCGATGCCGGCTTGCTAATTGTTTACCACCTCAGGCGGATCGCTGGTGTATTGGGTGCATCAATTTGGCAGCGCCGCTTGGAGGGCAGACGGGCTGGAGCGAGTGCCGGTAATTTTTCTGATCGTGACGGCAATTAAACTTGCCAGAAAAGGAGGCGCATTTTAGTTTCACAACCGATCTCAGGCGCACCCATGGGTTTAATGCATATTACCGGTGATGTTTCGCGAGCGTGTCAATCGCGCTGCCGCTTATGCTGCCACCCCCCCTTCGCCGAATGCCTGGCAATATCCTTTTTGAAGGTGCTCACGCCGGGTTTTGATCCCAGCCCATTGACCAAAATTATCCTGGAGGAAACTCATGCAGATTGATGAAGCATTCGTGGATGCGCAGGCACCGAACGCCGCCGCGATCAAGAACGCGCGCGGAGTGGTGCTGAAAAAGAAACTGGTGGGTCTGTTCCATTCGGCTGACGGCACGCTCTTGTTCGGCGATTGCAAAGGGAGCGGCGCGGAAAATTACCGGCCCTCCGCCGATTTCGGCGATCCCGCCAAACCGGTTTACCGCTGCACCTGTCCCAGCCATCAGTTTCCCTGCAAACACTCGCTCGCGTTGCTCTACGCCCACGCCCAAGGGGCGACGTTTGTGGAGCAGGAGGTGCCGGCCGACATCACGGAAAAACGAGCCAAGGTTCAGCAGCGGGTCGAAAAGAAAAAGGAGGAAGCCGAGAAGCCCCACAAGGTCAACACGAGCGCGCTCAAGAAAAAGATTCAGACGCAATTGGACGGCCTCAACCTTCTGGAGTCGCTGGTGTACGACCTCCTGCGCGCCGGCTTGGGCACCCTGAATGCCAAGTCGGCCCGGCAAGTGGAGGAGCAGGCCAAGCAACTGGGCAACGCTTATCTCCCCGGCGCTCAGAACGCGCTCCAGGCGTTGACGGGCTTGTTCTACCGCTCGCAGATCAGCTCGGAAGATGAGCTGAAAGCGTCGGAGCGGGAACGCATTTACAGCGCCGCGCTGGACCAACTGAACCGGCTGCAATCGCTGTGCAAACAGGGGCGCAAGTATTTGAACAGCCGGCTGGAGGATCCGGAACTCAAGCCCGAGACGGAAACGGACATCGCCGCGTGGCTCGGCCATGCGTGGCAGTTGCGGGAACTGAAAGACGCCGGACTGTTGCAGCCGGGCGTCGAGTTGTTGCAACTGGCGTTCAATTCGCACGACGACTGGACCCGCCGGGAATTCGTCGAGACCGGCGTGTGGCTCAACCTCCAATCGGGCGCGGTGCAACTGACCCGCAATTATCGCCCGTATCACGCGGCCAAACACATTCGCGAGGACGATTCGTGCTTTCACATTGTTGCCTGTCCGGAACTTTGCGTTTATCCGGGCAATCTGAATCCGCGTGTGCGCTGGGAAGCCGGCGAGCCGCGACCGGTGACCCAGGCGGATCAGGCGCGTGCGCGCGAACACGCCAAGGCGGATTTGCGGGCGGTAATCAAGGACGTCAAGACGCAGTTGAAATCGCCGCTCGGCGACCGCCATCCGTTTGCGCTCGTGAAATATCGCGCCCTGGGCCGCGCGGGCGGGGAAATGATCATCGAAGACCCGGCCGGTGAACGGCTGGTGCTCGCGGACGACGATCACGATGGCGAGCCCGCGACGCTGCCGTTGCTGGCCATGCTGCCGAAAGCCGTGCAGCATGACCAGGTCATGCTCGTGCGTTTCCATCACGATCTCGATTCCCAAAAACTGCGCGCCAAACCCTTGAGCATCGTGACGGAAAGCGACGTCATCCGGCTCACCTATTGAATATTTCACAGCAAAACCATGAGCATTGCCTTGATTCAGGAATCCGCGAAGGAAACCCGTCGTCTCGCCATTGCCGGCAGCCCGCTGGCGGTGGGTGATTTTCGGTTGAAGAAACTCATCGCTCCGCTGGAACAGGCGGGGGCGAAAGTACCCGTGTTCGCCCAGGTGGCCAAAGCCATTGGGGAGGTCGTCAACGGCAAGGAAGTTGATTCCGCCGCGAATCTGCTCAACCTGAGCACGCTGCTCAACGCGATTCTCTACACGCAGGGCCAGTCGGGCGCAGCCGGCGATTATCGCGAGCTCGAATCCCTGGCCACGAGCGGCGCCAGCACCCGGACACCCGCGCGCGTGCTCAAGCCACTGGTGCAGGCGCTGACCAGCACGGGCGGCGGACGTTTTGAGACCGTCAAGTCGGCGTGCGAACGGGGTGCGTTCAATGACCTGCGCCTGATTGATCCCTGCATTCAGGCGTTGGGCGACATCTATCCGGAGCTGGCCGACCTCGTGGCGGAAAAAATTCTTCCGGCCTACGGCCCCGGCATCGTGCCGCGGCTCAAAGCCACGCTGGATCTCAAAGGCAAGAAGGCAGATGCACGGAAGCTGGCCCTCATGCATCAACTGGATTCCGCCGGAACGCTGGAACTCTGCAAAACGGCGCTCGAAGACGGCTCGCCCGAGGTCAAGGCGGCCGCCATTGCCGGCCTCGGAAAACATGCGGAATGCCTGCCGCTCGTTCTGGAGCAGGTCAAGGCCAAGAACAAACTGCTCCGTGCGGCCGCGCTTGAAGCGCTGGCGGAGCATGACCGTCCGGAGATCACCAAGCTGTTCACGGAGCTCGTCCAAGGCAAGGCGCTGGATCTGCTCGCCGGCCCGTTCCGCGTGCTGCGCAACCAGCAGGTGTTGAATGCGCTGCTGGCGGAGGGCAAACGTGTTTTTGATTTGATTCTCAAAGGTGACGAGTCGCAGATTCCGCGCTTCGGTGAGGTGCTTGATTGTCTGGCGGCGAGAAAAGACCCGGAAGTTGAAGCCTGCCTGCTTGGGTTTTTTGCCAAATCAGAGGCGCTGGCAAAGGTTAAAGCCAAGACCATCATCATCACCGGCAAAAATTCCATGTTCACGGGCGCAGACATATTGGAACGCCTGACCGGATTGCTCCATCATACCGGCTCGCCCCAGACGATGGCGGCGATATTGGAAAAGCGTGAATCTCTGCCAACCGCAGTGTTCCCGCAAGTTTTGCGCAGCGCGTTGCGCACCTGGCCGGCTGACAAAGTTTATCAGGAGTTTTCACCGCTGCTCGGGCAGACCAAAGGCGCCGGCAAGGAAAAGGCCGACGTGATTGAGCACTTCGTCGCCGCCGCGAATTGGGATGAAGACTCCCGTTTTAATCCGTTGGGATTCCACGGTGATTTGGACACCGACCAGAAGCAGGGGGTGATGAAAACTGCGTGGGACCCCCGCTGGCTCGACGCAGCGATCAAAGCGGACCGGCAGTCCATGGTCTGCTGCCTGGCACGCCCCGGGCACAAGGCGGCAGTCACTTATCTTCTGAATGTTGGCGACGCCAAGAAAACCTCTGACTCGGGCTCGCTCATCCGGGCGTTGGCCCGTTGTCAGTATCCCAAGGTTACGGATTTCTTCCTCGACCTGGTCGCCAAAAAGACCAAAGGCGCCAAGTATCTCGACTACGAATTGCAATTCCTGTTCGAGAACGCACGCCATCTGCCGGCGGCTGAGCTGCCCAAACTCGACGCCTTCGCGGCGAAGCTGGACGAAAAGTTCATGGATAAATATCTCGAATCGCTCGCGCCGCTGCGCGCTGCCAACAAAAGCATTTGAATTATTCTGATTATGCCAAAAGACAAAAACGACGACCTGCGTCAACCAGGGGAAATTCTGTTTGCCGGGGAACTGGACGCGTTGATCAAGGCGGAAAAACATCCGGTGCCGGCGGGATGGCGCATGTCGCCGCGCTCGGTGCTCACTTACATTTGTGGCGGCAAATGCGGCAAGCTGGATATCACGCCGAAATACATCGGCCACCAGCGGCTCGTGGAGATCGCCATCTCGACGCTGGTCACGGACCGCGCACTGTTGCTGATTGGCGAGCCGGGCACGGCCAAGTCGTGGTTGTCCGAGCATCTCGCCGCCGCCATCAACGGGGATTCAACCAAAGTCGTCCAGGGCACGGCCGGCACGACGGAGGAACAGATTCGTTACACTTGGAACTATGCCATGCTCATCGCGCGCGGCCCGAGCAATGAGTCGCTCATCAAGAGTCCCATCTACCGCGCGATGGAGTCCGGCAGCATTGCCCGCTTTGAGGAAATCACCCGCTGCGCGTCCGAAGTGCAGGACGCGCTCATTTCGCTGCTTTCAGAAAAACGGCTCTCCATTCCCGAACTCGCCACGGAAATTCCCGCCCAGCGGGGGTTCTCGGTCATCGCCACCGCCAACACCCGCGATCGCGGCGTCAACGACATGTCCGCCGCCTTGAAACGCCGCTTCAACATCGTGGTACTGCCCGCGCCGGCGGATTTGGAAACGGAAGTTTCCATTGTCACCAAACGCGTCAGTGAACTGGCGTCCAATCTGCAATTGAAATCCGAAATCCCGAACGAGGATGCGATCATGAAGGTCGTGACCATCTTCCGCGAACTGCGGGCGGGCCAGACGTTGGACGGCAAGAACAAGGTGAAGACGCCCTCGGGCGTGCTCTCGACCGCCGAAGCGATTTCGCTGCTCGCCAACAGCATGGCGCTCGCCGGCAATTTCGGCGACGGCGCGGTCAGCGACAACGATCTCGCGTCGGGCCTGCAAGGCGCGGTCATCAAGGACGACGAAAAGGATGTCATCGTCTGGAAGGATTATCTCAGCAACGTCATGAAGAAGCGCGGCGCGACGTGGCGCGGGCTCCACACCGCCTGCCAGGCATACGTCGGTGAGTAGGAAAATTTAAATGCAAAAAGGAACCCGCGCGTGAGTTACGACCTCCAAGCATTGCTCGGAAAACGAGATGCGCTTCAATCGCACGCGGCGGCATTTAGCAGCGCCAGAGTTGTCTCGCTCACCAATGGAATTGCAATGATTCCAATGACCAATGAGCTTTTCGAGGAAATTGGCGGCGACGGGGTGGTGGATAAGTTTTACAAGTTTTCTACGGCGGTCGAGGATTGGGCGAGACGAATATCTGAGGATTCACCCATCGCGTATGTGGAGGCGGAGTATTTTGGCGGTGTTGGCGGACAGAATTCAGTTGCGTGGGTCCGTGGTTTGCGAGTGCTTGAGCCGGTTCACGCGGCGGACGCGATAAATCAGGCGCTCAAAATTTTAGGTGTCAGTGCGGCTGGCTTTGCCGGAGACGAATTTGATGCCGTCGGTCTTGGCAAATATCGCGAGACGGAGAGTTGGCTTGAGAACCGCGATGGCAATAACGCAGACTAAACAATGCCTTCCGCTCCCCACATCTTCGGTGTCCGCCATCTTTCCCCGGCGGCGGCGTGGCATTTGCGGCAGTTGCTGGACCGCGTGCGCCCGAAGCTCGTGTTGATCGAAGGTTCGGATGACGCGGATGAACTGATTCCCCACATCGTCAGCCCCAAATCCAGACTGCCGATCGCGATTCTGGCCTACACCGCCGATGCTCCGGTGCGCACGTTCGTTTATCCGCTCGCGACGTACAGCCCGGAATACCAGGCGCTTGCCTGGTGCCGGGAAAACAAGGCCAAGGCGCGCTTCATGGATTTGCCGGCGTCCGTCTTTCTCGGCCTGATGGATCGCGATGATGGCACGACCGTGCTCGAAAAAGATAAACCGGCTGAGCCTGAAAAGAAGGAAAAGGGAAAACCAACGCTGGCGCAGACTTTGGGCGTGGATGATGAGGAAACTGAGGCCGCCCCTGTCGTCGAAGAGAAGCCCCAGCGCGATTCGGTCTATGACCAGATTGCCGCGTTGGCCGGCGAACCCGATTACGAAACTTATTGGGAGCGTCACTTTGAGCAGCTTCGCGCGGAGGATACGTATCTCAACGCCGCGCGTTCCTATGGCGCAGAATTACGGGCGATGGAAGATTTTTCCACACGTCGTGCCGCCGAGACTCTGGTGCGCGAGGCCTATATGCGCCGGAAAATTCAGCAGGCCATCGCCGACGGCTTCAAGCCGGAGCAGATTGTGGTCGTGACGGGTGCATTTCACGCGACCGCGCTGGGACCGGAGCTTTCGCCCATGACCGACGCCGAACTGGAGCAGCTGCGCAGGCGGGAGGCCAGGATGACGCTGATGCCCTATTCGTTTTTCAAGCTGTCGTCGCAATCAGGCTACGGCGCCGGCAATCACGCGCCGGCTTATTTTGAGATGGTGTGGAACGGCTTCAACCAAAACCTGCCCGCGTCCTTGCCGACGCTGTTTCTGACGAATGTCGTACGGGAACTCCGCACCTCGGGAACCTTCCGGTCCACGGCGGAAGTGATTGAAGGGGTCCGTTTGGCCGAAGCCATGGCGGGCATGAAAAACTCGCTGCCGACGCTGCGCGAGTTGCAGGACGCCGCGGTGACGCTGCTGGGGCAGGGGGATCCCGCGGTGGTTCGCGAATCCCTGCTGCGCGTCGAAGTCGGCACGGCCATCGGGGCACTGGCCAAAGGCGTCAGCCAGACTTCCATTCAGGATGATTTCTATCGCGAGCTGACCCGGCTTAAACTGGACCAGTTCAAGGCGAGCGTGAAACGCGAACTGGATCTCGACCTGCGCGAGAACCGGCGCGTTAAGTCGGCGGAAGCGGCGTTTCTTGATCTGCACCGGTCCAGCTTTTTACATCGGCTCGCCGTGCTGGAAGTAGGCTTCGGCCAGCAGTTGACGGTGCGGCAGGAGGGAACGACGTGGGCCGAGCGTTGGGCGCTGCAATGGACGCCGGAAGCGGAGATCGCGATCGTCGAGGCGGTGTTGCTGGGCGAAACCATTGAGCTGGCGGTGGCCTTCAAATTCAAGCAGCAGCTCGAGAAATGCGCTGCGATTGCGGAGGCTGCGGCCATCATCCGCCAGGCCTGTGAATGCGGGATGAGCGCTGCCATTGAACTTGCGCGCCAGACGCTCCAGCGGCTCGCCAATGATTCATCCGATTTCACCGCCCTCGCGAGTGCCACGCATGAGCTGGGGCTGGTGATCCGCTACGGGGATGTCCGCCAATTCGACGCCGAACCGTTGAAGCCCTTGCTCGAGCAATTGTTTCTCGAAGGCGCGCTCTCCCTGGTGGGCGCGGCCAATTGCGATCTCGCCTCCGCCAGGAAAATGGTCGAAGGCATGAACGAACTGAACAAGGTGGCGCTCGATTACACCGCGCTGATCGATGAGCCGCTGTGGCTCGGCGAACTCCAGAAGCTCGCGCGGGCCGATCATTTGAATCCCCTGCTCTCCGGCTATGCCTGCGCGCTGCTCGTCGAGCGCAGCCTGATTTCCAACGAGGAACTCGCCCGGGAAGTTTCGCGCCGTTTGTCGCCCGGCATTTCCGCCGATCTTGGCGCGGGCTGGTTTGAGGGGCTGGCCCGGCGGAATCGCTATGCCCTCCTGACCCGGCTGGCGCTTTGGGAACAGCTCGCCAGTTACGTCGCCTCGCTCAATGACGATGAGTTCAAACGGGCGCTCGTGTTTCTCCGCCGCGCCTTCGGGGATTTTTCCCCGGCCGAAAAACGCAGCATCACGGAAAACCTCGGGGAAATCTGGGGGGCAAATCCGGCTGCGGTCAGCGAGGTTTTGAGCGCGGAATTGACGGCGAAGGAAAAGCAGAAGCTCGACGAATTATCGGACTTCAACTTTGAGGAACTGTGATGCCAACCCCGGTTGATACCGAACAACTGAAACGCTGGCGGCTGATCCTCGGTCAGCACGCGCAGGAATCGCTCGCCCACATGGGCGGTGCCGGTGGTTGCGAGCTTTCTGCCGAACAACGCGGCATGGACGAAGCGCTCGCGGCCATTTACGACGAGACCTCGGGCGAAGGCGAAGCCCAGCCCGCTCGCGGCCAGCGCAGCGCGGGCCTGGGACCGTCAGCCCCGAACCTCGCCAAATGGTTGGGCGATATCCGCAGCTATTTCAAGGAGGATGTGGTCACCGTCATCCAGAATGACGCCATCGAGAAAAAGGGCCTGACCCAGCTCCTGTTCGAGCCGGAGATGCTCAAGCACGTTGAACCCAATCCGCAACTGGTCGGCACGCTCATGTCGTTAAAGGGACGCATCCCCGAGCGCACCAAGGAAACGGCGCGCATGGTCGTCCGCGCGGTCGTGGACAAAATCAAACGCCTGCTCGAACAGCGCATCCGTCAAGCCGTCTTGGGGGCGCTGAACCGGAAGGAACATTCGCCGATTCCAAATGCCGCCACGATTGACTGGAAATGGACCATTGGTCGCAACCTGAAAAATTTCCAGCCGTCGCTGGGAACGATTGTGCCGGAGAAGGTTTATTTCTACTCGCGCGCGCAACGGTCGAACAACTGGACGGTGATCGTCTGCATGGATCAAAGCGGTTCGATGGCGGAGTCCGTCGTTTATGGTTCGGTGACGGGCTCGATCTTCGCCTCGCTGCCCGCGCTGAACACGCGGGTCGTGGCCTTCGACACCGAGGTCGTGGATCTCACCGAGCAATGCGGCAATGATCCGGTGGACATGATCTTCGGCGTGCAACTCGGCGGTGGCACGGACATCAACAAAGCCGTGGCCTATTGCGAGAAGTTCATTCCCGACCCGGCGCAGACCATTTTCTTTCTCATCAGCGACCTCATCGAGGGCGGCAACCAGTCGCAACTCATCCGCCGCATGCATGAAATGGTGGCTTCCGGCGTGCGGGTCATTTGCCTGTTGGCCCTGTCAGACAGCGGCATTCCGACTTTCGATCAGCAAGTGGCCCGGAAACTTTCCGAAGGCGGCGTGCCGTGCTTCGGCTGCACCCCGAACCGGTTGCCGGAATTGATCGAAGGCGTGCTCAAGAAACAGAATCTCAAGGCGCTGGCGGCCCGCATCGCGACGAAGAAAGAAAAGTGACGTTTGCGGTGGCGTTTCGATTGCGGGATAAACACATTTCCGGAAAAATAAACTTTCAGAGAAAAACCGCTCCCGCAACCGCATGGCAGCGCGGGGAAATTGTCGGGACGGACGGCGACGCCGTCCCGTTGATGATGAAAAGAAGATCTTTCGTCGGTGTGTCGTCGCCGCCGCCGAAAGACTCAAGGTCAGATGTAATCATAGACCCGGCCCGGCGGGTTTCGTTCAAAAAAAATTGAGCGTCGTTCGCGGGCCTGGGTAAAAAGAAAGATCAGCCTTGGTATTGCTCGTCGCTCACGTGTTCCAGCCAGTCCACGGCCTTGCCGTCGATTTGTTCCTGAATGGCGAGGTGGGTCAGGGCCGTGGTCGGCGCGGCGCCGTGCCAATGTTTTTCGCCCGGCGGAAACCAGACGATGTCGCCCGGCCGGATTTCCTCGATCGGCCCGCCCCAGCGCTGCGCGCGTCCGCAGCCGGCCAGCACGATCAACGTCTGGCCCAGCGGATGCGTGTGCCACGCGGTGCGCGCGCCGGGCTCGAAGGTGACCGTGGCGCCCGTGACGCGTGCGGGGTCCGTGCCCTTGAACGGCGCGTCAATGCGCACCGTGCCAGTGAACCAGGCGGCCGGGCCTGGATTGGATGGAAGTGAGCCAGTTCGTTTGATTTCCATATTCTGAATTTCTACCCGGTTGGCGCCTTGCCATCAAGGCTTTAACGGCCCGTCGTGGCCATCAGGTTCGCCGGGTAGCGCTCGCCCTCCACGCGAATTTCAGCCGCGGCTTGTTGGATCTCGGCGAGCTCTGGCGCGGTCAATGTCAGGTTCGCCGCGCCGAGGTTTTCCTCCAGCCGGGGCAGCTTGGTGGTGCCGGGGATCGGCACAATCCACGGCTTTTGCGCGAGCAGCCAGGCCAGCGCGACCTGGGCGGGCGTGGCATGCTTTTCATCGGCGATGCGCTTGAGCAGGTTGACGAGCGCCTGGTTTTTCGCCATTGCCTCGGGCGTGAAGCGCGGGAGGTTCTTGCGGAAATCGTTGTCGCCAATTTTGGTGTCCTTGGTCATCGCACCGGTGAGAAATCCTTTTCCCAGCGGACTGTAAGCCACTAGGCCGATGCCAAGTTCCTCGCACGCGGCGAGAATGCCGTTCGTCTCCGGCCCGCGCGTCCACAGCGAATATTCGTTTTGCAGCGCGGTGACCGGCTGGACCGCGTGTGCGCGCCGGACGGTTTGCGCGCCCGGCTCGGACAGGCCGAAATGCCGGACCTTGCCGGCGGCGATGAGTTCCTTGACCGTGCCAGCCACGTCTTCGATCGGCACATTCGGATCCACGCGATGCTGGTAGAACAAATCGATCACGTCGATGCCCAGCCGCTTCAACGAGGCGTCGCACACCTCGCGGATGTGCGCGGGCCGGCTGTCCATGCCGGTGGATTTGTTGGTCTTGGGATCAATCGCGAAGCCAAACTTCGTGGCGATCACCACCTTGTTCCGCACTGGTTTCAACGCTTCGCCGACGATTTCCTCGTTGGTGAAGGGGCCGTAGATCTCAGCCGTGTCGAAGAGGGTCACACCGAGTTCCACGGCCTGGCGGATGAGCTGGATGCTTTCCGGTTTGCTCAGCGAATGGCTGTAGCTGAAGTTCAGCCCCATGCAGCCAAAGCCGATGGCCGAAACTTCCAGATTACTTTTACCGAGATTGCGCTTTTGCATAAATCAATTCTTTCAGGGTGGTTATTCCGACTTGAGCGAAGCCATGTCAATCGAGAAGCGATATTTCACATCCGCCTTGAGCAGCCGGTCGTAGGCTTCGTTGACCTTTTGAATCGGGATCACTTCGACGTCGGCGGTGATGTTATGTTTGCCGCAGAAATTCAGCATTTCCTGCGTCTCGGCAATGCCGCCGATGAGCGAGCCGGACAGGTTGCGCCGGCCCATCAACAGGCTGAACGCGGAAACTTCCAGATGCTTTTCCGGCGCGCCAACCAGCGTGATCGTGCCATCGGGACGAAGCAGATTGAGGTAGGCGTTGATGTCATGATGCGCCGACACGGCATCGAGAATGAAGTCGAAGCTGCCGGCGTGCCGTTGCATCGCATTGGCGTCGCGGGAGAGGACCACTTCATCGGCCCCCAGGCGGAGCGCATCGTCCTTTTTGCCGGGCGACGTGGTGAAAACCACGACGTGGGCGCCGAACGCGTGGGCAAACTTCACGCCCATGTGGCCCAGCCCGCCGAGCCCCACCACGCCGACCTTTTTGCCCTCGCCGACGCCCCAGCGGATCATGGGCGAATAGGTTGTGATGCCCGCACAGAGCAGCGGCGCCGCGCCGGCGTGATTGAGATTGGCCGGGACCCGCAGGACAAAACGTTCATCTACCACGATGCTTTCGGAGTAGCTGCCGTAAGTGACCGGGGCGGCCTGGTGCTTGTCCGGCGAGTTGAACGTCAGCGTCATGTTCGCACAGAACTGTTCGTGGCCGGCCTGGCAGTACGGGCAGGTGTGGTCGGAATCCACCAGACAGCCCACGGCCGCGATGTCGCCGGGTTTGTAGTGGATCACGGCGCTGCCCACCTTTGTGACGCGTCCGATGATTTCATGGCCTGGCACGATCGGATAAACCGTGGGCATGATCGTGCTCCACTCGTTGCGGACCTGGTGGACATCGGAGTGGCAGACGCCGCAGAAAAGAATTTCAATCTGCACGTCCCGTTCCGTCGGGGTGCGGCGGTTGATCTTGGCGGCGGCGAGAGGCGAGGTCGCGCTGCTGGCCGCATAGGCTTTGGTATAGTTCATAAATGAGGTCTTTCGATTGCTTGAACTTTCGAGGAAAACCTTACGCCATAATTTCCCGGTTGTCGCCCGCGGTCTTGCTTGACCGGTTGTGGTCTTGCTGCAAAGCGCCTTTCGCCGTCTGGGGAAAGCTGGCCGGCCGGGCACCGGCTTCGCCTCAGCCATGTTTGTCCAGCCACGCCAGCGCGCCTTCCATGTCCGTGAACTTGCCTTCCAACTGCGCTTCGAACGCGGCGGCGAGGAGCTGGCCAAAATGTTTCCCCGGCGGCAGGCCGCGCTCAATCAAATGCCGGCCTTGTAGCAGCGGCTTGGGGGCGTCATGGCGCAACTGCAATTCCTCCGCCCGGGCGCGCAGGCCCAGCACGCCCTCATGCACAATTTGCGGTTTCGGCGGCCGCCCGAATTGATCCGCGATCATCACCAGGCAGAGCTCCGCAATCGTCGCCGGCTTCAGCGCATTGGCCAGGCGGCGCACGGCCCGGTCGCTCGATGCCTGCAAGTGGGCCAGGTGATGCGTCACCAGCGGCACCACCCGCTCCTTGATTTCGTTCGGCGAATTGATCCGCGTCAGGAACGCCTCCGCCAGCGGCCCGCCCTGTTCCTCGTGACCCGGCGAGACAATGCGCATCCGCCCTTCGCGCTCGGCCTCGTGCGTGGTCTGCGGCTTGGCAAAGTCATGCGCCAGCACCGCGAACATCAGCACGCGCCGCGTGGTTTCATCCGCCGCCCGCCACTCGGGCAGCGCCGCCAGCGCATCGCAGCAATGCGCCGTGTGCGTGAAGACGTCGCCCTCCGGATGCCATTCCGCATCCTGCGGCGTGCCCGCCAGCGCCGCGATTTCCGGGAAATGCCGCAGCCAGCCGGTGGCTTGCAGAAAGCGCAGCCCGGCCGATGGCCGCACCGCCGTGGCCGCCCACTTGAACCACTCCATGCCCACGCGCTCGACCGCCAGCTCGGGAAAGGTCCCCACGATGGACTCGCACAGCGCCACCGTCTCCGGCGCCGGCGTCAGTTCAAACCGCGCCGCGAACTGCATCCCGCGCAGCACCCGCAGCGGATCCTCCACAAACGCCGCGCTCGTGTGCCGCAGCACGCGCTTTTCCAAATCCGCCCGCCCGCCGAAAAAGTCCAGCACCGCCCCCGTGCGCGGATCATACATCAGCGCGTTCACCGTGAAATCCCGGCGGCTCGCCGCTTCCCGGGGCTCGATGTCCGCCTGGAACTCCACCGCGAAACCCTTGTGGCCGGCGGCCGTTTTGGAATCGCGCCGCGGCAGGCTGAAATCCCATTGGCCGCCGCTGCGGCCCGTGAATTTGATCACCCCGAACGATTTCCCGACCAGATCCACCCGGCCGTGCGCGCCCAGTTGGCGGGCCAGCGTTTCATAATCCGTGCCGTAAACTTCCAGGTCGAAATCCTTGTGGGCGATGCCCAGCAGCGCATCGCGCACGCAGCCGCCCACGAGATACGCGCGCGCCAGCGCGGGCACCTGCCGCAGCAGCTGGGACAATTCTTCAGGTAAATTCATGGCGTTTTGTTCCCTGCGCGGAGCGCGCCCGTCCCCGGGCGCAGCAACCTGGCGAGGCAGGCCGGCTCCGGATTAGTCGACCGCCTGGCCGGTGGAATTTTGGCGATAGTCGCGTAGCAACCTCGGCGATTAGCCCGACACGCCAGTGTCTGGTAGGATAACTCTTCCAGTAAATTCATGATGCTTTGTTCCCTGCCGGTTTCAAGCGCACGCGCACCAGCAAATCATTCAGCGCCGGAAAACGCGGGCAGGCGAAAGCGTGCCAATGAATTCATTGGCACGCAATCTTTCAACCGCAACTCTCACGCCGCCCCCCGCAGGCTCTCATCCGAATCCTTGATGACAAACCGCGCGCGGAGGCGCGCCACTTCGCTCGCCAGGCCCGCGAGCCGCACGGAATCCAACACCTCGTTGAAATCCTTGTACGCCGCCGGCGCTTCATCCTTCGGATACGTCCGGCAGTTCGAGAGGACGTCGTGCGCCACGAATTCATCGTCAATCGTCTTCTGATCGAGTTCCCGGATGGCCGCTTTGCGGCCCTTGGCCCGGCCCGCGCCGTGGTTCACGCTGTAGCAGCTTTTGTCCGCGCCGGGGTCCGCCACCATGACGCAGGACCCGGCCGTCGGATTGCCCGGCAGCAGGATCGGGTGCCCCGTCTCATAGAACGGCGTGTCTTTGAGCGCGAAGTGATTCGCCGGAAAGGCGCGCGTCGCGCCCTTGCGGTGCACCCAGCACTCCTGGTTGTTCACGATCTCGCGCCGCGCAATGTTGTGGCTGATGAAATACACGAGCGATCCGCGCGTGCCGGGAATGATTTCCTGAAACGCTTCCAGCACGAGCGCATTGATGAGCATGTGGTTCACCGTCGCAAAGTTCGCGCCGAGCGACATGTCATCAATGTACGCATCCGCCTCCGGCGTGCCGAGCGGGGCGTAAACCAGCTCCCGATCATTGCCGGGCAGGGGAATGCTCCACCGGGCGAACTTGCTTTGCAGCGCGTGGAATTGGTTGTTGGCCAGTTGAAAGCCAAAGCCGCGCGAACCGCAGTGGGAGAGAAACGCCACGCAATTGTCGCGCAAGCCAAACACCTCGGCCGCGCGCCGCGCCCGGTCGTTGTCCGCGATCTGCACCGCCTCGCATTCGCCAAAGTGGTTGCCGCCGCCGTACGAACCGAGCTGGCGGATCTTGTCTTCAAACTTCGGGAATTTTCCCGTGCTGATCAGTTGGTCGAGCCGCGTGGCCAGGTCGTCGCGCTGGTTGCTGTGGCCGAGGTGGAAGGCGTCTTCGCAATGCTCCGCCCACTCGGGCGGGATGCCGAGATCCTTGCAGACGCCTGCCGACGCGCCCTCAATGGCGACGCGCCGGCCCAGCTCGCCATTGACCTGGCGGCTTTTCTTCACGTTGCGCTGGCCTTTGCCCGCGCCCGTGGGCGTGCGTTCCACAATGGCATTGATGAGCGCGCGGCGGACGGCTTTATCGGCCACCGCCTCCGCGGGCAGATCCAGTTGGAGCAGGCTCATGGAACATTTGATGTCCACGCCCACGGGGCCGGGATAAATGTGCGTCGGCGACACGAGCACGCAGCCGACCGGCGCCCCGTAGCCGCAGTGGGCATCGGGATTGAGCACCAGATCGGTCACGCCCGGCGCGCCGCGCGAATTGAGCGCCTGCTCGATGCACTTCGCATCGAAGCCGGCGCGGATGGCCGCCGTGCCGATCACCGTGATGGGCTTGCCCTGGTTGCCCGGCGCGGGAATGAAGCCCGTGGCCTCGCCCGTGGGCTGGATGGTGGAAAAATTCGCGTTGATATTAGGGGGTTGGTTCATAAATCCATAAAGCTGCAAAAGTGTTAAATTTTCGGTTGTGCGGATCTGGCCATGATCGTGAAACATAGCTGATTGGTTTCTTTGGCCAACCTGAATCCTGCTCCAGATCGGCCAGCTCATTTGAGAAAGGGTTTGCTTCGGTCGAAAAGCCTATTAACAAAAGCAGGCGATGACTGAATCCATAGCTCTTCCACCGGCTCTCACTAGCCAGGGCGGAAATCTTGCTGTCAATGCCAGCCTTCTGCCACCGCTCGGAAAAGTTATGGTGCGGGTCAACTCGATAGGCATTGCCATACCGGCGCACTTTGACCTTCGAAAGTCTGACTACTTGCAAATAACCATCCAAATGATCAGGAGCAATAAAGCTGAAGCGGCCTTCACGAGGGGCGACCCATCGGTGTCTGTCAAAACGGCATCCCATGGCTTTTAAAGTTGGCGCCAATACCTCTTTCCATTCCGCATCGGATCGGGAACGGGTATGTGCCTTGATGCCAAGTTCCTCGGGAGCATACAAGCCGACCGGTTTGGCTTGTTGGTCAAACTCGGCCATCGCATCGAGAATTCCTTCCCAACGTATTTTTTGATTCAATTCGGCGTTCATGGTCGTGATGGACTTAATTGCTTTCAAACGGTGCGACAAGTTTTTGCCGAAACATATTGCTCTACCAACTGAGCTACGGCCCCGTCTGCTGGAGCCGGCGAGATTCGAACTCGCGACACATGTAGTTCCAACGGCATTCGCACCGAAATCATTAAACTGCGTTGACTGACTAAAAACGCGACGACAAAAGTGGAGAAACATTTTCCGCTGCTCTACCAACTGAGCTACTCCGGCCATCATTTGACCGGAGGCCGGCTTCGAACCGGCGACCAACGGATTAACATGTAGTTTGCTCCGGCATTCCTCGCGAAAGGACAGTGACGACAAAAATTGATGAAACGTATTAAACGCGCTCTACCGTTGAGCTATGGCCCCGTCTGTTGGAGCCACCGGGATTCGAACCCGGAACCTCGCCCTCTTTAAGGATGTAGTTCCACCGGCATTCGTCACAAATTCTGATTGGAAAATGGCGACCAGGATCGATGAGAATTCTCAACCGGCCTTGCGGCGGGTCGGGCGGAATTCGAATCCGCTGGTTGCCAATGTAATCTCATCTGCATTCGCCATAAATTTCAAAGAAGCGGCGCGACCATCGTGAGCAGGACAAGTTTCTGAGCTATCCCGCTTGCGCGTGACCGGGAAACGAACCCGGGCCTCCCCGCTTTAGCCGGGCGCTCTACCCTGTAGTCCTGCGGGCATTTCCGCCGCTTCAAATGTTCTCAAAGATCAACTCCATTTTCCAAAGCCGGCCGACAAGTTCTTGCCGAGACAGTAGTCTCGAGCGGTACTGCGCGCCTCTTTAGCCCGGATATTTCTTGGCTGCTGGTTTGCCTTTCATTCGCACTTTCATTAGCACCGGGCTTTCAGCCCGGTGGCCGCTGGCGGTGACGACCACAGCCGTTTTAACGGCTTCCTGCACACGGTCAAAGCTGCTCCAGCCGCTCCCAGCTCGTTTTGCCTTGCCTCACCGGGCTGAAGCTTTGTGCGAATAAAACGGCTGTGAAATATCTGGTTTGACTGTCCTTACCCCCGGTAACGAATGACCTGGGATATGATTCAACAAAACGCTCGGAGCCTTCCTCCCTCTCCGCATTTTGCGATGCAAAATGGGGAGAGGGCCGGGGAGAGGTGCTCCCTTTTCGTGCTTTGCCTTTAAATACTGCGTGCTGTTGCGAACAATTAAACCACGACTGAGTTCAGCCGCCCCTGCGGCATTCGGCCCGCAAAAATTGTTTCCACCCCGGCCCGGCCACGTCCGAATTGACGTGACCGGGCAATTCCTCCGGCTCACAACGTGAGCGATTCAATCGTGCCCACCCAGTGATCGGCACCCAGCCGGCCTTCGGCGAAGGCGGCGATGACCTGGAACACCTGGTCGGAAAAACCGCCAATGTTCAAGATGTCCTCGCGTTCCGACGCCTGCACCGTCGCGTATGGCTGGATATCGATGCACACCAGCCGCGCCTGCGGATTGAAACGTTTGAACACCGACCACTGCCGCATCGTCTCCGTGCCGCGTCCACCCTTGGCGTCCACCCACGACTGGTTGTCGGAGACGAACACCACCAGGTCGCCTTTCGCCTGCTTCTTGTTCAACCAGGCCAGCGGCGCACTGCAATTCGTGCCACCACCACCCACGGCCGCGAGCTTTTGGGCGTTGGTCATCACGCTGTCGCGGCTGTTCAACGACACGTTCACAACGTCGTTCTCAAACGGCACCACTTCCGCCTGCGGATTCTGGCGCAAGATGGACGCCGCCACCAACGCCGCCACATCCACGCACCGCACCGACGTGGTCGCACCCGTCCGCTGGCCGGTCACGGCCGAACTCATCGAGCCGGACACATCCGGGCAGACATACACTTTGCCCGCGATGCACGGAATGTTTTCCGTCGCGACTTCCATCGCGTCCTGGAGCGCGTCCCGAATCAAGTTCGGCACATCGCCACCGGCCGCTTTGAACGCCATCAACAACTGATACGGAAACACGCG
>Ga0302321_100001516_pt1 | contig 19955 bp, 18 predicted proteins | sample Fen_T0_1_FD_202505 | JGI IMG/M metagenome (GOLD analysis project Ga0302321, IMG submission 202505) | Peat permafrost microbial communities from Stordalen Mire near Abisko, Sweden - Fen_T0_1 | ecosystem: Environmental > Terrestrial > Soil > Wetlands > Permafrost | place: Sweden: Abisko...
CGTGGTGCCGGCGACGATTCACCCGTTGTCGACCACGGCGGAGATTACCCATTACCTCGACCGCACCGGAGCGCGCGTGGCACTGGTGCTGGATGCTTTTTACCCGGCTTTAGCTGCCGCAACTCCCCGGCTGCCGCTGCGGGCGATCGTGGTTGCGAACATCGCCGATTGCCTGTCGCTGACGCAGAAAGCCGGTTACTGGTTGACCAAGGGTTGGCGCATCGCACGGGTGCCGGCCGGTGGTCGCGTGCATCGGTGGAAGCAATGGTTATTGAACGGCACTCATCCGGCGCCGCGTCCGGAATTCGGCGCGGGCCATCCGGCGGCCATCCTGTTTTCGGGTGGCACCACTGCGCTACCCAAGGGCATCGTGCTCAGCAATCACAATTTTATCGCACAGGGCTTGCAGGCGATCACCTGGGGCGGGCTGGGCGCGAACGATTCGATACTGGCCATCCTGCCGATTTTCCATGGCTTCGGCCTCGCCGTCTGCGTCAACGCCGCATTGATGGCCGGTGGCAAAACCATTCTGGTGCCGCAATTCAGTGCCGATATCGTTGCGAGGCTGATACGCAAGAGCCGGCCCACCGTGCTGGTCGGCGTGCCGACCCTGTTCGATGCACTCAATCGCCACGCGGGAATGGCGCTCGCCGATCTTTCCTGCCTCAAGGTGTGCTTTTGCGGGGCCGACACCTTGTCGCGGCAGGTCAAGGAGCGCTTCGAGGCGCTGGTCAAGCAGGGCAGGGGCAACGTAAAGCTGCTGCAGGGCTATGGCTTGACCGAAGCGGTGGCAGGCATCATGGCGATGCCGCTGGACGGATACCGCGAAGGATCGATCGGCGTACCGCTCCCCGATATGTACGCCAAGATTTGTCCGGTCGGCAGTATCGACGAGGCGGCGGTCGGCGTCGACGGCGAGATCTGCCTGTCGGGACCGGCGGTCATGGAGGGCTATCTCGACGATGCGGAATCGACCGCGATGGCATTGCGCACCCATGCCGACGGGCGCGTTTGGCTACATACCGGTGACATCGGCCACTGCGACCAGGACGGCTATTTCTATTTCACCGCACGCCTGAAGCGCATGATCAAGTCGTCCGGCTTCAATGTGTTTCCGGCTCAGGTGGAGGAAGTGCTGCGCGATCATCCGGCGGTGGCCGACGCCTGCGTGGTCGGCGTGGCCGACGACTCGCAAGTCGAGCGCGTGGTCGCCTGCGTGGTGCTGCGCGACAAGACTGCGGCGAAACCGGCGCTGGCGGAGGAACTGATCGCGCATTGCCGCGATCGCCTGATCAAATGGTCGTGCCCGCGCGAAATCGAATTTGTCGACGGCCTGCCGCTCACCCGCATCGGCAAGATCGATTACCGGGAACTGGTGCGGCGCCACGGCGAGGCAGTGGGGCGCTGACGGCATGAATACGTCCACTATGCAAAACGGCGGCGAGCGCGTTGCCGCAGCGCTGGCGGCTAACGGCGTGCGCTGGATCTTCACGTTGTGCGGCGGGCACATTTCGCCGATCCTGGTGGCCGCCAAACGCTGCGGCATCCGCATCGTCGATACCCGTAACGAGGCCACCGCCGTATTCGCCGCCGACGCGGTATCGCGCCTTACCGGCACTGCGGGCGTGGCGGCCGTCACCGCCGGCCCCGGCCTTACCAACAGCATCACCGCGCTGAAGAACGCACAGCTCGCGCACGCACCGCTGTTATTGCTGGGCGGCGCCGCGCCGACCGCGTTGCAGGGCCGTGGCGCGCTGCAGGACATCGACCAGACGCCGCTGATTGCGCCGCACGTCAAGTTCCTGTGCCAGGTCCGTCGCGTGGCCGAGCTGGGGCCGGCGGTGGAAGCGGCCTTGCAGGCTGCGCGCTCCGGCGTGCCCGGTCCCGCGTTCGTCGAATGCCCTGTCGATCTTCTCTACGACGAAAACACCATCCGCAAGTGGTATTCGGACGCTGCCGGCAAGGGCACTTCGATCGGCGATCGCGCGTTGCGCTGGTACTTGAACCGTCACGCCGCAAAGCTCTTTGCCGGCAGCGCGACCGCCTTTGTACCGGCCGCCGTGACGATCCCGACGCCGCTGGCAGGCGGCCGCGCGATCGACCGGGCAGTGGCTGCCCTGGCAAGCGCAAAAAGGCCCTTGCTCATACTGGGTAGCCAGGTCGTGGCCGATGCGGAATGCGCGTTCCAGGTTGCCGAGGCGGTGCGAAAGATCGGCCTGCCGGTGTATTTGTCCGGCATGTCGCGCGGCTTGCTGGGTCGCGATGACGCCCTGCAAATGCGCCATGCGCGCCGGCAGGCCCTGCGCGAGTCCGATTGCGTGCTGCTGGCCGGCGTGCCTTGCGATTTCCGGCTCGACTACGGCAAACACGTGCGTCGCAGCGCCACTCTCATCGCGGCCAACCGCAGCCCGGAAGAGGCAAGGCTCAATCGTAAGCCCGATATCGCAGCGATCGGCGACGCAGGTCGATTTCTCATCTCGGTGGCGGCGCGCACCGGCAGCGGTGGCGTCCGCGCAGAATCGATGGCGTCGCCACGCGCCCGCGAGGAATGGTTGGCGACGCTACGCGCTCGCGATGAATGGTTGGCGACGCTACGCGCTCGCGATGGGCACCGCGAAAGCGAAATCGACCTGCAGGTCGCAACCGTTGGCGAACACGTCAACCCGGTGGCATTTTTCCGGCAGCTGGAAGCAATGGCGAGCGACAAGGCCATCTTTGTGGCCGACGGCGGCGACTTCGTCGCAACCGCTTCGTACATCTTGCACCCGAGAAGGCCGCTGGCCTGGCTCGACCCCGGTGCCTTTGGCACGCTGGGCGTTGGCGCCGGTTTCGCGCTGGGTGCGGCCTGCGTCCATGCCGACGCGGAGGTGTGGCTGATCTGGGGAGACGGCGCCTGCGGATACGGCATTGTCGAATTCGATACCTTCGTGCGGCACGGCATTCCGGTAATTGCGGTGGTCGGCAACGATGCCGGCTGGACGCAGATCGGGCGCGAGCAGGTCAAGATGCTGGGTGACGGCGTTGGTACCGTGCTTGCGCGCAGCGCATATCACGAAGTGGCGCGCGCCTTTGGTGCCGAAGGCATCGACGTGCGCAACGCAGGTGAAGTTGCCGGCGGCCTGGCGCAAGCGCGCAAGTTCGCGGCTGCCGGCCGGCCGGTGCTGATCAATGTCTGGCTTGACAAAACTGAATTTCGCGAAGGCTCCATTTCGATGTGATGCGGGCCCGCGAGCGACCGACATATTGCCGGTCGGCGTGCCTTGCCGACTGGCCGGCTAGAAGTATTTTTCGATAAACTCGGCAGCTTTGTCGGAGATTCCGCCGATTTTGTTGGTTGCATGTCGATAGAATTTGAACTTGAGCTCGGTCTCGGCGCGGTCATCGTTCCAGTCGCCGAAGGGTTTGAAGTCGCTGCGGCCCAACGGCAGCTTGGCACGTGCAGTGCGTATCACGGTAATGCCGACGCGCGGGGTGACGCGTTCTACGCCGCGCGGCTTCGGTGTCGCCCGGGCGGCGCTCACCACGCCGCGTGCGACCAGTCCTTGGCCGCCTTCGTTCTCGCTTGCGAATACGTAGACGGTGTCGCCAACGGCGATATGCTTGCCTCCATACATGGTCTTGAGTGCGGTGAACGAGAAAGTATCGGCTCGCGGGTCGTTGACTTCGGCTTTGATCAAATAGGCCATTCGCGCTCTTGCAGGTGACAATGTAGAGGCGAGATGATATCCGCACGTCGGCTCGCGAGCCATCGGCCTCCATCAGGAGCGCAGGGAGATCCTGTTGCTGAAGCAATTGTCTCTGGAAGACATCGGCGTGATCGCCGCCGTGACCCGCCGCTTGCGGCGCCTGCGCCACATCGGCAAAGTGCTGGCCGACGAGCACGGCCCGGATCGCCGCGTGGTCGCGCTGACGCTGAGCGCACCGTTGCACACGGCCTACATCCGCTACGGCAGGCTGCTTAATTCGCTGGCGGCCTGATCGTTTGTCGCGCTAGCCGCCTCGGTCGCGCCCCCGCCATCCCGCCCTGTGGTGTGACTGACGCCGGGATTATTTTTTGGCAACGGGTTTTGCGTCGGGCTCGATCCACTTCTTGCCCTTGAAGAGGGTGAAGATCGCCATCGCGTGGCCGTGGCCCAGGCCATAGTCGGCTTTCAGCCACGCCACCAATTGGGTGGCCTTGATGCCGGCACCGACCAAGCCCATCTTCTTTGCGGCAGCGTGAAAATCATCCGGCTTCATGCCGGTCCTGGTCTCGATGTTGTCAAGGTAGGCCTTGAAAGTCATACTGGTTTCCTCGGTATTGTCCTGGCGGTCGGCATATCGGCGCGGCCTGTTTAAATATAGTAAGCTGTACTGAATATGTCAACCCGGTCGAAGCGCAGCTACGATTCCACCCGTCGCCGCGAGGGCGCAGAGGCCAATCGCCTGCGCGTCCTGTCCGCTGCAAGGATGATGTTTTCGCGCAGAGGTATCGATGCTGTCTCCATCGAGGAAATTGCCGCGCGCGCCAAACTGTCCGCTCCGACCATTTACGCACTGTTCAAGTCGAAGGCGGGCATCCTGCATGCTCTGATGGAGCAGGCTTTATTCAGTCCGAGTTTTCGTGCCGAGCAGGAAAAGCTGCTTTCAATCGACGATCCGGTTGCGATGCTGGTGCAAACGGCCGCCATTTCCCGTGCAATCTACGACAGTGAAGCGCAGGCAATGGGACTCATGCGCGGCGTGTCGGCGTTTTCGCCGACGCTGCGTGAGCAGGAGGCCAAGTTCGAGAAGCTTCGCTTCGACATGCAAAAGGTACGGCTTGAATTGCTGTTTGCGCGCTCGCTGCAGCGTCCCGGCATCGATCTCGTCTCGGCCCGGCAGATCCTCTGGATGTACACCAGCCGCGACATTTATCGCATCCTGGTCGTCGACTGCAAGTGGCCGCCGGATCGATACCAGTCCTGGCTGGCCGAAACCCTGGTGGCTACATTGACTCGCAACTAGACCTACATGCTGTGCGACCGGTCAAGGAAATCTTGTGACTTTTGCAAGGCATGACTCGCATGCGTCCAGTTTGACCCGGCCGGGATTGGCCGAACCCTTGCGGGTCTCTATTGCGGCCATCGCCGGGCTCGCCGTATTCATCATAAAATCAGCTAGTTGTTCGGTATGGTCGGAGCGATGCGAGGCCAGATCCGGTTCGAAATTGGTATCGAAAACATCAAAACGATGAGCCAGCAAGACCTCCCCAATGCACGCCGCTAGTGTTCAGTCGAGACCGCCTATGACCCTGGTACAAATTCGATTCCGGCGGCTGCTGATCGCAACGGTCGTGTTTGACTTGCTGGCCTTGTTCACAGATATCCTTTTTCCGGGCACCGTGCCCGCAGCGGTTCGCGAGGCGCAGAGCGATGCCTTGAAAGATGCATCGACCCTTGCCACGGTATTCACTGCGGCTCTTGGCGCCGCAATGCTCGGCTTGCTGGTAATTTCGTTTTACGGCCTGTACCAATTCAAGCGCTGGTCGCGAACATTTGCGCTGATCGCGACGGCGTTGAGCGTTGTTGCCAACGCCTCGACCGGATTCGGCGTCAGCTCGGGATGGGCGAGCGCATTCGACATGGTTTCGAATACGCTTTGGGGCGTCGTCCTTGCGTTGTCGTGGTGCTCTCCGTTGCGAGAAAGCTTTGCCGGCAAGCCGATATCCGTTGCCGTGCAGGAAGCAACCGACGCACCGCCGCCGCTTGCGATGCAGGAAGTGGCCGCGCCGGAAGCGCAGGGCTCCGCCATTGCCGGCGAGCGCCCCGCCATCTTCACTAACCTTGGCGTGGGTCTGCGCGGTGCGCTGTTCCTGCGTATTGGCGAAGGCGATCTTCGCCCGACCTGGTCGCAATTCGTGCTGCTCACGGCTATGTACGTTTTCGCCGAGTCGCTGTTCGATATCTGGAATACCGGCCTCATCGGCCAGATCTCCGCCAACGGCCTGCCAGGGATCTTGTTCATCGTGCCGGTACTGCTGTTCGGCGCATGGACCATTGCGCGCACCGCCGGCCGCCCGGAACAGACTTTGGCGCTGGCTGTTGCATTTACGGCGATGTCGGTGCCCATCACCATCGCCTGCGAACTGGTGCAATTGCTGGTGCGGGCAACGCACTTCGGCAGCCGGGGTGGATACGTCGCGTACTTCGGCTTTTATCTGTTCGCCGCATGGCTCGCGGCGTCGGCGGGCGTGGCCGCGATTCGTATGCTGCGGCTCGTGCATGATCTGCGGTGGATCGCCGCCTTGCTGGCGGCAAGCTTTATCGCGTTGCCGCTGGCGGGGGTGTATCGCGACGCCAGCCTGTGGGCGCCGCTGTACGACGCGAGTGCCGCAGACGAAGGCCGCAAGCAACGGCGCATACTCAACAGCGAGGAGGTGTTCTATCGCCAGCCGCAGCTGCTGGCGCGCGATCTCGCCGCGGTCCGGCCGGGCCGCGAGGGCGATATCACCCTGTTCTTCGTCGGGGTGGCGGGGTACGCCGAGCAGGATGTGTTCATGAAGGAAGTGCGCTACGTGAACCAGCTGTTCCGCGAGCGCTATGGCACCAACGAACATTCCTTGGTGCTGATCAATAACGCAAAGTCCGTCAACGAAACGCCGATCGCGAGCGGCAGCAGCCTGCGCCTCGCCTTGAATCGAATCGGCGACGTGATGGACCGCGACCGCGACATCCTGTTCCTGTACCTCACTTCGCACGGCTCCAGCGATCACAAGTTTTCGCTGAGCTTCGGCCTCATGCAATTCAACGATTTGGGCCCCGCACAATTGCGAAAACTGCTCGACGAGTCCGGCATCAAGCGCCGCGTCATCGTCGTCTCCGCCTGCTACTCGGGCGGATTCGTCGAACCGTTGAAGACGCCGGATACGCTGATCATGACCGCCTCGGCGCCGGACAAGACTTCGTTCGGTTGCAGCAATGAAGCCGACTTCACCTATTTCGGCCAGGCGTATTTCCGCGACGCGCTCGCCAAGACGCCGTCCTTCATCGATGCCTTCGAAATCGCCAGGCCCGCCATCGAGGCACGAGAAACCGAGACCGAAAACGATCACGCCTACCCGATGATCTACGTCGGCGCCAATATCCGCGCGGCGCTGGCGGAATTCGAGCGGCAGCGTGCGCGCGGTCTTGCCGTTGCAGGTAGTTAGAAGAGAATTCTTTTCAGGCGTAACTTGCGCGTTCGAACGGAGGACATTCGGCTACGCAAATTTGGCAGTTGCCGAAGTCGATTATTTCATCGTCACCCAAAACACCTGCAACCGGTTGTTCGGCTGGTGCACCACATCGACACCCTTGCGCGCGGCCCACGGGATCACCTGCAAATGCAGCGGCAAGTGCAGCACCTGCTCGTGGTGCAATTGCATTGCTTTCACCATCAGTTCCTTGCGGGCCGCCGGATCGGTTTCCTTGCTGGAGCGGTCGATCAGGTCGTCGAGTTCGGCCACCTTGAAGTTGCCCCAGTTGTATTCGCCTTGCCCCTTGTCGTTGCGGCTGTGCAGCACCGGGTTAAGGGTGAAGAAGGGATCGGTGGCGGCGCCAGCCCCGCCCCAGCCCAGCACGTAGAGGCTGGTGTCGAGCTTTTGCACTTTCGGAAAGTAGTTGGCCTTGGGGATTGCGGAGACCTTCACGTTGACGCCGATCTTGGCCCACATCGAGGCCAGCGCGATGCAGATTCGCTCGTCGTTGATGTAGCGGTCGTTGGGGCAATCCATGGTGAGGCCGAAGCCGTTTGGGTAGCCTGCTTCGGCCATGAGTTTTTTGGCGGCGGTGAGATCGAAGGGATAGCGCGCGTTGAGCGAGTCGGGCATGCCGGCCTGTTTGGCGCCGGGCAACAGCACGCCGGTCGGCACCGACATGCCGCGCATAACAGTGGATTTGACCGCTTCGATATCGATCGCCTGGTACATGGCGAGCCTCACACGCCGGTCCTTGAACGGGTTCTTGCCCTTCACGTCGGAGTAGTGCAACTCATCGCGCGCCTGGTCCATGCCGATGAAGATGACGCGGTATTCGCTGCCTTCGAATACCTTGATGCTCGGCTCCCGGCGCAAGCGCGGCAGATCCTGGATGGGTGGGTCGAGCACGAAGTCGATTTCGCCGGAAAGGAGTGCAGCGAGGCGGGTGCCCGGTGTCTTGATCGGCGTATAGATCCAGTCGGTGACATTGCCTTCGAACAGGCCTTCCTTGATGCCCCACCAATTGGGATTCTTCTTGAACACGGTTTTCACATCGGGGTCGCGCGAAACCAGCATGTAGGGGCCGGTACCCATGGCGTTGCGCAGCGCGTAGCTTTCCTCCTTGTTCTTGAAGTCCTGCGGCTTGGTTACGCCGTGCTTTTCGCACCAGGCCTTGGACATGATGTAAATGCTGGCGCTGGCGATCAGGTCGACGAACACCGGGTTCGGCACCGGGGTGGTGAACTCTACCGTGTAGTCGTCGACTTTCCTGGGTATGCCCAGCGTGTTGGCGTAGCCCTTGAAGTTCGAAGTCGGCTGTTGCGCGCGGATGATGGAAAACACCACGTCGTCTGCCATGAAGTCGCTGCCGTCGTGCCACTTCACGCCCTTGCGGAGCGTCAGCAACCAAACAGTCGGGGAGGTCTGCTTCCAGGAAGTGGCGAGGGCGGGCACCACGTTGAACCTCTTGTCGCGCATCAGTAGCGAGTCATACACCTGTCCATTGATGCCGTCGGTGAGCGATTCGTCTTGCGAGTGCGGGTCGAGGGTGGTGGCGTCGCCCTGACTGGCCCAGCGCAGGGTCGTGCCTTGCGCCATGGCCTCATCGGTCCCGAAACTCACGATGATTGCCATTGCCGCTACCGTGGTGGCGATGCGAAGCTTGCTTTTCATTTCGATCTCCCGGAAGTCCACAAACCCGAATATAGAGGAAATTTACCGCGCGGGGGACCTCATGCGGCCGGTGCGGCAACGGTTCGGGGCTACCGTATTTCGGGGATTGTCGGGCTAGTGCGACGTAAGGTTAAATGCGTCGTGAGGGGAACCAGTGGCGGTTGCCTCCACTCGAATAACAAAGCCACGACAACGCGCATGCAGACCCAACTCGCAGCTCGACGACCGATTCCCCACGCGAATTTTCGCTTCCGGCTGGCCTGCGCCGGCGAATACTGGGCGGGCTTCAGCAAGATGAGCGGGCTGATGCAAGACCCGCAGCTTATCGATCACCGGTCTGGTGCCGACCCGGTGTCGCACTGCCGGGTCTTCGGCCAGAGCGAGATGGCCGCCGTGACGCTGGACCGGGGTGTCACCCACAGCAAGGCCTTTGCACGCTGGGCCAATACCGTCTGGTACCACGCCCGCGCCGGCGCGGGAATTGCGCCTGGCGTTTCACCGATCGAATTGCGCTGCGATCTCGACCTCGAACTTTACAACGAGGCCGGCCAGCAGGTGATGCGCTACCGCCTCACGCGCTGCTGGCCTACCGAGTTCGAGGCGTACCCGGAGCCAGACGGCACCGGCCATGCCGTGGTGATTGACCGTCTGGTACTGCAATGCGAAGGCTGGGAAAACGGCTAGGCGCCTGCCGGTAACGCCCGGGCGGACGGCAATGCATATTGCACCGTTTGCACAAGTTGCCGCCAATGGCGAATAATCGGCATATTCCGATTCGAGTACGCCCATGAAGCATGCCAACCAGGATCTTCGTGTCCTGAGCAATCACGAACTCGCCGTTCGACGCGAGTTGACGTTGCGTATCGTACTGGCGTCGTTGGTGGTCGGCATCGTCTGGGGTATCTATTACTACTACTCAGCCACGGCCGAGGCCACCGAATACTGTCGAAAGGCCGGTCAGGCGTACCCCTGCGCCGGCATGCAACGCGGCAACCTGCTGGCACCTTTTACCTTCTGGCTGTTTACGTTGCCGGTCGGTTGGCTGATTTCGTGGCCGCTGGTGGAATACCTGCGACGCGGCAAGAGCACCTATGCCTGAAGCTCGCGCACCTCGGCTTGCTAATCGCCTGTAAACCGGCGTTGGCGGATGACGCAAACATGAAACTTTTTACAGTATTGCGGGGCGGAAATAAACGTATTCACCGGATAGCAGAGGGCAGGTCATGCAAACACTAACGTGGAACGGCAAGCTGGGATTGCACGCAGGATTCCTGCTGTCGCTGCTTTTTCTGACCTGCGAGCTTCTTGCCGGCTTCACGAGTGGCCTGGGTGCGCTGCAGGTATTGCTTGCCGCAGCATTGGTGTTGTCGCTAGTCTGGTTTCACGTGAGCATGGGGACGTTGCTGCTGCGTGCGGGCAAATCGTCGGCTCGCTGGATACTGCTGTCCCTGATCTGGTTGCCGGTGGGACCGGTGGTTGCCTACCTGCGCATGCTGCCATTGCTTGAGCGGATACCGGAGCCGGTCGTAGAAAGGAAACAAGGGGCATTACGCCCCCTGTGAAGGACCTGCGCCGGAATTCTTCTCCGGCGCAGTGCCCGCAAAGCCTAGGGCCAGATCGCCTGCAAAACCTGCGCGAGCCGTTCGCCACCCTTGATGATTTGCTGGCGCTGTATCTTGGACTTGTTGGTGTCGTAGGTCTTGCGGTCGGTGAAGGTGATTGGCCAGCCTTTTGATCCGTGTTTGCCGAATTTCAGGCCATTGAACGCCTGGCCTGCCGCCACCACGGTCTCGCTGGCCCATCCGGCAATGGCGTCTTCCGGAGTGTCGCTCAGCGCGGGCAGTTTGGCTGCTTCCGCCACCATCGCCTTGACGCTGGCCGGTTTGGAGAGGGTCGCGCTGATTTCATCCCACTGGCTGTGCAATTCTTCCGAGCCCATGATCAGTTCGTTGCCGCCGACGGTGCTGGTTTCCGGATCGAGATCCGCCGGGGTGGGGATCAACACCTTGCCCTTGGGGTCGAGGTACACCGAGCCCACGTGCAGGGGCTGGTGCAGGTCGCCGATGAAATGCACCAGCAATCGCAAGGCCTGCTTCTGATCCATGCCGAGATGGAACGGCGCGGGTGCGGGCTGGCCGCGCAACACGGCGATGGCGGCATAAATGGCGTGCACCACATCGGCATTGGTGGCGCCGGCCAGGTCGTCGGCGTACTTCTTTTTCTGGTAGGGAATGTCGGCGAAGTGAAACGCCTTGTCGCAATTGGCGTGGGTGCCGCTGTACTCGCAGTTGTTGTAGTTCTGCGAAACGTAAGTGATCATTTCCGCGGCACGGCCGCTGTCTTTCAAATACATGTCGCAGATGGCGGCGATGTAATGCGGGTGTGCCGGAATGACGAAGGTGTTGTTCGGCCCCTGCACTACCGCCTTGGCGCAATCCGGCCATGGTGCGGCGTCTTGCAGCGTGGCTTCGTATTCGGTACCACCGGCCGCATCGGCGAGCAATTCCTTCACCTTGGCGCCGGCATTGGTGCCGGCCAGGCGCGCGTCGGCAATCTGGCCTACCAGCATGTGGCCCGGTGCGCTCCACGCGCCCGCGTAGCTCGCCGCGAGCGTGCAGGCCAGGGCGACAACGATTCTGACAGGTATGCGCATGGTGCGTCCTTTTATTGGATGGGTGCCGACTCTCCCGCCAGGGCAGCGGGGCGATGCGACGAAGCAGTCTATACCTGCGGGAAATTCCTGTCTCCTACCCGAGCAGGTAGGCTGCACGTGGCTATTTCAACAAGGTTGACATGTCAATCGGCAATGCCGGCTTGACGGGCGCCAATCTGCGCCAATTTTTGCCGGAACAGTCCGCCGAGGCGCGTCTGCGCGCAAAAAGACATCGCCAGCCGGATCTGTTTTTCCGAATCGAGGTTGTTTATTCGCTGCCGCGAATTTCGGGCGACAATAGGTGACCGACTTTCTTCTTTATTCCGCCATGTTCCGCACAAAATACCTCGACTATTCCGAATTGACCGCGCAACTGCAAGCCTGGGCGAAGCAGTATCCGGCCTTCGTGAAACTGCAAGCTATCGGCACTTCGCGCGAAGGCCGCGCCTTGCACTTGCTGACCATCGGCGCGAATCCGGACGAGATCCGGCCGGCAGTATGGGTGGACGGCAATATGCACGCGAGCGAGTTTTGCGGCTCCTCGGTGTCGCTGGCGATTGCCGAGGACCTGATCGCGATTCACTCCGGAAAAAAGGACGTGGGCGATCTTCCATCGCATCTGGCGGAAGCGGTGAAATCGCATCTCTTTTACATTTGTCCGCGCATTGCCCCTGACGGCGCCGAGGCAGTGCTGAAGACGGGACGATACGTGCGATCCGATCCCGTCGACGCGCGCGCCGACCAGGGTCGCAGCCACTGGCAAAACGCGGACGTCGATGGCGACGGCCAGATCGGTTATATGCGCCAGCAACATCCGAATGGCGAACTGGTCGAACTCGCGGAGGCGGGCGGCGTGATGGTGCCGCGCCGGCCCGAGGATGCAGGCCCGTTCTATCGCATGTTTCCCGAAGGGCATATCGTAAATTTCTCGGCGGGACAGATTCCCGACGTGCATTACATGGGCGATACGCAGACCGATTACAACCGCAACTTTCCATACCAGTGGGGCGCGCAGCACGAACAGGTGGGGGCAGGGGAGTTTCCCGGCAGCGAGCCGGAGACACATGCCTTGCTCCGATTCCACGCCGCGCACCCGAACGTATATGCGTGGATCAACTACCATACCTTCGGCGGCGTATTTCTCCGGCCCAGCAACGATACTGCCGATAACCGGATGGACCAGGCCGACCTGGCGGTGTACAAGCAGGTGGAGTTGTGGGCCAAGGAGTTGACCGGCTACCCGACGGTATCGGGCTTCCACGATTTCCAATATGCCCCCGGCGTGCCCTCGCGCGGCGTGATTACCGATTACGCCTATCACCAGCGCGGCGCGCTGTCGTACTGCGTGGAGCTGTGGGACATCTTCACCGAAATCGGCATGGAAAAGAAAAAGCGCTTCGTCGATTTGTATTCGGAAATGGAGCGCAAGGATTTCATCGCTTTGGCGAAGTGGGATCGCGAAAAGAACCAGTCGCGTGTGTTCCGTCCCTGGCGAAAATTCCATCATCCGCAGATTGGTCCGGTGGAATTGGGTGGGTTCGATTTGCGCGTGGGTATCTCCAATCCGCCTTACGAGCGGCTGGACCAGGTTTGTCGGCAACACAGCGCCACCACATTGCGGGTGGCATCCTTGCTGCCACGTTTGACGGTGACCGCGCAGGAGTCCATCTCGCCCGGCGTCACGCGCATCGACCTCAACATCGCCAATTCCGGTTATCTCGGCACACACGGAATTCATTCCGCCAAATTGCTCGCGCACGTCGAACCGCTACGGTTAACGCTGGAAGGCGCGGGTGTGGAACCGGCGATGCCGGCCGATACGGTGACGCAACTGGGACACCTGGAAGGCTGGGGCCGCGGCCCCCACGGGGGCTTCATGATCGCCATACCCTGGACGCGCGGCAACGGCAGCGAGCGCAGTGTGTCGCTGGTGGTAAAGGGTCAGGGGAAACTCAAGGTCAAAGTGGGAAGTTGCCGGGTGGGCTTTCAGGTCATTGAAGTCGACGTCGCGTAGCCAAAATAATTTTGCAGGCCTATGCCTTTTCCCGGGCAAGAAGGGCTTGTTTTTGCCTAAGTGTTATAGTAATGTATAACACCAAAGCAGCCTGGCCTACGCAAGCAGCGAGTGTAAGTAATTGAAAAATAGAAAGAACATTCATTTTTCAGATCGGGGCAATACGACGACTGTGTTCCTGCCGATGCCGACCTGCGCGCCGCAGTGAACCGGGTTGTCGCGGATGTGTTGCGTGTGGCTTCTTCCTTTTATGCCGGTTCGACATAGGACGCTGAATTCACAAAATGGAACCCGCCTGGAACGACAGCCAACCGATCTACCGGCAACTGCGCGACCGCGTAGTGGCAATGATTTTGGACGGCTTGTTGCAGGAAGGCGATCCATTGCCTTCGGTGCGTACGGTATCTGCCGAATCGCGCGTCAACCCGCTGACGGTGATGAAGTCGTATCAGGAGCTGGTCGACGAAAAGATCGTGGAAATGCGGCGCGGGCGCGGCATGTTCGTCAATGCAGGTGCGCGCGAATTGCTGCTTGCGGGCGAGCGACAGAAATTCCTGGCGGAAGAGTGGCCGCGCGTCGCGGCCAATATTCATCGGTTGGGCCTGACTCCGGCCGACCTGCTGGCCGCCACCCGGACAAAATCAAACAACGAGGAGCGCTAAGCCATGCAATGCATTGAAGCGCGCGGACTGCGCAAAAGCTACGGCCCCACCACCGCGCTGGACGGCATCGATCTTTCGGTGGCGCCCGGCAGGATTCTCGGCCTGATCGGTCGCAACGGCGCCGGCAAGACCACCGCGCTGAATGCCATCCTCGGACTAACGCCGTACCAAGGGGAGTTGACCGTGTTGGGCCGCAATCCCTGGAGCGAGCGCGACGCCCTCATGAACGAAGTCTGTTTCATCGCCGACGTGGCGGTTTTGCCGCGCTGGCTGAAGGTTTCACAGGCGCTGGACTATGTGGCCGGCGTGCATCCGCGCTTCGATCGCGCCAAGGCGGAAGCGTTTCTCGCCCGCACCACCATAAAACGTGGGAGCCGCGTGAAGGAGCTCTCCAAAGGCATGGTGACGCAGTTGCATCTTGCGCTGGTAATGGCGATCGACGCCAAATTGCTGGTGCTGGATGAACCTACGCTGGGCCTCGACATACTGTTTCGCAAGGAATTCTACGATTCGCTGCTGAACGACTACTTCGACCACAGCCGCACCATTGTCGTCACCACCCATCAGGTCGAGGAAGTGCAGCACGTGCTGACCGATCTCATGTTCATCGATCGCGGCCGCATCGTGCTCAGCACCAGCATGGAAGATTTCGAATCGCGTTACACCGAGGTGATGGTGCATCCGCAGAATGTGGAGGCGGCGCGGGCGCTAAAGCCGATCCACGAGCAGCAGGCATTTGGACGCAGCATCCTGCTGTTCGATCGTGCCGATCGAGATCAACTGGCCACTTTGGGTGAAGTCAGGACGCCGAGCATCGCCGACCTGTTCGTCGCGGTCATCGGCGGAACCGCCGGAGGTGCATCTTGAACGCGCCGGCTGCCATTGTGCCGGTTACGCGCGTGCGACCGTTCTATTGGTCGGTGCGCCGCGAGCTTTGGGAAAATCGTTCGTTGTACATGGCGCCCCGGGTGGCAGCGGCCGTGGTGCTGATCGGCTATGTCCTCGGCCTAATTATGGGCTCGGAAAACCAGCTCGATTTGTCGTCCCTGCCACCGGCACTGGTGCGTGGCAGGGCGCTGGTGCCGTATGGATTTTCGGCCTTCGCCATCATGGCCACCATGGTGATCGTCGCCTACTTCTATTGTCTGGGTGCTCTGCAAGGAGAGCGCGGCGATCGCTCCTTGCTGTTCTGGAAATCACTGCCGGTATCGGACCGGACAACCGTGCTGGCGAAAGCGGCGATACCGATGCTGGTATTGCCACTGCTTACATTCGCGGTCATCGTCGTCCTGCAGGCCGCGATCCTGTTGTTGGCCTGCGCATTCCTGGCCGCAAAAGGCAAGAGTGCCGCCGCGCTTTGGAATGCGTTGCCGATCATGAGCATGCTGGTGGGATATTTCTACGCGCTGCTGACCATGGCGCTGTGGAACGCACCGGTGTACGGCTGGCTGCTGTTGGTCTCGGCATGGGCGCAACGCTCTACTTTCCTTTGGGCGACGCTGCCGCTGTTGGCAGTGAGTTGCATCGAAAAAATTGCATTCGACAGCTGGCACTTCGCCGCCTTCCTGCAAGGCCGCTTCACCGGCAGCATCTCGCGCGCTTTTTCGGTAGCTCCACCCGACCCCGCCCTGGTTGCGGAAGCCGCAAAGGCCGGTGCACACAGCGGTCGTGCGATGTACATCCCGGAAACGGTGCCTGACCCCGCCAAGTTCTTCGGCAACCCGGAGTTATGGCTCGGTCTCGCCGCCGCGGTCGCGCTGATCGCCGTGGTGATCCGCTTGAGGCGCTTGCGCGAGCCGGTCTGATTCACCCATCCGACAAATTGCAAGGAGGAGAAGTCCCATGACCATCATGACAATCCTGGCGAAATCTGCGAGACAACTTTTCTTTCTTACCCTGTCAGGCTGCCTGTTCCTGGCGCAACCTTTGATGGCCGCTGACGGCGGGAGTCTCGCCGATGGACGCTGGCTCGCCGCGAACCTCGCATCGCCGGACCTGCTGCTGCTCGACGTATCTCCCCGTCCCTTGTACGCCAGGAACCATATCCCCGGCGCGGTCAATGTCGATGCGCTCGCGGTGGCGTCCTATGGCGTGCATGAAATGCCGCTCCAGGAAATCGAGCGGATCTATCAGGCGCTGGGCGTGGACACGAAGAGGAAGATCGTGTTGTATGACGAGGGCGGGACCTGGTTCGCGACGCGGCTGTTTTTCTCCTTGCACTATCACGGCTTTCCAGCCAGTCAACTTTACATCCTGAATGGCGGGCTCGCCAAGTGGCAGGCAGACGGCCTGCCACTCACCAACTCGGTCACACCTGCGCCCAAGCCTGGTTCATTCAAGATCACCAGGATCGAAGAAGATGAGAGGTCGCGGCTGCCGGATCTTGTGACCGCTTCCGGCGACGGTGCACACAAAGTGCTGCTGGACGCGCTGGGTCCCGACTATCACTACGGGGGAGCGGGCTTCCTCGACAGGGCGGGGCACATCCCGCACGCAGTCCTGCTGCCCGGCGAGGATTTCTTCAATGCCGACAAGACCTTCAAGTCGCATGATGAAATCAAGAGGATGCTTGCCTACCTCTCCATTCGGCCCGATCAGGAGATTCACGCCTATTGCGGCGGCGGCGGCGCGGCCAGCATTCCCTATTTTGCGCTCAAATACCTGGCCGGCTATTCCAAGGTGAAACTCTCCGTCGAGTCGCAAATGGGATGGCTGCAAGACGATCGCGAATTGCCGTTTTGGACGTATGCCAATCCGTCGATGATGCGCCAGACGGAGTGGCTGAAAGCCTGGAGCGGCAAGGTGCTGCGCATGTACGGTATCGCGCGGGTGAGTGTGGTGGATGTGAGAACCCCCGGCGCATATGCCCAGGGCCATCTGCCCTTCGCGCTCAATGTCCCCGCGGGCACATTCAAGGAGCTCGTGAACGACCCCCGCAAGCTCGCCGAGATTCTCGGCGCGTCAGGCGTCGATGCCTCGCACGAGGCAGTCGTGGTCTCGGGTGCCGGACTCACCAAAGAGAGCGCTCTGGCCTTCGTGATGCTCGGGAAACTCGGGCAAAAGAAAGTGTCGGTCTTCATGGATTCGATGGATTCCGTAGAATCCCTGGACAAGATGGCGCGCATGGGAATCGCAACGACGAAAGAGGCGACCATCGTCGGCGCGCCGGGTAAGCCGGGTGACCTGGCGGTTCCAGCTACAACGTATGTTGCAAACGATCTGCCGGACGGCAAGCTTGCGTCGGCGAACGCCACTTCGGGCGCCTATCCGCGTGTCTACATTGCTTCGGGAGCGAAGGCACCTGCGCGGGTACCGGACGGCAAAGTGCTGCACATCCCGTATACCGAATTGCTGAATGCCGACGGCACGCCCAAGTCTGCAATGGAAATATGGACCATTCTCGCCAAGGCCGGTGTCCCGAGGTATGCCGAAATCGTCTGCATTGCCGATGATCCTGGTGAAGCGGCGGCCGGCTTTTTTGTTCTCAAGCTGATGGGCTTCCCGGAAGTGAAAGTGGTGCTGGGTTAGACAATCGATAGAGGGCGGACAAAATGAACAAAATCCTTTCTGCTTCTCGCTGGGACGTCGGTCAACTGGCTGCGAATTCGATGAAGGCCGCGGCCGCGTTCTGGTTTGTGGCAGCGGTGGCGGGCCAATGGATGTTCGCCTGGTACATGGTCGCGCTGTACGGGGGCTCTGCGGTGCTGGGGAATTGGGCGCCATGGGAAAAGCATGGATTCAATGCAGCGGATAGCGTGGGCAGCGCGGCCATCGTAATTCATCTCTTGTTCGCCGCAGTATTGACCATCGGCGGCCCCTTGCAGCTGATTCCGCAATTGCGCCGCCATGCACCCCGGTTGCATCGCTGGAACGGCCGCGTGTTCCTGACGGCGGCGGCGATCTCGGCAATCGCGGGGTTGTTCATGGTATGGATGCGTGGCACCGTTGGCAGCTTTTTATCGCACCTTGCCATCAGCCTCGACGCGGTGTTGATACTTCTCTGCGGTGCGATGGCGCTGCGACATGCGCTGTCGCGCCAGTTCGCGCCCCACCGGCGCTGGGCGTTGCGCTTGTTCCTGGTGGTGAACGGCGTATGGTTTTTTCGCGTGGGGCTGATGTTCTGGTTGATCGTCAACCACGGCCCGGCGGGATTCGATCCCAAGACACTGCAGGGGCCGTTCATCGACGTCCTGTCATTCGCCGAATCGCTGCTGCCATTGGTGGTGCTGGAACTCTACCTGCGCGCGCGCGATGGCGGCAGTACGGCCGAACGCTGGGCCGTGACTGCGTTGCTGCTGGTAGTCACGGTCGCAATGTGCGTGGGGATTTTCGGCGCAACCATGGGTATGTGGCTGCCGAGGATACGCTGACGGAACAAGGCCATGAAGCAGAAGCTCATCTTGATCGTGCAATTGGCGGCGCTGGTCGCTCTCTTCGTCTTGATTGCCTTGCTGCCTTCCGGCCCCGGTGCGATTGCATCTTCCGCAGCGCACGCCGATGCGCTTACGGCGCAGGCCGCCGTCGGACGCAAGATGTTCTTCGACTCCCGCCTCTCCAATCCGCAGGGAATGTCCTGCGCAACGTGCCACGATCCGCGGCAAGGGTGGGGCGGCAACAATGCCGCGACCGGTGGCGTCGCGGCAGGCGCCTTGCCCGGTGCGCGCGGCATACGCAATACACCGACGATTGGCTACGCCGGCTACATACCCGCTTTCCGGTTGAAGAATTTCCGCGGCGAGACGCTGGGTGTGGGTGGACTGTTCTGGGACGGCCGTGCCAACACCCTGGAAGAGCAGGCGCGCGGCCCCTTGTTTGGCAAGGCGGAGATGAATCTTGCCGACGACGCCGAATTGGCAGCGCGATTGCGCCTGGCGCCCTACGCAGCGGAATTGCGTGCGGCATTTTCGCTGCCGGATCACGCCGACGACGTGCAATGGGTTACCGCCGCCATTTCGGGCTTGGCTGCGTTCGAGCGCTCGCCGGAAGTGGCGCCGTTCTCATCGAAGTACGATGCGTGGCTGCGCGGCCAGACGCCGCTGAGCGATGCCGAGGCGCGCGGATTGAAACTCTTCGCCGACCGTAAGAAGGCCAATTGCATCGCCTGCCATGTCATCGACCCGGCGTCCAAGGCGTCGGTCGATCATTTGTTCACCAATTTCAGTTACGTCAACCTCGGTCTGCCGCGCAACGCCGCCATCGACGAAAATAAGGACAGCCACTGGTTCGACCTGGGCTTGTGCGGCCCCGCGCGCAAGCGGCCACAGGGTTCCTTTATCGCCTGCGGCGCGTTCAAGGTGCCCACCTTGCGCAACGTCGCCAAGCGGCCGTTCCTGTTCCATAACGGCGGCTTTACGCGCCTGGACGAGGCGGTTCGTTTTTATGTGGAACGCAATACCCATCCGGAGAGATGGTACTCGCGATCCGACGATGGCAAGCTGGCGAAATTCGACGACCTTCCGCAGCGTTACACAGGCAATGTGCGACATGGCGAACCACCCTACGACACCAAGATCGGTAAAAAACCCCACCTAAGCGGCACGGAGATCGCCGATGTGATCGCGTTCCTGAAGACCCTGGACGACGGTTTTCAACCTTAGGACTGATGGCTATCCCGGCTCGCATGATGGGGCGAGATCAACATGATATGGATCCAGTGCCACTACTGATGATTCGATGCCGTGAGCCGCGTCAACGGTAAGCGCGGCGGATAGCCGGCCGCGCCGTATATCGTGCAAGGCAACGGTCTCGTTATCATTC
>Ga0302321_100001517_pt1 | contig 19949 bp, 16 predicted proteins | sample Fen_T0_1_FD_202505 | JGI IMG/M metagenome (GOLD analysis project Ga0302321, IMG submission 202505) | Peat permafrost microbial communities from Stordalen Mire near Abisko, Sweden - Fen_T0_1 | ecosystem: Environmental > Terrestrial > Soil > Wetlands > Permafrost | place: Sweden: Abisko...
TGGGGATCGCCGCCGCCCTGCTCGGCGACCCGTCCACCCTGATCTTCGACGAGCCGTCAACGGCCTGGACCCCGAGGGCATCATCTGGGCCCGCACCCTGCTGCGCTCGTTCGCGGCCGAAGGACGAGCCGTCCTGGTCTCCAGCCACCTGATGCCCGAGATGGCGCTGACCGCCGACCGACTCGTCGTGATCGGCCGCGGACGACTCATCGCAGACACCACGGTGGAGGAGTTCACCTTGCGCGCCTCACGCGGCCAGGTGCTGGTCCGCTGCGCCGACCCGGCACGGCTGGCGGCCGCCCTGGTGGCGGCGGGCGCGTCGGTCACCGACGACCCGCAGGGCATGCTGCTGGTCGGCGGCCTGGAAGCCGGCGAGATCGGCCGGATCGCGCACGATCGCGACGTCGTCCTGCACGAGCTGACCCCGCAGCGCGCCTCGCTCGAGGAGGCCTTCATGGAACTGACGGCCGGCGCGGTGGACTACCAGGGACGGACCCCGCTCGAGTCAGCCGCCCTGGCGCCTGCCGGCGCCACCTTGGCGACGAACCACACCTCGGCGACGAACCATGCGGCCGCCTCGAACCTCACCACGGAGCGTTGACCATGACCACCCTCAGCGCCGCACACCCGAACCCCACCGCTGGTGTCGACCGCGACCGGACCACCCTCGCCGCGCAACTGCGGTTCACCCTGGCCGCGGAGTGGACCAAGCTGCGCAGCGTCCGCTCCACCGTCGCGGCCCTGCTCGCGACCGCGGGCGTCACCGTCGCCTTCGCCGTCCTGCTCTCCCTCGGCGAGCTCAGCCGCTGGGACCACCTGTCCCCCCGCCAGCGCGCCTCCTTCCATCCGGCCACCCTGAGCATCAGCGGCGTCCTGTTCGCCGAACTCGTGATCGGTGCCCTCGGGGTGCTGTCGATGAGCGCCGAGTACTCCACCGGCACCATCCGAGCCACCCTCACCGCCACCCCCCAGCGCCTGACCGCCTACCTGGCGAAGATCGCCGTGTTCGCCGTCACCGCCTTCGCCGTGGCCGTGACCACCACCACCACCGCCTTCCTGAGCGCCCAGGCGATCCTCGCGCGCCGCCAGCTCGGCGTCGGCCTGCTGGACGGCGACGCCCCCCGCATCGTCGTCGGATCCGCCCTGTTCCTCGTCGCCGTCGCGCTGCTGGGACTCGGCCTGGCCGCCACACTTCGGCACACGGCCGCAGCGATCAGCACCCTGTTCGCCGCGATGCTGGTGCTGCCGCTGCTGAGCAACTTCCTGCCCAGCGACTGGCAGGCCAACCTCGACCGCTGGCTGCCCCTCAACGCCGGGACAGCGGTGATGCAGCAGGGCCCGCCGGAGACGAACCAGTTCGGCCCCTGGACCGGACTGGCCGTCCTGTTCGGCTACGCACTGATCGCGCTGATCGCCGGCGGGGTGCTGCTGCGACGCCGAGACGCGTGAACGCCCCCGCGGGATCCCGCTCCCCCGCCGCCGGACCGGGCCCAGACGCCGACCCGGCTAGCCTGGAACGCGTGGCCGCGACCACGAACGTCGCGCGGAGGCACCCCGTCCTGGCGGACGGGGCGCTCGCCGCGCTCATCTTCGCGCTGTCCACCCCGCTGCCCGCCCGCACCCACCGTCCCGAAATGCTCCCCCTGCTGCTCGCCCTGACGCTGCCCCTGCTGCTGCGCCGCCGGTACCCGATCGCGGTGTTCACCGTCGTCACGCTCGCCGCGTTCGTGCAGTGGCTGACCATCCCCAACGTCGGACCGTACGACTTCGCCGTCCTCGTGGCCCTCTACTCGATGGCCGCCTACGTCCCCCGCCGCTGGTCCGTCCCCGCCTTGGCGGTGGGTCTGCTGGGCGGCTTCCTCGCCTGGTACAGCGCCTGGACGCAGCGGGGCAGCGAGCTGATCGGCCTGGTCACCCCGACCGTCGTGGTGACCGCCGTCTGGCTGCTCGGGCGGACCCTGCGCACCCGACGCCGCTACCTGGCAGAACTGGAGGAACGCGCCGACCGGCTCGAACGCGAGCGTGACGCCCTGGCGCGCGCCGCCGCCGCCGAGGAACGCGCCCGCATCGCCCGCGAAATGCACGACGTCGTCGCCCATACCGTGGCCGTCATGGTGGCCCAGTCCGAGGGTGCGAGCGTGGCCGTCAGGACCGCCCCCGAGCAGGCCGAACGCGCCCTTGCGGTGATCTCGGACGCCGGGCGGACGGCGCTGGCGGAACTACGGCGCATGCTCACCGTCCTGCGGGAGCAGTCGGACACCGGGCAGACGACCGCCCCGCAGCCGGGCCTGACCCAGCTGGACACGCTGGTCGAGTCCCTGCGCGCCTCCGGGCTGCCCGTACGGTTCACCCGGGAAGGCGGGGACGGCCACCTCGATCCGACCCTCGAACTGGCCGTCTACCGGATCGTCCAGGAGTCGCTGACCAACACCCTCAAGCATGCGGGCCCGGACACACCGACCGACCTCGTCTGCCGGCGTACGCGCACGAGCGTCGAGATCGACGTCATCGACCACGGAAGCCGCAGCGGCGTGCCTGTCACCGCCACGAGCGGGCACGGGTTGACGGGCATGCGCGAACGAGTGGCCATGTTCGGCGGCCGGTTCAGCGCCGGACCCACCCCTACCGGCGGCTGGCGCGTGCGGGTGGAGTTGCCGGCGTCATGACCGAACCCTCCCCCGACGCACCCGGCCCCGGCGCCCAGGCCGCCGGTCCTACGGACTCCGCACCGCCACGCGTCCGGCTCGTGCTCGCCGACGACCAGGAACTGCTGCGCACCGGCTACCGCATGATCCTGGATGCACAGCCCGACCTGGACGTCGTCGCGGAGGCGGACGACGGACTGGCGGCCGTCGCAGCCGCCGACCGTCATCGCCCCGACCTGGTGCTGATGGACGTGAGGATGCCCGGAATCGACGGGATCGAGGCGACCCGACGGATCGTCACCGCGCTGCCGCACACCAAAGTGCTGATCCTGACCACCTTCGACCTCGACCAGTACGTGATGGACGGCCTGCGCGCCGGCGCCAGCGGGTTCCTGCTCAAGGACGCGCGCAAGGAGGACCTGCTGTCCGCGATCCGCTCGGTGGCCGCCGGCGACGCCGTGATCGCGCCCTCCGCCACCCGTCGACTAATCGAGTCGCACGTCCTCGGCCTGGGGACGGTCGCCGGGGACCCCGCCCTGGACCGCCTCACGCACCGCGAGCACGAGGTGCTGCTCCTGGTGGCCCACGGGCTGTCCAACGCCGAGATCGCCGCCGAGCTGACGCTGTCGGAGACCACAGTCAAGACGCACGTGGCACGCATGCTGGCCAAACTCGGCCTGCGCGACCGGGTGCAGGCCGTGGTTCGGGCCTACGAGACCGGCCTCATCCGCCCCGGCGGCCTCCCCCGACCCTGACCAGCCGCCCTGCCAGGTCAAGCAGATCCTCAACCTCCACGCCGACGAGTACGGCCCCGCCGCCGTGAACGGGGTGCATGGTCCGACGATGCGCACCCCGATGACGGTCCCGCTCACGAGCCGGTCGCTTGGCGGTGGATCGGCAGGGCAGCCGATGCGCGAACGAAGTCGACGACGCCCGAGCCCCCGTGAGACGGCGTCGACTGCCGCCGTCCGACTGAATGGCGTTTCATGCCGCGCGACCGCCACCAGGAACACCCGACACATTCCCTGCGACGAAACACGTCAATCCTGGCTTCTGCTGGTCCTATTGACCGCCGGCGCCGGGCATCGGTAGCGTCCTGCCCGGGCCGTGACCACGCGCCCGACCTTGCGACGCCCTGTGCCCGCTTCGGCATCATGTCCCGCTGGGCGTGTCCGCGCGCTGATGCGGACGTCGCGCCGTAAGACGACGGGTGAAGAGCGATGCACTGCCGCTCAGGCTCACCTGGATCGTCGCCGCAGCTCAGAGGCCATGCCCCACCATGTCGGCCACTGCATCAATGGTCGGACGGCGCCCCAAGAGTGCGTCGGCCTCACCATCTCCGGAATGCGACACACACATGCGGGCACACGGCCGCCGCCGGGGCATGACAGTTGCACGTCAAGATGCCACGTATGCGAGTTATCCACAGGCTCGAGACGCTTCGTCCGCAATCCGGCTATCGTGTGCTGCACGTTGAGCAGTCCCCACGGAAAGCGTCGACGACAACGAGAGACCCATCGACGGATGGAGGTGAGTCATGGCGACAAACCGGTTCAGGCACGCATTGGCGGTGTGTCTCATCGCGAGCGTCGCCGTTCCCGCCGCCGCCTGCTCGACTTCCTCCCCCAGCGCGTCCGGGCCTACGTCCACGCTGCCGACGAGGACGGCGGCGAGCACGTCAGCGACGGCGCCATCATCCACGACGACCTCGCAATCACCTTCCGCGTCACGCGACGTCCGGACGATCGCCGTCGAGGTGTACCTCGCGATGTGGGCAGACATGGTCGAGGCGGCCAAGACCTCGGACTACACCTCCCCGAGGCTCGCCGATCACGCGGCTGCACAAGCCCTGCTGCTGCTCTCGGGTGCGCTACGCAGGGCCCACGACAGCCAGTTGGTCGCTAAGGGAACACCCAAGTTCTCCCCCACGGTCATCGGGGTGACAACGCCCGAGCATCCAGTGGCGGTGTCCCTGCAGGACTGCATGGACGACAGCGGCTGGCTCAACTACCACCTCGACGGACGACTGCAGAACAACGTTCCCGGTGGGCGACACCGGGCTACAGCAACGGTGGGTCTTCTCAACGGCCGGTGGGTCGTGACTCGCTTGGAGACGGGCGAGGTTGGCACGTGCAGCTGATTGCTAGTGCTGCTCGCTGCAGCCGACCCCTCGGTGTCTCCACCCTGGTCGCCGTCTCGGTCATGGCGGCCACTGTCGGCGTAGCGCATGCCGACGGATGGGTGGGATGGACAAGTTGCGCTCCCGGCTCAAGCGAACCGGGGTGCGAAGTTGGTGCTCAGGCGCCCGGAGCACCTGGATCACCCCCAAGGACCAGTGCAGTGGATGCCGCCCCATCGGGTCGCGGGAGCACCCAGCGGAAGTGCCACGACACCCTGAAGAACGTCGTTGCTTGCTACCAGGAGGGCGCGGGATGGCTAGGTCCGGGTGATTGCTACTACCAGCCAACGCGCACACCACCGATGGATCTGCAGGCCGCGTTGGGTGGGGCCAGGCACAGTCCCGGCGGATGGTACGAGTACGTATGCCCGGGCATGGCCGGCACCGGCGGCGGCATCACCTGGCTGGCTGCCCAGCCAATGGGCGCTGCGGCTGCCGATCCGGCGGTGCTGGCACGCCAGGCCGTCTCGAAGCTGGACTTGCCGGGTCTGCGGATCGCGATGAGCCCGGTGGGTACCCAACTGGTGGCCGTGCCGACGTGGCTGTGGATCGAGCAGGGTTCGTGGCGTCCCCGCTCGGCCACCGCGCAGGTGCCCGGCCTGTCGGTCACTGCGACGGCGACCCCGTCGCAGGTGGTGTGGCGCACGGGCGACGGGGCGACTTTGACGTGCACCGGGCCGGGAACGGCGTGGACCGAGGGCACCGACCCGGCGACGCCGTCACCGACGTGCGGACACACGTATCGGCGTAGCTCTGCGGGCATGCCACAGGGGTCGTTCCCGGTGACCGCGACCGTGACGTGGACCGTCGCGTGGGCCGGCGGCGGGCAGGGCGGCACGGTGCCTGGCCTGTCCACCACCTCGACCATCGCCGTCCGGGTGACCGAGGTCCAGGCCGTGGTGGCCGCCGCATGAGTATCCGTCCCTGCCCCCTCACCGCTGCTGAGCGCCCGCGGGAGACGACGAAGGAGATGACCCGATGACGTGGACGCCGACGGGTCCGACGGCCGAGGACCGCAGACCGTCCGACGCCGGTGAGGTCAGGCCGGGTCCGGTGACTGTCCGGGGACACGTCACCGCAACGGGGCCGCCCTCGGCGGCCTCGCCCCCGCCCGCTCTGGACGGCTCGGGTCGGCTGTCGCCGTTGAGCCAGCGCCGGGAGGTCCCCTACCTCGTGCTCGGTGTCGCACTGGTGGTCGCCGGGGCCCTGGGCGCGATCCTGCTGACGTCGCGGGCGGGGCAGCAGGTCCAGGCTTTGGTGCTGGTCCGGGACGTGCCGATCGGGCAGCCCCTGACCGCGGGGGACCTGCGGGCCGAACCGGTGCTGGCCGGGTCGACCGTCCCGCTGGTCCTGGTCGACGACGCGGCGTCGATGGTGGGCCGGGTCGCCGCGGTGCCGTTGCGGGCCGGGCATCTGCTCGCACCCGACGACGCCGGCGGACCGTCGTGGCCGCCGCCGGACCGCCTGCTGCTCGCCGTGGCGGTCTCCCCCGGAAGCTACCCGCCGGAACTGGCACCGGGGATGCACGTCCTGGTCGTCACCGGTCCTAACGACGCTGGTGAGCCGGCCGCCGCGACCGGCGGGGCGGGAACGACGACAGCGGGACCGCGGGACCTGTCCGACGCCGTGGAGGCCGTGGTCGCCGCGTCACGCCCCAACCCCAACGGCACGGGCGGCTCCGTCGTCTCCCTCCTGTTGTCCCGCGTCGGCGCCGCCGCGGTGACCGCCGTCCCGGCCTCCCGGCTGCACCTGATCGTGGTCCCGGTGGCCGCACCGTCCGACGCGGCGAGCGCGCCGTCGTCCCCACGTGGGGGTGAGTGACGTGCTGGTGGGCGTCGGCTCGGTGAAGGGCTCCCCCGGAGCGACCACGCTCGCCCTCGGGCTGGCGTCGGTGTGGCCGGGGACGTCGGTGCTGCTGGTGGAGGCCGACCCGTCCGGTGGCGACGTGGGGCTGTGGCGGGAGGTCGGCAGCGATCCCGGGCTGGTGTCCCTGGCCGGCGCCGCCCGGCACGGCCGCCCGGACACCGTGGACGTCCTGGAGCACGCCCACGAGTTGGGCACCGGACTGTGGGTGGTCCCCGGACCCGCCGGCGCCGACCAGGCCCGCGCCGCCGTCCACCTGGTCGCCGACCGCGCCGGACTGCTGCCCGCCGTCGAGGAACGGTTCGACGCGGTGGTCGTGGACCTCGGGCGACTGGACCCGGCGTCCCCCGCCCGCGGGCTGCTTCCCGTTCTGGACGTGCTGCTGCTGACCGGCCGCGGGACGGTCGCCGACCTGACGCACCTGGCCGCCACCGCACCGGACCTCGCGCAGGCCGCCGCCCCGGTCAGGACCGCCGTCGTACTGACCCAGGGCTGCCGTTACGCCACCGGTGAGGTGCAGGACGCGCTCGGGGTGCCGCTGCTGGCGGTGCTGCCGCAGGACCGGGCGACGGCTGCGATGCTGGCCGGCGCCACGGAACGCACCGGCCGGGTCAGCGTCAAGGGCAGGGGCAGGGCGGGCGGGTTGTCCGCGGCGCTCGGCGACCTGGCCCGGACGCTGGAACCGATGGCCCGACCACGCCTCGAGCTCGACGACCGGGCCCCGGTCGCGGCCCCGCCGCACCCGACGCCGTCACCGCGGACGGTGCCAGGAGACGGTCGAAGCCCCGCCGAACGACGTGCGGTGGCGAACCGCGCCCCGTCCCCCGCCTCCTGGATCCCCGACAGCGATCCCGAGCCGACACCGTCGCACCCGATTCCCTTGACCGCCGAGCAGGCAGGGTGGACGCGGGCGACGCCGACCGAACCGCCCGGCGGCACCCACCTGGCCCGGCGGAGGACATCGTGACCTCCTTCCTCGACCCGGACCGACGCGGCACGCACGGCGACGCACGGCGCGGCGCGAACGGCCGGCGCTACCCCGGCCACGACGAGCCGAGCCTGGTGACGCACCTGGTCGCCGAGCTGCGCCGGGAGGTCGCGGCCCAACTGGGCGCCCTGCCCCCTGGCGGCGACGGGCTCGACGGCTCCCCCGCGGCGGGTCGGCAGGACGCGGCCCGACGGCTGGTGGCGCAGGCGCTGGACCGGTACGCGACCGCATCCCTGTCCGCCGGCCACCAGGTGCTCGACGCGCAGGCGGAGGCCCGGATCGAACGAGCCGTGCTCGACGGGCTGTTCGGCCTCGGAGGACTGCAGCCCTGGCTGGACGACCCGGACGTGGAGAACCTCAACGTCAACGGCTGCGACCGGGTGTTCGTCCGCTACGCCGACGGCACCCGCGCCCGGGTCGGCGCCGTCGCCGACAGCGACGAGGACCTCGTCGACCTGATCCGCCTGGTCGCCGCCCGCTCCGGGCTGGAGGAGCGCCGCTTCGACCGCGGCGCCCCGGCACTGAACCTCTCGCTGCCGGGCGGGGCGCGGCTGTTCGCCGTGATGGCCGTGACCGGCCGGCCCAGCGTGTCGATCCGCCGCCACCGCTACCTCAACGTCACCCTGGACCAACTGGTGGCCCTGGGGGAGATGGACGACGCGCTCGCCGCTCAGCTGTCCGCGCTGGTCCAGGCCGGCAAGAACATCCTCGTCGCCGGCGGCGCCGCCAGCGGGAAGACCACCCTTCTGCGAGCGCTCGCCGCGGAGATCGACCCCGCCGAACGGCTGGTCACCATCGAGGACACCCTGGAGCTCGGCCTGGACGTCGACACCGACCTGCACCCGGACGTGGTGGCACTGCAGGCCCGGGAGGCCAACATCGAGGGTCAGGGCGCGATCGAACTGGCCGACCTGGTGCGGTGGGCGCTGCGGATGAGCCCCGACCGGGTCATCGTCGGAGAAGTCCGCGGCGCGGAGCTCATCCCAATGCTCAACGCCATGAGCCAGGGCAACGACGGATCCCTGTCGACGATCCATTCGTCCACCTCGGCGGGGGTGTTCGACAAGCTCGCCGCCTACGCCGCCCAGGCCCCTGAACGCCTCTCCAGGGAGGCCACCACCCTGCTGGTCGCCGCGGCCGTGCACGTCGTCGTGCACCTGGCCCTGACCCCCGACGGGACCCGGGTGGTGTCCTCCGTGCGGGAGGTCATCGCGGCCGACGGCCCCCAGGTCGTCTCCAACGAGGTCTACGCCCCCGGCCCGGACCGACGGGCGGTGCCCGCCGCACCGTGGCGCACCAGCACCGTGCAGGACCTGGTGGCAGCAGGGCTGGACCCCGCCTGGCTGCAGCACCAGCCGCCCGACACGCGATGGCACACGTGACCGGCGTGCCGGCCAGCCGCCCGTCGAAGGCCCTGGCCGACGTCCCGGTGAACGTCCTGGCCCACCTGCCGGGCGACGCCCCCGTGGCACCTCCCGCCGCCGTCCCGGCCGCACCTGCCGCCCGGTTGCCCTCCCACGTCGGGCACCGGTGCGCGCGCGCCTGCGCCTGCGCCCGGGCGCTCGCCGGCCCCGGGCTGCTGGCCCGAGGAGCCACGGATGTGCCGGTCCCCGCGCCTGGCTCCGCCGCCGGCACGGCCCTGGCTGTGATCAGCGGTGCGGTCGTGGGTCTCGGCGTGACGATGCTGCTTGTCGGTGCACGACGCACGAGGGGCACGCGGGCCAGGAGCCAGGACACGCAGGACGACGGCGGACCGGGTGGCGAGCCGGGAACCAGGACCGGCGTCACGGCGAGCCTGCCCGCTGTGCTGCAGCGGATCCGTCGTGAGGGCACCGGCGGCCCGGTCCCGCGACGGATCGCAGGCGCCGTGGCCGCGTTCGTGGTGGTCGCTGTGCTCACCCGATGGCCGGCCGCGGCGTTCCTCGCCGCGACGGGCACCTGGTCCCTGCCGAGGCTGTGGCAACCCGACGCCGCCGCCCGGGCCGGCACCGAACGGCTCGAGGCGATCGCGGTCTGGACCGAGATGCTGCGCGACACCCTGTCGGCGGCCGCGGGGCTGGAGCAGGCGATCCTGTCCACGGCAGGAGCGGCCCCGGATGCCCTGGCCGGCCCGGTCGCCGCGCTGACGGGCGCCCTTCACGAAGGCCAGTCACTGCCGGTCGCCCTGCAGCAGTTCGCGGACGACGTCGACGACCCGACGATGGACCTGGTCGTCGCCGCTCTCCTGTTGGCCGCCACCCGACAGGCCCGCGACCTGACCGGTCTGCTGTCCACGCTGGCGCAGGCCGCCCGGGACCAGGTCGTCCTCCGCCTGCGGGTCGCCGCCGGCAGAGCCCGGGTGCGCACCAGCGTGCGCATCATCCTGGTCACCACGCTCGGGATGATCGCCGGGCTGGTACTGCTCAACCGCGGCTACCTGTCCGTCTACGACAGCGCCGAAGGGCAGCTGGTGCTGCTGGTGGTCGGCGGCCTGTTCGCGGCGTCGTTCGTGTGGCTGGGCCGGATCGCCGCCGTCCCGACCAGCCCACGCCTGCTCACCGCCGCCGCACCGTCCTCTCCGCAAGCAGCAGCGCACACATCACCGACGGCCTCACGGCAGATCGCACCGCAGATCGCACCGCAGACATCACCGCGGACATCAGCGCCGGGACGGCGCTCGTTCCCGGGCGTGACCTCGTGAACGGCCTGGTGCTCGCCGCCGGCGGCGGGGTCGGCGCGGGGGTCGCGCTCGTGGTGCGCGGCATGGTCCCACCGCGACCACCACTGGCCCAGACGATCGCCGCGCTGCGCCAGCGCCGGGTGGGGACCGGCGGACCGGACCGGCGGCCGCCGTGGGATCCGTCGCAACCGTCGGCGGATCACCCCGCCGCACCGGCGTCCGGGTGGGCCGCTCGCGCGGGGCGGCCCGCGGCGGCGGGGCTGGCCAGGGTGGGCCTGCCGACCGCCCGCACCAGGGCAGACCTGGCGCTGCTGGACCGGCCCGCCGCCGTCCATCTGGCCGAGCAGGCCACCACCGCCGTCGTCGGTGCCGTCGTCGTCCCGGCGGTCGCCGGGATCCTCGCGGTCGCCGGCGTCGATACCGCCGCAGGGTGGGTGCTGCCCGCCTGGGGGTGCCTGCTGCTGGGGGCCGCGGGCTTCGCGGTCCCGACGTTCGGTGTCCGAGCGAACGCCGCCGCCCGCCGGGCGGAGTTCGTCCACGCGCTGGGGTCCTTCCTCGACCTGGTGGTGATCGGTCTGGCCGGCGGCGCAGGGGTGGAGGCTGCTCTGACCCAGGCCTCCAGCGTCGGGCACGGCTGGGCGTTCGACCGGCTGCGTCACGCTCTGCAGGTCGCCCGGATCACCCGGACCACCCCGTGGGCGGTTCTGGCCGAGCTCGGCGTCACGCTGCAGGTGCCGGTGCTGCGCGAGGTGGCCGCCGCGGTGGGCCTGGCCGGGACCGAGGGTGCCAAGGTCCGCACCTCTCTGGCCGCCAAGGCCTCCGGCCTGCGGCTTCGAGAACTCACCAGCGCCGAGGCCGCCGCCGCCTCCGCCACCGAGCAGATGACCCTGCCCGTGATCGTCATGTTCGCCGGGTTCCTGCTGTTCATCGGCTTCCCCGCCGTCAACCACGTCCTGGGCGCGTTGTGAATCCCCCCGTGGTTCGCGATGTCCGACGACGCCTGCGCCCGCACCGGTTCCGGCACCACGCCGGACCGGCACGACCTCCGACGACCGCAGCACCCGTTGCGGGCGCCGTCACCCACGCCCCGGGGCGTACGGGGCACTGAAGGGAGAAAACCATGATCGAACGCGTTCGTCGACACCAGCGACACCTCGTCGCCGCCGCCGCCATGCTGCTGCACTGCCCGCCCGAGCGCCGCAGTCGCGTCGCCCGGCGTGATCACGAGCGCCATGAGGGCGGGTACAGCACCGAGGCGGTCATCATCACCGCGCTCCTGGTGGCCGGAGCCATCACCGTCGCCGCGATCATCGTCGCGAAGGTCACCGCGAAGGCGAACTCGATCACCATGTGACCGCACCCCCACGACGAGCAGAACGGGGGTGGTTCCCGTATCCAGGCACCGTCACGTCCAGCGTCACGTCCAGCCGCACCCCGATCACCACGACGACCCGCGCCGGCGCACCATGGCGTGCACCGCCCCACCGGGCCCGCCCGCTCGTGGACGCAGCTGCAGCAGCTCGCCGCCGTCGGCTCGACGCGCCACCGGCTTCGTCACCGGGCACCGGGCAGCGCCGTCGTCACCCGCCGACCGGCCCGTTCGTGACCGCGGCTCGGTGGCCACGGAACTCGTGATCGCGATACCCGTCCTGCTGGTGATGGTCCTGGCCGTCGTCCAGTTCGCCGTCGCGGCGCACGCCCGCCACGTGGCTCAGGCGGTCGCCGCGCAGGCCGCCACCGCGGCGCGGGTCCACGGCGCGAGTGCTGCTGACGGGCAGGCCGCCGGACGGGGACTGCTGGCGCAGCTGGGGTCGACGCTGGTGGACGCCACGATCGAGGTCCGTCGCGGCCCCGAGCAGGTCACGGTGACCGTCACCGGCCACGCCGAGACCGTCGTGCCCGGCCTGCGGTTGACGATCACCGCCAGCGGCGGCGGGCCGGTCGAACGGATCACACCGCAGCCGCCCGCCACCCTCGACGGGGGCAAGGGATGAACCCCCGACGTTCCACAACCACCCTCTGCGTCGCTCTGCTGCCCGCATCGGCTCCGAGCCGCCCTGCGGGCGCTCCGACCGGGCCGACCGATGCCTGCTCCTTCGACGTGTCGCCTCCCTCCTCGGCTGCCCCACCGACCACCCCGCCGACCATCCCGCCGGATTCGCCTCCCGCCGTCGGTGGCAGCGCCTGTCCCCGACCGCGCTGCGCCCCTCATCGCCTGCGCAGCCACCGGCCGCGCCGGTCCGGAAGCCGGGTCCCGATCCACGGCGCGGACCATGGCGCGGACCATGGCGCGGACCATGGCGCGGACCATGGCGCGGACGAGGTCCGCGACGGCGGGCGCAGACACCCGGACCAGGGCTCGGCCGCGGTCGAACTCACCGTCCTGACACCGGTGTTCGTCGCACTGCTCCTGCTCGTCGTCGTCTCGGGCCGCGTCACCTCGGCCCACCTCGCCCTCCAGAACGCCGCGCAGCAGGCGGCCCGGACCCTGACCCTGGCACGGGACCCGGCCGCCGGGCTCGACCAGGCCCGAGCCGCCGCACGCAACGCCGCCGATGGCGCCGGAGTCGCCTGTCAGCAGGTCGATCTCACCGTCCTGGGCACGTCACCCTGGTCGTCGCTGGCAACGTCGTCCCCGGGCGCCGTCGGCACGGTGGCCACCGAAGCGGACGACGCGGCGCCGGCCACGGTACCCGTCACCGTCCACCTCACCTGCACGGTCGACCTCGGCGACCTCACGGGCCTGGCGCTGCCGACCAGCATGACCCTCACCGCCACCGCCACGTCCGTGCTCGACCGGTTCCGGAGCACCGGATGAGCCTCCCCTCACCCCGACGCCTTGCGCAGCGACCGACGCGGCACCGGTCGCAGGCTGCGCCCGACGAGCCTGGACCTCTCGAGCCTGGACCCCTCGACCGTGGGCACCCGGACAGCGCGCCACTCCACCACGCAGGCGCGGAACGCGAGCGAGTCGACAGGCCGTCGCGACGGCATCGACGCCGTGGGCCCGTCGACCGCCGGCCCGTCCATCGTTGGCCCGACCATCGTTGGCCGATTAATCGTTGGCCCGTCCACCGCGGGACGGTGCGCACAGCGGAACGGGACGAGGGCACCGTTACCGCGTTCGCCGTCATCCTGACCTCCGCGCTCCTGGCGTGCATCGGCCTGGTCGTCGACGGCGGCCTGGCGCTGACGGCCAAGGTCCGGGCCGTCGGCCTGGCCCAGGAGGCGGCACGCTCGGGCGCCCAGGACATCGACCTGACCGCATACCGGGCCAACGGCCGGCTCGCCCTGCGCCAGGACGCCGCCATCGCCGGCGCCCGCGCGTTCCTCACCCGGGCCGGCGCCACGGGCACCGCCACCGCGACGCTGGACAGCGTCACCGTCACGGTCGACACCGAGCAGCCCACCACACTGCTGCGCCTGGTCGGCATCACCACGCTGCGCGTGAGCGCCCACGCCACCGCGCGGGCCCTGACCGACGCCGGGGCCGTCCCATGAGGCCATCCACCCGCTCCCGGCGAGCCGCCGAGCAGGCCGTGGAAGCCCATGGGCAGGTCACGCCACGACCCGCCGGACGGCCGACGATCTCGCCGGTCCCCCGGGCGACGCCCCTGCTGATGACGACGCTGATGATGGCTCCGACGACGGCTCTGACGACGGCTCTGATGACGGCGCCGTCATCGTCGCGGGCACCTCGACGGGCCCCTCGAAGAATCACCTCGCGCAACGCCCGGTCGACTGCGCGGCCGGCCACGGACCCGACCGACTCCACCAGCGCGGATCCACCCACCATCTCCCAGCACGAGGTCCATGGGAGGACACCATGACCGTCCCGACCCGCCCCTCCCCCGGTTCCCGCGAACCCGGTTCCCGCGAGCCCTGTCCACGAGACCCCGCCGCCGATGACCGGACATCTGGCGCACGTCGGGCCGGGATGCACGGGGCACCGCCCCGGACCGGCACCGCGCCTCGACGCCGCGGACCGCGGGCCTACCCGCAACCCGTCAACCGTCCACCGCACGCCGGCGTCACCGTCCTGCGGCGATCCCTACGGGCGGCCGGGGCCCTGGCCGCGCTGTGCGCCTTGCTGATCGGACTGCCCACCGTTCTGGTCGCCGCCGCCGGGTGGCCGCTACCGCGCGCCGTCCCGACCGGGACGCAACTGCACGACCTGCTCACCGGCCCCGGACTGCCCGACGCCGTTCTGATCGACACGTTGGCCTGTCTGGGATGGATCTGTTGGGCGGTCCTGCTCCTGTCCACCGTCGTGGAGGTCCTGGCGGTCACCCGGCACATGCCCACGCCTCGGCTGCCCGCTCTGTACCCCGCCCAGGCGCTGATCGGCGCCCTGGTCGCCGCCCTGGCCCTGGCCCCGCTGCTTCCCGCGCCGACCGGCGCCCTGGCACTGGGCCGGCCCCCGTCCGCAACGGCCGTCTCCGGGGACGCGTCCAGACTCGGCTCGCCGGCACCAGGCCCGTCCACATCGAACTCGTCGGCACCGGGCCTGTCCCTGGCCGCCGCGTCGGCACCAGCGTCGCGACCGGCCGCGGACAACCCCGCGGAAGTCGACGCCCCGAACGCCACGTCGGTCAGCGCGGCACGATCCGCCATGGATCTGTCCGCCCCGGATGCACGGGCTGCGGCCCGGTCCGCGGCTCACCCGACCGGACACCTCACCCTGCTCGTCGGCGAGACCGCCTACACCTACCCCGTCCGCCCGGGCGACAGCCTCTGGGAGATCGCCGGTGCCTGCCTGGGCGACCCGCACCGATGGCCCGAGATCTACCGACTCAACGTCGGTAACCACTTCACCGACCCCGGCGGCACCCTCACCGATCCCGACCTGATCTACCCGGGCTGGCGGTTACAACTGCCCGACGACGCCCGGCCACCCGCCACGGCAACCCCGAACGCCGCAGCCGGCCCGGCCGACCCGTCCACCGGACCACCGCCGGCGCCGGCGCCTGAGCCCCCGCACGCCAGCGACCCGGCGCCCGGGCCGGACCTCCCGCTGCCGCCGACGACGCGGTCCCCCGCTCCCAGCCACTCCCCGCAGGCAAGCAACGGGCCCCGTCGCGCCCTGCCCGGCACAACCCCGCCCGGCATCGTGCCCTCCCCGGGGACGGTGGCCACCGTTCCACCGGAACCTGCCACCAGCGCCGCCAGTGAGACCACCGCCGGCGCGGAGCAGCCCGCGGAGCTGCCGTCGACACCATCACCGCACGAAGCGTCGAACGAAGCGCCCCATCAGCCTGCCGACCGGCCCGCGGGACCGCCGGCCGCCAGTCCGGGCGACCCGGCGCCCTCAGCCTCCCGGGCGCCGGAACAGGGATCCGCGTCCTCCGGCGTCGACGTGCCCGGCGGCTGGATCCCCCTGCCCTTCGCCGCCGCCCTCGTCGCCGCGACCGGCCTGGCCTGGCGGCGACGACGACGACGCCTCGACGCGCCCTCCCCAGCCCCGGGCCGAGACCCGCTGACCGACCTGGACGGCGGCCTCGACCCCGACGAAGCACCAGCCCTGCCACCCACGGTGCTGGCGGCCCGCCGAGAGGTGCGCCGAAACAGCCACGAGTTGGCCCCCCGACCGATCGACATCACCGTCCGCGAAGCCGCGCAGGCCCGACGCGACGGACGACCCGCACCGCCGGCGCCCGCCACCGGTCCCGACGGTCCCACCCTTGCCGGTCTGCCCAGCCCGCCGCCGACAGACGGCCTCGGTCTGACAGGTCCGGGAGCGGACGCCGCCGCCCGCGCCCTCATCGTCGCCACCCTCGCCGCCGGCGGTCCCCACGACGGCGACGCCCAAGGACGAATCATCATCCCCCGCGGCACCTGGGCCCGGCTGATGTCTCCCGCCGCCACGCCGGCGTCGACGGCGGGTCAGACCGCCCTCACGCTCGCGGCGCTCGAGACCCTGCCTCGGCTGGGCGTGGCAGCGGATCTCGACGACGCCCTCACCCACCTCGAGACCGAGCTGGTCACCCGTCGGCGCCTGCTGCTCGACGCCGACGTCCCCGACGTCGCCCACTACCGTCGCGACCCCGACCACGAACCGCTCCAGACCGTCCTGCTGCTCACCGATCCCCCCACCTCCGCCGCCGCCACCACCGACCGGTTGGCGGCCACCACGTCCCTCGGCGCCGGCCTGGCGGCCGCCACCGTCGTCCTCGGTCCGTGGCCGCACGGCGACACGCTCACCGTGACCCCCGACGGGCACGCCGACGGCTCCCCAGGCAGCGCCCGCCGACGGCTCGCCGTCCTCGACGCCGACTCCACCGCACAGACCCTGTCGGCGCTGGTGGTACCCGTGCCCTGCGTCGCGCCCGAGGCGCCGCGCACCGCCCCGGCGCGACAAGCCCCCGCAGCGGGCACCGCCATCGCACCACCCCAGTCCCCAGCGAGGCCCCCGACCATCGCCCCACACACGCCGACCGCCTCACCTCACAACGCCGCCCCACCGGGGATCGCTGCGACGCCCCAGAGCGCCGCCACGTCCCAGAGCGCCACACAGGTCGAGCCGGCCACCCCGCCCTCGCCCGCCCCGCCCCGACCCTCCGCGCCGCCCGACTCTGCCCCCAGACGACCCTCCCCGACGGCATCGCCTTCCCGATCCGAGCAGTCCGACACCGCGCCGGCGCCCATGCCCGCGCCACGGAACCACCACTCGCCACCCCCGCCGTCATCACCTGCCGCCACCACCGCCCGATCCACCACCGCCCCATCCACCACCGACCGATTCACCGTCGGCGGCGGACCCACCCACGCGTCCCACCCGGAACACAACGGGCAGACCACCGCGCGACCCGCCGCTCCCGCGCGATGGCTTCGACCCGCGGTCCCCGACACCGGCCACACCGGCCGTGAGCTGCCCGAGTCGACCACCACGGCGCCGCCCCGCCCCTCGCCCACGCGCCCATCCACCACGTCGACGATGCGGGTCAGCATCCGTGTCCTCGGCAGGCCGGCGATCCTCATGCCCGACGGCGCCGCCGTCGGCAGCCTCCGCGAAGCGGCCCTGGAACTGCTGGTCTACCTAGCCCTGCACCGCGACGGCGCACCCCTGGAGGACATCAAGGAAGCCATCTACCCCGACGCGACCCGCGAACGTGCCCGCCAACGCCTCTCCACCGACGTCTCCAACCTGCGCGGACGCCTCCGGCACGCCCTCGACGCCGTCGATGACCCCAGCACCGCCAGTGCACCGAACAGCACCAACGCCACGCCGCCCAGCACGCACAGGGCAGCCGACCCCGTCATCAACACCGGGGGCCGCTACCACCTCAACCCCGCGCTCCTGGACATCGACTGGTGGCGCGTCCAGGACGCCGTCCGCCACGCCAAACAGGCGTCCACGCCTGCCGAACAGGCCACCGCTCTAAAGATGGCGCTCGCCGACTACCACGGCCCGCTCGCCGACGACCGCGACTACGAATGGGCCACCCACGCCCAGCAACACACCCGCCGGCTCGGCACCGGCATCCACACCAAGCTCGCCGACCTCACCGCCACCACCGATCCCCGCGCCGCCGCCCACCTCCTCGAGGCCGCCTGCGACCTCGACCCCTACGACGAGGACCTCGCCCGACGATCCCTGCAGGCACTCGCCCGACTCGGCGACATCACCACCGCCAAGACCCGCGTCCGACGGCTACGCGCCGCCCTCGACGAACTCGACGAGTCACCCGACACACATACCGAAGAGGTAATCGCGCAGGCGCTCGCAGCCAGTAGCCGACCACCAACACCCGGACACCCTCCGAGCAACGTCCAAGCAGCGAGCCCTCAGGCGATCAACCAGACCCCACCCGCACCCCACCCCAACAAAGGTGCATCTACGGAACGTCACCATCCATGATGCGCGGAAGCACCCTCATCTGCCGATGACCGGACGTGCCTTAAGCACCGATTCTGCCGAGATCCGGTAAATTGCTCGATGCTATTGTTGGCGTTCGACCAGCTGCTCGATCCCCCGATGTCGAGGCGGCTATCGTGCCGATTCTGCCGATGACCGGACCTGCCTCAAGCACCGATTCTGGCGATGAGAGGATCCGCTTGGGCTGCGGGCGTAGTGCGCGGCAATCGCGGAGAAGGTCCGTCGTCAGGGGCGGTGGCACCATCTGCGTGCAGGCGCTGGTCGATCTGGCGGAGACACCCGCCGGCGGCGGGAAGTCGATCGCCAACATCGCAGCATTAGTCCTCTATTTCAGCGCGGCACGCCGAGGTCGGACCCCGTGTCAGGTGACCAAGGACAAGCTGACTGGGAGGCGCAGCGAAACAATCCCGAGACGCGTCGCCACCAAGAGACTCTCGCCCATCAACAACAAATCGTTAACCTCAGCATCCAGAGAAACCCTTTCGACGGGCTTCGCGTCCCCCCAATGTGCGTAGCACATCACGTCGCGATCGGACGAGACGACGACGCCTCGGCCCCCGCGTAGGAACACCAACGAAGAAGCAGGCGCCCCGAATGACTCCCATGGCTCGACCCGGTTGCGCAACCGTCGCGGGTGGAATCGCCAAAGACGGCCGTCAGAGCACACCACCGCCAGGCCCTCCGGCCAAGCGCGCAACGAGCGAATCTCACTCCCTAGCGTTACCAACCTGCGCGCGTTACAGCGACCGAGCAGGCTCCCCCTTCCAAGTGCCACGAGCGCAATCTCCCCACCAACACCCCCCACCGCGATCATTTGCTGGCCGTCGAGAGTAAACAACGTCAGTGCCGAGACCGCGGAATGCAGCCGCGTCGTTCGCTGACCCATGTAAGCTCCTGTTTCCACGTCCCACAAATTTATCGCCCCATGATCAGCTCCGGACGCGAGGACCGTTCGTTCACCTAGCCTGCCCAGTACTGCGCCTCGGCCTTTCATCCTCAGAAACGCATCACGCAATTGCTCGAAGTTAATGTCACCACCAACATTCGCGACGCGAGTTCTCTCAACCTCGTATCCCTCGGCCGTCACCAGGACAGAACGGTCGGCAACAATAGCCACTGCGAACGCCCCTGATCTGAACCCTGCCACCCCTCCGGCCAGCTTGTATCCGCCTATTCGGCGCGTCCCATCCCTCCACACCAAGACTTCTCCATCCTGACTGTAGGAGAAGATCATCTCACCCTCAGCGGCTAGGCCCCTGATAACGGTCTTATGGGCGCGTATTGGATCGCCGATAGCACGCTGGGTCGCCAAGCTCCAACTCCGAAGGGTTCCATCGCCTCCCCCGGAAACTACAACGGTTCTCCCGAACCGGTTGACCACGAGCAGCGACCACACCCCACCGGAGTGCCGGGGTAGCGCCTCTCGTTCTCGATCTGCCAGACGTCTCTCTCTTTCCTCCGGAGAAAGAAGCGCGAGATGTTCCACATCGCGATCGAAGTCCCCTCCACGACTCAATTCACGGTGTGGCAGGAAATCTTCCGGCAATATCTTCTCGCCTGTATGCGCATTCCACAATCGAATGTTCTCATCTTCACTTCCTGAGATGACGACCGATCTGCCTCCCAGGTGCCCGATAGTCAAAGAAAGAATCCTCTTTGAGTGCCCGACGCAGGGTTCGCCCACGGGCTGCCCGGTCAGGCCATTCCAGAGTCGCGCGACGGCATCCTCACCGCCGGAG
>Ga0302321_100001519_pt1 | contig 19922 bp, 15 predicted proteins | sample Fen_T0_1_FD_202505 | JGI IMG/M metagenome (GOLD analysis project Ga0302321, IMG submission 202505) | Peat permafrost microbial communities from Stordalen Mire near Abisko, Sweden - Fen_T0_1 | ecosystem: Environmental > Terrestrial > Soil > Wetlands > Permafrost | place: Sweden: Abisko...
GCCTGCACCGCGATTTCGAGGCCCTCCCGCGTCTTCACCCTGCCTCGCACAACCAAGTTGAACACCTGGGCAACCATGGCCTCCTCACTGGTGTGCATCGCACCTGGCTGCGAGCGTGGCACCAGCGAACCATCAGATTGATACACGCGATCCGCAAAAACTTCGCTCGCCACGTGCAGCCCGGCGGCGTGGCCGGCGCGAACCAGTTCGCTACCCGCAAGCGCATACAGGACTAAATGATCTCCGGCTGCATAAACGGCTTCAGCAACAGCCTTGGCGATCCGGACATCACGCGCCGCAACATTGTAAAGTGCGCCGTGAGGTTTTACATGCGTCACCGCCACCCCGACTTCGTCGGCGATCTTTTTCAAAGCCGCGATCTGGCGCACCACGATTCCGTAGACCTCTTTTGGACTTAGCACACATTCCTTTCGCCCAAAGTTCTCACGGTCCTCGTACCCCGGATGAGCGCCTACCGAAACCCTGTACACCTTCGCAAGCGACACCGTTTCACGCATCGTAGCCTCATCGCCCGCGTGTCCACCGCACGCAACGTTGGCCGAAGATATCAACGGCATGAGCAACGCGTCCTGCCCACCGCCTTCACCCAAATCACAGTTTAAATCGATGTGCTGCGTCACCCGAATTTCTCCGCTAAACCCTCGTGCAAGCGCGACAGCGCATGTTCTTCTGCCAAGAAAAGTGCCTGCGCCTCCTCAACTGAAACCGACGTGAACAACGCGCGATCACCAGGCCGCAGTTGTGCGAGTAACGGTAAATCCACCGAAACCACTTCTGCAATTTTCGGGTATCCTCCAATTGTCTGACGATCAGCCACCAATATGATCGGTTGTCCTTCTGGAGGAACCTGAATCGAACCAAACGCCACCGCCTCCGATTTCATTTCGCGGGGTTCATTTAGCAGAAGCTGCGTACCGATCAGCCGTAATCCCATGCGGTCCGATTTCGGCAAAACACTGTAACGTCCCTCGAAAAGTTTATACTGCGTTTCCTCGGTAAACCAATCCCACTGCGCCCCACGCGTGACTCGCACGACCGGTTGGATCGAATACGCTGGCAACACGCTGGGTGATATGTGCCAGTGCTCAAGTCCAGCCAACGGCGACTTTGCCGCCGCATTCACTTTCAATAGATCTCCTTTGCGTAGCGCTCGGCCGTCCAAACCGCCCAATCCTGCACGTAAATAAGTGCTCGCGCTACCCAAAACCAACGGCACATAAAAACCGCCCGCTATCGCCACGTACCCGCGACAACCTGACTCCAGTTCGGTCAACGTAAGTTTTTCGCCCGCCTTAACGATAAACGACTGCCATGCCGGGACACCGCTAAATTTCGCGCCACAGACTGAAACCAGCGCCTCGGATTGAAACAGCAGTACCGGCCCGGACATTGTTGTCTCCAGCACGGCTGTATTCTCCACGTTGCCTACTAATAAGTTCGCGATCCGCAAAGCCAGCCGATCCATCGCACCGCCACCAGGAATTCCTGCGTTCAGCAAACCCGCGCGCCCCAAGTCTTGCACCGTAGTGGATGAGCCGGGCTTGAGGACTTCGATGATAACACCTGTTTCCTTCGGAGCGCTCATTCAGACCAGTTTTTGAATTGTTCAGCCGTGATTGGTTCGATTCGCACCGTGTCACCAGCCTTCAGCCACGCCGGTTCCTCTGACTCGGGACGAAACAGCCGCAAGGGCGTGCGCCCGACCAAATGCCAACCGCCAGGTGTAACCAAAGTGTAGATACCCGTCTGCGAGCCACCGATGCCCACGCTTCCTGCCGGAACTGCCGTCCTCGGCGATCCTTTTCGTGGCATATGCAACCTCTCCGGTAAGCCGGACAAATAGGGAAAACCCGGTGAAAAACCGATTGCACGCACTTCGTAGATCACCTGGCTGTGCAAGCGCACGATTTCCTCGGCTAAAAGTCCTTTGTCTGCAGCCATTGTTTCCAAGTCTGGACCGAATTCGCCTCCGTAGCAAACCGGCACCACTCGTTCACTACCCGGCAGTGGCTTCACCTGCGTTACCGTTTTCCCGATTTCCTCCACCCACGCACAAATGCTCTCATATGGCTTGGTGGTTCCTCCCCTCGCAAACACGACCGGATCGTAGAACACCGCCACCGTCGTGTAGGCGGGAACGATATCCAGCACGCCGGACACCTTCCCTTTCGCCAACGCAGCCGAGAGATTGCGCACCGCGGCCGCATCATCTCCCAGCTCGACTAAAATTGCTGAATCTCCAAGAGGGGTAATTTTCATGGAGCAAACGGTTGACTGCATCGACGCGCTTCGTCGGGCCGGCGTCAATGCTCAATCGAAGCTCTTGGCGCATCGATATTGCGCGTATCAGTAACATTCGTCAAAGCGGAGTATTGTTTCTCTAACAACAAAAAGCCCGTCGCAATGAATTGCGACGAGCTCGGTTCAAACCAGCCAAAACGGATTTAGAAGCTATAAACAAAACCGGCCTTTGCGACGGGAAAAACTCTCATGCCGTCGCCAAGATCATCTTCTTCTTTGTGCAAATCGGCTATAAATGTTGGGTCCGTGGCGACGGGGCCAGTAGCGGTAAGTTTAGTGTCATAGTTGTGCGTAAACATAATGCCCACGTTGGTGAGTAAGCTAAAACCGCTATCGCCAAAATGCCAGGTCCAACCACAACCAATGTAAGGAGCCACAGAAGAGCCGGTGTCGACCTTGCCGGTGAGAGAAGTCAACTGGCTCCTGTCGTAGGAATGGTCGCCGACTTCGAAGTCTCGCCCGTGCCTTGGCTTGGCGGTGACCTCGATTCTATGATCAAAGAGTACCGCGCCTGCTGAAAGGTGAAAATGCCCACCCCTCGGATACCAATCGATCACGGCGGCAAGATTGGAAAGGTTGAGGTCGCCGTCGTAACGGCCCTTGTAGCCCTTAACATCATCGAAACCGATATTGAGGGCGCCATAGCTCAAAGAGAAATTAAGCATGGGCGAGACGGTATAACTAAGCACGGGGCCAAAGCCGGTGGTGCCGCCTTCCACTCCAAGTAAAAAACCAGAACGGCCTTGCTGCTTTGTATCTGTCTGAGCGTTTAGTTTGAGAGCAAACGTGCCAGCAACGAATAATAATGCTAGGCGAGTAATAGTGCTTGGTAGCTTTTTCATGTTGGTACGTCTGGAAATAAGCACACGCATCCACCTTGGCCAAGGCACCGGGGACTGGCGGTCGTTACGCTGTATGGAAGGTCCGAAGGCCTGATGAGTCAGCAAGCGGTTTTCAAACCAACAGCATTATTCCAGTCGGTTATCGGGCAGGCAGGTCGAGACGTTGTGCAAAGCATCCCCGCGTGAGCCTTGTCTCTATGAGAAGGTTTAGATTAGCCCCGGCGATTGTTTGCTCCTGCGACACTTTATCTTATGGCAAATCAAATGAGTTTCTATTTCGGGAGACGCAAATTTATGGACGGTTTAGCACTTGTGATTTTTCGCCGAAAAGCCAGCCTATTGGCCGAACCGGAAAATTTATGGCAAAAATATCGGTGCGGCTGAGGTATCTGACTGGTCTCAAACGTGAGATCTTCTCAAATCCACGATTATGCGGAACGTGGGATGCTGAAGGGCGTCTTTCCACGAATTGGCTTGAGTCCCCTATGCAACAGATCCTGGCCGAGGACGGCTGCCCAGCCTTCGCCGCCAACGTGCAACTTGATGCCGCCGAAGTTGGAAAAATTTTCCAATGGGGCGTGCGCGTCGATACGCCTTGGGCGGCGAATCTTTGGGCAATCCCGACGGAGGTACATGATGCGCAGAAGAATGACCGCGTTCGCGAGTTTGTCTTCAATCCCACCGGCAAGCTCCAGACCGAGGATTACTATTTTACTTACGGTCGAAGGTTTGGCGCCCGCAAGGTCTTCCTTAACGGCCGCCGCGGCCATGCCGCTTTACGATTTTCCGTTTGGGCTCCCAACGCCAGAAATGTCGATGTGGTCTTCGGAATGCGCGACAACGGCTACATCGCCAACGACGGCTTTGGCATCGATCCAACCCGGCCTCCAGAGCCGCTGACCCGCGGCGATGACGGTGTCTGGCAAAGCGAACTCATTCCAGATTTTGCCGCACACGAAGGGCTGCCTTACCTTTATCGGATCGAAAACGCGCAGGGTCACATTGTATATCGCACCGATCTCTATTCACGCCAACAAATCGGTCGCGGCACCCTGGATCCAAAAGGCGCACACTGGTTTGAAAGCCCTGCAACTCTCGACGGAACCAAAAGCTGCAGCTTGATCGTCAGCACGGAAACGGTAACGCGCGATATTTTGCACGGTCATTCACAAGATCGCATTTCCGACAATGAATTTTGGGCACACGAATTTACGCCCGGATTACCAGTACCAAACCGTTTTCAAGATCTAGTCATTTACGAATTGCACATCGGAGCGTTGGGTTTCGGAAAAAACCGTCCAGGCAACTTGGAGGATGCAATCGCACTTTTACCTTATCTCAGTGCGCTCGGTATCAACGCAGTCGAACTCCTGCCCATGTCGGAGTTCTCAGGCATCGGCTGGGGGTATGGCGATTCCCACTTGTTCGTCATTGAGTCGTCCGCCGGCGGGCGTGACGAATATAAGCATTTCGTGCGCGAATGCCATCGCCGAGGCATCGCGGTTCTTCAAGACGTAGTCTACAATCACTACGATGGCAACGCAGACAGAGCCGAGTGGGCCTTCGATTCTGAGGCTCCCGAAGACAATATCTATTATTGGTACGAGGGCAGCAGTTCCGATTACCTCAGCTCAGACGGCGGTTATCTGGATAATGGTTCGACTGGTTATTGCCCTCGTTTTTGGGATGAAAAAGTCCGTCATCTGTTTGTGAGCAGTGCGGCAGCTTTCATCGAGGATTGTCACGTGGACGGCCTGCGCGTTGACCTCACGCAAGCGATTCATCGCGACAACGTCTTGCACGCAGACGGCCGTACGATTGGCGATGCCAACCAGTTCGGAGCGAAAATGCTCCGCGAATGGAGTCGCACGCTGCGTTTGATCAAGCCCAGCATCATACTAATCGCGGAAGATCATTCCGGCTGGGATAAAGTCACCCAACTTCCCGAGCAGGGCGGTCTCGGCTTCGACGCCACCTGGTTCGCCGCTTTTTATCACAATCTGATCGGTGACTCCGACATGGCCGGCGGCCGAGCTCGGCTGCTCAAATTTTCCGGTTTTGGTGACGACCGTCCACTCGACATGGGCCAGTTCGCTAGCGCGCTCTACGACAGCAAAAACAACGTCGTGGTGTATCATGAATCTCACGACGAAGCCGGAAATTCAGGCGGCTCGATGCGCACTCTGCCCTGTGCGGTTAATGGCACTGACTATGTCGCTCTCTATCGCTCCGATGCCGAAGCGCGTGCACGCGTGGTGTTCGGTTTATCACTTTTCTCGGCCGGGGCGCCAATGTTCTTCATGGGCGAGGAAATTGGAGCGCAGAAGCCATACACATGGGATTCCTTCATGGAAAGCCGCGAAGATCTCGTCGGTGAGAGAATAGGTGCCGGAGCGAATCTCTTCCGTTTTTATCAGGACGTAATTCGTTTCTCGCGGCGCCATGCTTCCGTGCGCTCGCAATCAATCGATATCATCCACACCAACAGTGACGCGCGCGTAATTGCATTCACCCGAACCGCAGGCAAAGACGAACTACTTATCATAGCTAGCCTAAAGAACTATGATTTTTCGGAGTATATCGTACAAACGGATTCATGGCGCTTGTCCGAAGGTTTATGGAGCGAAGTCTTCAACAGTAACGCCGCTCTTTACGGCGGCACGAATTCCGGCAATGCAGGAGCCAGCCTGTTCGTCACGGGTGGACGCATTCAAGTCGCATTGCCCGCGAACGGCTTTGTCGTCTTCTCGAAAGCTTAGCCTCCTCTGAGGGCGAAACTATTTTACGTCATCCGCCACTGGCTGTTTCTTGCGGTAAGCCAGTCCCTGGAAAATTGCGACCAGTGCACCCGTTTGATCCGTAACATTGACGGTGTAACTCGAAAGTTTCGGATTGAGAGCTACCTCCCGCGCCTCAGCCGTTAACGTGCCTGACGTCGTGGCTTTGATGTAGGTAATGCTAACGTTGATCCCCACTGCTGCGGTGCCATATCCATTCGACGCCACGCCAAACGCGTAGTCGGCCAACGTGAAGATCGCACCACCTTGCACAATACCTAAGGCGTTATGATGCATCGGCTGCACGACCATCCGCGTCAAAGCGTATCCAGGTTTGTGCGACACCAGCTCAATACCACAGTGTTTTACGAACTGATCGCTGCGGAAATACTCATCAATAGTCTTCATGCGGTGACGGCAACGTACATTCTCGTCGTTCACGCACGCAAGCACCCACGGGCAACGAATAATCGCTTGGGCGCGCACGAATATCGGTTCCCGATTAAAATTTTCATCCCTACGGTCATGGCACAGCCCGTGCTAAATCAGTCGGCGTAACACGTTTTGTTCAAAAAGTAACACCGCCTCTCATGATCAAATCATCCGTTCGTCACCGCCTGACCGCGTTAGCCACGCTGTTCTTATTATTCGCTAGTTCCCTTTTTGCCGCGCCATTGAAAGTCGCCTTCTCCGACTGGCCCGGCTGGACCGCTCTCGAAATCGCCGCTCAAAAAGGATGGTTCAAAGAAGCTGGCGTAGACGTCGAGCTCCTCTGGTTCGAATATGGACCGTCGATGGAAGCTTTCACTGCAGGCAAATGCGACGCAGTCACCGTGACAAACGGCGATGCCCTCGTAACCGGTGCTAACGGCGCAAAGTCGGTCATGATTCTTATGACCGATTTCTCGAACGGCAACGACATGATCGTGGCAAAGCCTGGGATCGCTTCATTGAAGGACCTTAAAGGCAAAAAAATCGGTATCGAGATCGGCCTCGTCGAACATCTTCTTCTGCTCAACGGCCTGAAGAAAATCGGACTGACCGATAAGGACGTCGAACTCGTTCCCACTCCAACCAATCAGACGCCGCAGGTTCTCGCCTCGGGACAGGTTGACGCCATTGGTGCCTGGCAGCCCAACTCCGGTGCCGCGCTCAAAGCCGTCCCAGGTTCGAAAGCTATCTACACCAGCGCCAACGAACCCGGCCTGATCTATGACGCCGTGGTTGTTTCTCCGCAGAGTCTCGCTCAGCACCGCGCCGATTGGGTAAAGTTCGTTTCCGTCTGGGAAAAGGTTATAGCCTATCTAAAAGACCCAAAAACTCGTGATGACGGTATTAAAATCATGGCAGCACGCGCGGGTGTCGACCCTAAGGAATATGCAGTCTTCATGCCCGGCACCCAATTTCTCTCCCTCGCTGAAGGCGCCAAAGTGCTCTCTGCAAAAACAGATGGCTTTGATTCTCTCCTTGGCTCCTCAAAAATCGCCGACGAATTCAACGTAACAAACGCAGTCTACAAAGAGGCGCAGATTATTCCTTCATATATCGACGCGTCGCTTACTCTCGAAGTGCTGAAAAAGAAGTAATCTGCAGCGCGTGCTTCGCGCACGACGTTAGCAACGCCGGGCGACCCCACGCCCGGCATGGCCCCTGCCTTACCGAAAATCAACAACATGCCGAAGCCCAGTTGGCTCACCGTACGCAAAGACCTTTCTCCGCGCCGACACACGGCGCTGGGGATCGTTGCGTTTCTGCTTCCGTTGGCTATCTGGTGCTTGGTTAGCTACGTGCCGTTCATCTGGCACCCGATGATCAAGATCGAAGCGCCTGGTGATGTCACTTGGTTAAAACGAGGTCAGCTCATTCCGCGCGAGGATTTTGGAAAAGAAGTGGCGCGTCTGCAGGCGGAAAGCGGTCACCTGCCAAACGGATCACGCGCGAATCCAATCTTTTTGCCAGCACCACACGCGGTCGCCCGAGCACTCTACACGGCGTTCATGACTGCCCCTGTTCTTCGTGGTGACCTTTGGCTACACGAAAGCTTATGGATGAGCATCAAGACCATCTTCTGGGGATTCGTGATTTCCTCTGCTATCGGCCTGCCAATTGGGATTCTCTGCGGATCATATACTGCGATCGCCCGTATTACAGAACCGTTTGTCGATTTTATCCGGTATATGCCCGCGCCCGCTTTCGGTGCGCTCATGGTGGCAGTCTTCGGTATTCACCTAGAACCGAAAATCGCAATCATCGTCATAGGCACATTCTTCCAGCAGGTATTGGTTATTGCGAACACGGTACGAAAAACCGAGATCGGCCTGATCGAAGCCGCCCAGACACTCGGTGCAAAGCGAAGCCAGTTAGTTTGGCGCGTGATCGTGCCGGCCAGTTCGCCCGACCTCTACAACGATATGCGCATCCTTCTAGGTTGGGCATGGACCTACCTCATCGTGGCTGAGGTGGTAGGAGTTAGTTCGGGAATAACATTTTTCATCAATCAGCAGGCTAAATATCGCAACTTCGACAACGTTTACGCAGCCATCGTGATTATCGGCATCATCGGCCTGCTCACGGATCAGGTGCTCGCTTTCGTTGGGCTACGCGTCTTCGCGTGGAGGAACCCGCGCCCGAGTCGCGTGCGAACCTACCTGGTGCGCTTGATCACAGACCAATATGCCACGCCGTTGATCAAGATTCCGCAGTATAAACCAGTCGTCACTAAATGAACACTGCGACCGACATCCCTCTCCTGCCTGACTATCGCACCCAGTCGCCCACGGTTGCTGAGCGTTTTCGCAAGCTCAAGGAGCGGCCTGTCGTGCTCGATGTGCAGAATCTCGGTCGTGAGTTCATCGGTGAAAACGGTCCCATCACAGCACTGCGCGACGTATCGTTTCAGGTGCATCGCCGTGAGTTTCTCTGTGTGATCGGCCCCTCGGGCTGCGGCAAATCCACACTGATTCGCATGGTGGCCGGCCTTGATTATCCGACCTCTGGCCGCATGCTGCTCGATGGCAAAGAGGTCCACGGCCCAGGACCCGACCGTGGCATGGTTTTTCAGGGCTACACTCTTTTCCCCTGGCGAACAGTTACAGAAAACGTGATGTTCGGCTTGCAGATGCAGGGCATGGATCGCACCCAGGCTTCAAGCGAGGCGCGCCAGTGGATCCAGCTTGTCGGGCTCTCCCGTTTCGAGAACGCCTTCCCTGCCCAGCTCTCTGGCGGCATGAAGCAGCGCACGGCCATCGCTCGCGCTCTCGCTGCCAATCCGCGGATTCTGCTCATGGACGAACCGTTTGGCGCGCTTGATGCCCAGACACGGGCGCAGATGCAGACGCATCTTCTCGAAATCTGGCGCAACGTCGATGTCACCATCCTTTTCATCACACACGATCTCGACGAAGCGGTGCTCCTCGCCGACCGCATCCTCGTTCTTAAAGCCAATCCGGGCGAGGTGCAGGAAGTGATGGAAGTTCCCGTCCCGCGCCCGCGCAGCCTCATGCAGGCTAACTCGCCCGAGTTCCTCGCCACCCGTCGACGGCTGGATGAACTCATTCACCCGAAAGCCGAAGGCCATTCGGCGGAAATTGAAAAATTGCCGATCATCCGCCTCACCCAGGTCGGTGATGACGTGGAATAGCCATGCCCCGCCACAAACACACAGTCACCGAACCTATCCTCTGGGCTAACTTAACCTGGCCCGAGATCGGCGCCTTGCGCTCGCGAGGGATCGACGGCGTTATTTTGCCCTGCGGCGCCACTGAACAGCACGGTCCTCATCTCGGCACCGGTATGGACGCCTCGCTGGCGACGATTCTCGGTGAAGCTGTCTCCGCTGCGACCGGCGTCCCCGTGCTTCCCACGTTGCACTTCGGTTGTTCGCTCGGCCACTCGCACCACTGGCCCGGTACGCTCGCGCTCCAACCGCAGACGCTCATCTCGCTCATTACTGACTTAGGCGACTGGCTCTTTGCAGCCGGTTTCCGACGCCTATTTTTGCTCAATACCCACGTCACGAACCATGCACCGCTCCGCTGCGCTCTCGAAATTCTGCGCAGCCGCCACGATGGCTTCATGGTTGCGGTGATAAACTCCGCCGACGCGAGCCCGCGGGTGCACCGTGAATTTTTCTCCGATGCTGCTGACTGGCACGCGAACGACGCTGAAACGTCACTCATGCTCGCCGCCGCTCCAAAAATCGTACGACCGCGCCTGCTGAAAAAATCCGACGACCCCGACCGCACCACCAGCCTCGTCTTCGCCCATCCTGTTAACCGCACCAGCTCAAACGGCGTAACCGGCTATCCCAGTCGCGCCACCAAAGCCAAAGGCCAGCGTCTGTTGCGCTGGCTCGTCACCGATCTGGCCAAGCTTATTCGACGCGGCATGCGAGAACGTTCACCCCTCGACGTCCCCTACTTCCCCTCTGCCAGCGGACAGTCGCCTTCACTTTCATGAGATAGAGAACCGATCCATTTAATTAATCCAAATTCAAACATCTCAAAACTCTCTTCCTTCATGAAATCCGATTCCGACATTCTCAAACTTCAGTCCGAGCTCAAATCCAAAGGCGTTAAATACTGCGTTGGCGCCTACACCGACATTCACGGAATTCCCAAGGGCAAATTCGTCCCCATCGAGCACTTCCTCCACTTCGCGCACGGTTCCGAACTCTACACCGGTTACGCGCTCGACGGGCTCGGCCAGCGTCCGAACGACGACGAGATTGCATCGCTGCCGGATCTCGACCGCGGCATCATTTTACCGTGGAAGTCTGAGGTGGCCTGGTTCCCCGCCGACAACACCTTCCATGGCGAACCTTATCCCATCAACACACGCGTCGCGTTGAAAAACGTCCTTGCCGACGCCGCCAAGCTCGGGCTCGGCTTCAATCTCGGCATCGAATGCGAAGTCTTCGTCGTGAAGCACGGTGAGGATGGGAAACTCTCGATCCCGAACTCCGACGACAACCTCGTGAAGAGCTGCTACGACATCAAGCGCTTCATGGATCGCTATACCTGGCTCGACAAGGTTTCGACCGCGATCAACAACCTCGGCTGGGACCTCTACTCGCTCGACCACGAAGACGCGCCGTCGCAGTTCGAATTCGATTTCAAGTACGCCGATGCCATAACCATGTGCGACCGCTACGTTTTCTTCCGGATGATGGCAAAGCAGTTTGCCTCAGAAGAAGGCCTGCTCGCCACGTTTATGCCGAAGCCTTTCGCCGACAAGACAGGCAACGGTGCGCACTTCAACATGTCGCTCTTCGAACTCGCTTCCGGTAAAAACGCCTTCAAGTGCGACCCGAAGGACGATCCACGCGGCCTCGGCCTCACCCCACTCGCCTACTCCTTCATTGCCGGCGTCATTCGCCACGGTCGTTCGATCTGCGCCGCTCTCGCACCAACGGTCAACAGCTACAAGCGCCTCGTCCGACGCGGCGCGATGAGCTACTACTCGTGGGCTCCTGTTTTCAACAGCTTCGGCACGAATAACCGAACCAACTCAATCCGCGTGCCGATGGGCGGCGGCCGCTGCGAAAGCCGCAACGCCGATTCCGCCTGCAATCCGTATCTCGCCGCCACACTCCTTCTCGCCGCCGGCTTGGAGGGTATTCGCGAAAAACTCGATCCAGGCGCGCCACAGGAGGAAAACCTTTACGAAGTTCCAGAAGCTGAACTCGCGAAGCGAAACATTTCCTATCTGCCACGCGATCTGGAGGAGGCCGTCGAGCTCTTCGCCGCCGATCCTTTCATCACCAAGACGCTCGGACAGGAGCTGCGCAACGAGTTCATCACCTACAAGTCTGAGGAGTGGCGCGCCTACCACCTCACAGTCAGCCAGTGGGAAATCGATCGCTATGCTCGCCTCTTCTAAGAACGCTTCTCTGAACTTGCCGGCGAACCCTTCAGCGAATTCGCCGGTAACCGTGCAACGCTCCGACAAAGTCGCGCGTTTCAGCATTTCCCTGCCTGAAAGTCTGCTCGACGAACTCGACGCCATGGTGGCCAGCCGGGGATTCCAAAGCCGTTCTCAAGCCGTCGCCGCCCTCGCTCGCGACGGATTGGTTGAGTTCGCGAGCGAGATCGGCACCGGCTCCGTCGCAGGTACCGTCAGTCTCGTTTACGACTACCGAAAAAAAGATCTCCAGTCCCGGCTGGCCGACATCCAGCACCGCTATTACCTGCTCATTGTATCCAGTATGCACGTACACTTGGAGCATCATAATTACCTTGAGGTCCTCCTCGTGCAGGGGCCCGCGAATGAGCTCCGCAAGCTCACTGACGAACTCGTCACCTGCAAAGGCGTGAAAAACGGTCGCCTTAACCTTACCGCCGCCGCCATTCCACCGCTGCAGTAGCCAAGTTGCGAAAAGGCTCGGCTATTTCGACGGACGCACCAAATCGGCACGATCCTTGCAGTAACACTTTTTGCACTTTTCGTAACACCGCTTCATGTCCTCCACCCCTCTCTTCACGAAACAACTCCATCACGCCGGCATGTGGTCCGGTGTGATCTCGCGCGGAAAGGCACTCCGCTTCACCGACCTCGAGGGTGGCGCCAACGTCGGCATGCTCCTCTACAACGCCGACCAGCCCACCGAGCGGTACAACATGCCCGACACGCTCAAGGGCCAGCATATCTTCCACGTCCGCACGCCGTATTGCCTTCACTCCGACATGGGCCGCGTGTTTGCGTCGATCGTCGCCGACTCAGCCGGCTGGCACGACACGGTCTGCGGCTGCTCCGATGCCACGCTCGTCGCCACAAAATACGGCAACAAAGACTATCAAGCCGCGCGAAACGAATTCCACCGCAACGGCCGCGACTGCTTTCTCATTGAACTCGCCAAACACGGCCTCGGCAAACGCGACCTTGTACCGAACCTGAATCTCTTCTCCAAAGTCGTCGCCGATGACACCGGCAAACTCACTTACGTTTCCGGCCATTCGAAAGCCGGCGGCACGATTGATCTGCGCTTCGAGATGAACACGCTCGTCGTGCTCAACACCTGCCAGCACCCGCTCGATTTCGATCCGGTTTACCATCCGCGCAATGTGAAGCTTGAGGTTTTCGCCACACCACCGCCAGCCGCTGACGACCCGTGCCGCAACTCACGCCCGGAAAACGTCCGCGCTTTCATCAATACCGAGAACTACTACGCGCTCCTCGCCTGACCGCCATGACCACGCTCACTGAAAGTAAACTCGATCCTATTACCGCTGACTATCGCAAGGTCGTTCTCGCCGGCGATTATTTCTCTTACGTTGTCAAAAAGGGCCAGATCATCCGCATCGTCGACGTCGAGGGCAATCAGGCCGCTGATACGCTTTTCTACGACGCGCACGAACCAGCCAACAGGTTTAGCGCGTCCGACACGATCCGCCACCAATCCGCGCTCTACCTCACCACAGGCACCCGCTTGATATCCACCGAGGGTGACGCGCTTCTCACCATCGTGGCCGACACGTGCGGCCGTCACGACACACTCGGTGGGGCCTGCTCGCGCGAGAGCAATACGATGCGCTATGCCCTCGAAAAGGAACACATGCATGCATGCCGCGACAGCTTCATCCGCGGCGCTCAGGAAATCTCCTGCTCCTGCCACGAGTTTCATCTCGAGAAACACGATTGGGGCAAACGCGACATCACCAGCAATATCAATTTCTTCATGAATGTGCCGGTCACACCCGACGGCCGCCTGACATTCGAGGACGGCGTCTCCGGCCCCGGTCGTTACGTTGAACTCCGCGCCGAACGCGACGTCATCTGCCTCATCTCAAATTGTCCGCAACTCAACAATCCCTGCAACGCCTACAACCCCACACCCATCGAAGTCATCATCTGGAACAACGAGGAATAACTAATCTGGCCCACTGGAACTCAGAAAAAACATTCCATCTCCGTTCCAGAGTTCCTGAGTTCCAGATTAAAGAAACCGTCTTTCATGTTTTCAAAAGTCCTGATCGCCAATCGTGGCGCCATCGCCTGCCGCATCGAACGCACCTTGCGCAAAATGGGCGTGAAGTCCGTTGCCGTTTACTCCGAGGCTGATGTCGGCTCGCTCCACGTCGCGCAAGCCGACGAATCCGTTTTGATCGGGCCTTCTCCCGCTGCGCAAAGCTACCTCGTCGTCGAGAAAATTATTGAAGTCGCCAAACAGACCGGTGCTCAGGCGATACATCCTGGTTATGGTTTTCTTTCAGAAAACCCCTCGTTTGCCGAAGCCTGCGCTGCTGCAAACATCGTTTTCATCGGCCCAAAGCCCGACCAGATGCGGCGCTTCGGCCTGAAGCATACCGCACGCGAAATCGCCCAGAACGAAAACGTACCGCTCCTTCCCGGCACCGGTTTGCTTCCCGACGTCGCTACCGCGCTGCGCGAAGCCGAGCAAATTAGATATCCCGTCATGCTCAAGAGCACCGTCGGCGGCGGCGGCATCGGCATGCAGCTCTGTTGGAACGCAGCCGAACTCGAACCCGCCTTCGCGCGCGTCGATCGACTGAGCCGTGCCAACTTCAAGGAAAGCGGCCTTTTCCTCGAAAAATACGTCGAACACGCCCGCCATATCGAAGTTCAGATTTTCGGCGACGGACGCGGCAACGTCGTGGCGCTGGGCGAACGCGAATGCTCCATCCAGCGCCGCAATCAGAAAATCATTGAAGAAACGCCCGCGCCTGGTCTGCCTGAAAAAGTCCGCGCCGAACTACTCGCTTGCGCAGAAAAACTCGGCCGCGCGGCCGGCTATGAATCGGCCGGCACGGTCGAGTTTGTCTACGACGACGCCACCGACAAATTCTATTTCCTTGAAGTCAATACACGCCTCCAGGTCGAACATGGCGTGACCGAAGAAGTCACCGGTATCGATCTCGTCAAGTGGATGGTCAAACAGGCCGCCGGCGAACTCGATCTCTCCGGTTTTCAGCGCCGCAATTCCGGCGCTTCGATTCAGGTCCGACTTTACTCCGAAGATCCCGGCAAAAACTTCCAACCCGCCACGGGCGTTTTGACCGAGTTCGTCGTCCCGCACAGTCTGCGCACCGAAACGTGGGTCGAGCGCGGCTCCGAGGTCAGTCCGTACTATGATCCGATGATCGCGAAGCTCATCTCGCGCGGCTCCGATCGCGACGAAGCGCTGAATCGCCTCACTCAGGCGCTCGCCGAAACCCGCGTGGCTGGTCTCGAAACGAACCTCCTCTATCTTCGCCAGATTCTCGACTCCGAGGGTTTCCGTGCCGGCAATGTGACCACCCGCTATCTGGAAAAACTTCCTTACTCCGCCCCTACCATCGAAGTTCTTGAAGGTGGAACCCAAACCACCGTGCAGGACTATCCCGGCCGCCTTGGCCATTGGGATGTCGGCGTTCCGCCCTCCGGTCCGATGGACGCGCTCGCGTTCCGCTTCGCCAATCGCCTCGTCGACAATCCCTCCTCCGCCGCCGGTCTCGAAATCACGCTCTCTGGCCCGACTCTTCGCTTCAACACCAACGCTGTCATCGCGCTTACCGGCGCAACCACCGCCGCCACACTCGACGACAAACCTATCGCCTTCTGGCGCGCCTTTCGCGTGAAACGCGGCCAGACCCTGCGCGTCGGCGCCGTCACCGAAGCCGGCATGCGTGCCTATCTCGCGATCCAGCACGGCTTCGACGTCCCCGACTACCTCGGCAGCAAAAGCACGTTCACCCTCGGACTTTTCGGCGGCCACGCCGGTCGTGCACTCCGCACAGGAGATATTTTACGTGTTAACCCTGGTTCGGTTTTCGGCACGACAACCTCCACCGCGCTCCGCAAACTACCTTCGGCGCTTGTCCCTGCCTACACCCGCGAATGGGACATATCTGTTCTCTACGGGCCTCACGGTGCGCCCGATTTCTTTAAGGACGAGGACATCGCCGACCTCTTCGCTTCGACTTATGAGGTCCATTTCAACTCCGCCCGTACCGGTGTTCGCTTGATCGGCCCAAAGCCGCGTTGGGCTCGCACCGACGGCGGAGAGGCTGGACTGCATCCTTCAAACATCCACGACAACGCGTACGCAATCGGTGCGATCGATTTCACCGGCGATATGCCGATCATCTTGGGGCCCGATGGTCCGAGTTGCGGCGGCTTTGTTTGCCCCGCCACGATCATCACCGCCGACCTTTGGAAGGCAGGCCAGTTGAAGCCCGGCGACAAAGTTCGCTTTCGTCCCGTCACAGCCGCCGAAGCCCGACTTCGCGAAGCCGCGATGGAAGCTGAAATCGAAACGCTTGCAAAGGTACGGCGCGAAGAACGGATGGCCCGGCGATCCGTCCCTACCCCGTCCACTTCCGCCCTCCTCCACACTATTCCCGCCCGCGACGATCTGCCCGCGGTCGTCTATCGCCGCTCGGGCGACAAGTATTTGCTCATCGAATACGGACCGGCTGTGCTCGATCTCACGCTCCGTTTTCGTGTGCATGCGTTGATGGAATGGCTAACCGACAGCCACACACCAGGCCTGCTCGATCTGACGCCCGGCATCCGTTCGCTTCAGGTGCATTTCGACAGCCGCGTACTCCCGCTCGAACGTCTGATGGAGACGCTCATCGACGCCGAAGTGCATCTACCCGCGCTCGACGAGATGGAAGTTCCCACGCGCATCGTCCATTTGCCACTTTCGTGGGAAGACGAATCCACACTCCTCGCCATCCGCAAATACATGCAGACTGTCCGCAAGGATGCGCCGTGGTGCCCGAGCAACATCGAGTTCATCCGCCGCATCAACGGCCTCAACTCCATCGACGACGTCAAACGCATCGCCTTCGACGCGAGCTATCTCGTGCTCGGACTCGGCGATGTTTATCTCGGAGCGCCCGTCGCCACACCGGTCGACCCCCGTCACCGACTGGTGACGACAAAGTATAATCCCGCCCGCACGTGGACGCCCGAGAACGCCGTCGGCATCGGCGGGGCTTACATGTGTGTCTACGGCATGGAAGGTCCCGGCGGCTACCAATTCATCGGTCGCACCGTGCAGATGTGGAACCGCTGGCGCCAGACCCCCGATTTCACTGGCGGTAAGCCCTGGTTGTTGCGCTTCTTTGACCAGATTCGATTCCACGAGGTAGGCCCGAAAGAGTTGCTGAAATTCCGCCAGGACTTCCCGCTCGGTCGCTACAAACTGAAGATCGAGCACGAGACGTTTCGCCTGCGCGACTATCGGAAATTTCTCCACGAAAACGAAAGCGCGATTAGCGCCTTCAAAACCACTCAGCAGGCCTCCTTCGAAGCCGAGCGCAACCGATGGGAAGCCTCAGGCCAACTCAACTTTTCCGCCGAGAGCGAAGCGTCAACTGGCCCCGCCGAACACGTTGCACTCCCGCCCGGCCACACCGCCATCGTCGCTCAGGTCCCCGGCAACGTTTGGAAGATCAACGTACGACCCGGCGACCGCATCACGCGAGATCAGGCCCTCGTGATTCTCGAATCAATGAAGATGGAAATCTCAGTCTTCCCCACCGCCGACGGCGAAGTCACACAGGTCCTCTGCGCCGAAGGAAAACCCGTTCAGGCTGGCGATCCGCTCGTCGTGATCAAATCCGCAACCTGAGATGAAAGTTTTTATACCGCAGAGGTCGCTGAGAACGCAGAGGTCGAGCTCTTGTTTCTCTCGGCGAACTCTACGATAAACTTCCGTTCCGAGTCCTCGTATGAAACCCTCGCCCATCGCCGAAACACTCGACCGCCTCGATTCCCGCGGAAAAGATTCAGTCTGGATTTCCCGTTTATGCCGTGAGCACGTGCTCGGTCTCGCTGACGTCGCTGCAAAAATCTCCGGGCTCGCTCCACTGCGCGGACTGACTTTCGCGATCAAGGACAATATCGACTTCGCTGGCGTGCCCACCACTGCTGCCTGTCCTGACTTCGCCTATACGCCCACCGCTTCCGCACCCGTCGTGCAGCGCTTGATCGAAGCCGGCGCGATTCCCCTCGGCAAAACCAACCTTGACCAATTTGCCACCGGACTCGTTGGCGTGCGCTCGCCTTACGGTGTCCCAATCAATCCCTACGGCTCCGCCTATATTCCCGGTGGCTCCAGCTCCGGCTCGGCCGTAGCGGTAGCGGCTGGTTTGTGCGACTTCGCCCTCGGCACCGACACCGCCGGTTCGGGCCGCGTGCCCGCAGCTTTCAACAATCTTATAGGTCTTAAGCCAACTCGCGGCCTCCTCAGCACCCGTGGCGTCGTTCCCGCCTGCCGCACGCTCGACTGCGTTTCGATCTTCACCCGCACCGTCGCCGACGCTGCTGAAGTTTTATCCGTCGCCTCTGCGTACGATCCTGAAGATCCCTATAGCCGACCAGCAATCCCTCCCGTAATCGACGAATCCTGGCCGCCACGCATCGGTGTGCCGCGCGCCGACCAGCTCGAATTTTTCGGCAACATCGCCGCCGCCGAACTTTTTGCCACCGCCATAGGTCGCTGGCGCGCGCTCGGAGCCAAGATCGTCGAGATTGACTTCGCACCATTTCTCGCCACCGCCCGCCTGCTCTACGAAGGACCGTGGGTCGCCGAACGCTATGCCGCCATCCGCTCGTTCATCGAAAGCCGATCTGGCGCACTACATCCTGTAACCCGCAAGATCATCGTCGGGGCAAGTGCACTCACTGCCACTGGTGCCTTCGAGGCTACTTACAAACTTGCTGGGCTACGCCGCCAAACCGAATCCGTGTGGTCCAACATCGACGTACTGCTCACGCCTACGGCCGGCACGATCTACACCGTCGCCGAAGTCGAGGCAGACCCGATCCGTCTGAATTCAAATCTCGGATACTACACCAATTATCTGAACCTGCTCGACCTCTGCGCCGTCGCCGTGCCTGCAGGTTTTCTCCCGAACAAAATGCCGTGGGGCGTCACGCTCGCCGCTCCCGCCTTCTGCGACGATCGTGTGCTCCGCCTCGGCGCGAAGTTCCTCGGCGAGAACGCCCCACAACGCGCCCTGCCTCCTGCTGGCCGTACCGTGAAACTTGCCGTCTGCGGCGCACACCTGAGTGGCTTACCACTCAACTGGCAGCTCACCCAACTCGGCGCCAAGCTCAACCGCGCCACCAAAACTGCGCCTATCTACAAACTTTACGCTTTACCCGGCACCACGCCACCCAAGCCCGGCCTCGTCCGTGTGTCCGAAGGCGGCTCGCCGATCGAAGTTGAAATCTGGGACATCCCCATCGGCGGCTACGGCCATTTCGTATCCAATATTCCAGGACCACTCGGCATCGGCACAATCACACTCGACGACGGCTCCTCTGTGCAAAGTTTCCTCTGCGAAACGATCGCCGTCCAATCTGCCCGCGAAGTCACATCCTTTGGCGGCTGGCGCGCATTTTTGGCAACGTCGGATCCAAAATAAGAACGCGGTACTTTGCGTCGCGTCTGCCCGCAGCATTTGGCCAAACCGCTAATAGCAATCTTGTGTAGGAGCGATCCTGTGCATGGTTCGTCTGCAAGCAGGCTCCTACTTTCCTATCCCGGTATCAGGCTCATCGCGAACGAACGTGACCTGCTAAACAAAAAACTCCCCGGAGCAGCTCGCTCCGGGGAGTTACACCTTGATAACCCTTTAACAAACCTACGCTAGAATTTGAATGTGTTGGTGAGGGTCCACTCTTGTGAAGGCGCGATGCCCCATGCGGCCACCGAACCATCCCATTGGGTCGATAACGGAACCAGTTTGTTGTGGTCGCCGACATTGCGAATATTCAATTGAATGCGCCAAGCGAGCTTGGAGGTCAGTTTCCGTTCATAACCAAACCACAGATCTATAGCATCCTCGGAGGGTCCATAATAGGGGTGCTTGAGGTCGTACGTAATACTATTGCCCGTACCATCAGGATCGATCACGGGGTAGCCAATCGCCACCTTGTCCTGCCAGCGATAACCCATGCCCACGCTGACACCCTTCATAAATCCGCGGGTAAAATCGTAGGATGTAACTACGTTATAGTGCCACTT
>Ga0302321_100001521_pt1 | contig 19917 bp, 19 predicted proteins | sample Fen_T0_1_FD_202505 | JGI IMG/M metagenome (GOLD analysis project Ga0302321, IMG submission 202505) | Peat permafrost microbial communities from Stordalen Mire near Abisko, Sweden - Fen_T0_1 | ecosystem: Environmental > Terrestrial > Soil > Wetlands > Permafrost | place: Sweden: Abisko...
CGTATTATTCATAAGAGGGCGTTGATGTGTGCCTGAGAAACACCATCGTGCCAGAAATGGCCGCCCTTTTCTACACCCTTTTCAGGGGAAAATCCTGTCCACATCTGTAGTTTTGCAATTACCTCAGAAAGATAATTAGTTTTTTCATATTATATTGCCTCATAATTTTTCCAAAGGTGGTTGCAGGGTAGCCTGTGAAGCTAAATTGAGGATTTTCTATTTAAGCTAATTTTTTATTTAAAAAAATGTTACTAACCTAACTCATCTTTTCGTTAAAGTATGTAGGTCAGGTTTTGCTTGCGCTACCTGACCGTTTTAACATAACTAGATTGTCACAAAGACGTTTTGCGGCAATGTGACCTACAACTTTCGCCTTGCCTCTTTGTCCTTAATTATCCGTAACTGCACCCAACGATGCTGAACTCACTAATTTTGCATATTTCGCCAACACCCCACGGGTATAGCGCGGCGCGGGTTGTTGCCATTGCTCCAAACGGCGGGCGATTTCATGTTCGTTAACGTGTAAAGTCAATTGATTGGTTTCGGCATCGATGGTGATTTGGTCTCCGTTTTGGATGATCGCTAATGCACCGCCGATGTAGGCTTCCGGGGTGATATGCCCGACCACAAAGCCGTGCGTCCCACCGGAAAAACGTCCGTCGGTAATCAGCGCGACCTCTTTGCCCAAACCTTTACCCATGATAGCTGAGGTAGGTGAGAGCATTTCGCGCATACCGGGGCCGCCTTTAGGCCCTTCGTAGCGGATAACGATAACATCACCTTTGACGATGTCGCCGCTCAGGATGGCTTGTAATGCCTGTTCTTCAGCATCGAACACTTTGGCTGTGCCGGTAAATACCAAGCCTTCCTTACCCGTGATTTTGGCAACCGCACCTTCAGGTGCCAGATTGCCGTATAAGATAACCAGATGGCTGTCTTTTTTGATGGGGTTATCCAACGGACGGATCATGTCTTGCTGGTCGGGATAAGGTTGTACGTTGGCAAGGTTTTCTGCCAGCGTTTTGCCCGTTACGGTTAGGCAATCACCGTGCAACAAGCCGCAATCCAGCAAGACTTTCATCAACGGTTGTATGCCGCCGATTTCAATTAATTCCGCCATTTGGTATTTGCCGCTGGGTTTTAAGTCGGCAAGCATAGGGACGTTCTTGCCGATGCGGGTAAAGTCATCCAAGGTAATATCGACGTTGCTGGCATTCGCCATTGCCAATAGATGTAAAACGGCATTGGTTGATCCGCCGAGCGCAATCACCACGGTAATGGCATTCTCAAACGCCGCCTTGGTCATGATGTCGCTGGGCTTGATATTGTTTTTTATCAACTCCATCACCGCCGCGCCAGCACGTTCGCAATCCAGGCGTTTGTCTTCTGAAATCGCCGCTTGCGCGGAACTGTTGGATAAGCTCATGCCCAAGGCTTCGATGGCCGAAGCCATGGTGTTTGCCGTGTACATGCCGCCGCAAGAACCCGCGCCGGGGATAGCTTTAGCTTCGATTTCAGCTAATTCGGCATCATCAATTTGGTTGTTGGCGCGTGCGCCAACGGCTTCGAAAACTGACACGACATCCAATTTTTTGTCTTTGTGGCAGCCGGGCATGATGGTTCCACCGTAGACGAACACGCTGGGACGGTTGAGCCGTGCCAGCGCAATCATGCAGCCGGGCATGTTTTTGTCGCAGCCACCAATGGCAACAATACCGTCGAAACCTTGGCAACCGACCACGGTTTCAATCGAATCGGCAATGACTTCACGGGATACCAGCGAATACTTCATGCCTTCTGTGCCCATGGAAATGCCGTCGGAAATCGTAATGGTATTGAAAATGACAGCCTTGCCGTTGGCATTGTTGACCCCTGTTGCCGCATCGTCCGCCAGCTTATTGATGTGCATATTGCACGGTGTGACCATACTCCAGGTAGACGCGATACCGATTTGCGGTTTGCTAAAATCTTCTGTGGTAAAGCCTACTGCATGGAGCATGGCACGGCTGGGCGCGCGTTCCATGCCGTCTACAACCAGAGATGAAAAGGTGCGGGTTTTGGTGTCGTTCGAGTTAGACATTAATGTCAGTTCCTGAGAATTATAAGGTGTTGGAGTTTTAAGATTTTATGTTGAAAGCGATAGATGTGTCATAAACGATCCCAGCTATTTTTACGCCGCCAGCCGAGCTTAGGCAGGATGAATCCCAAGAAAACACCAGCTAAGGATAAAAATCCGCCATATAAGAACCAGTCTTGGTTTGCTCCGTCTTTTAAGGCATTATTTTCAAGCTTAAGTTGTTCCAGTTCGCGTTTAACATTCACCACTTCCTCCTGTAGCTTGTCCCGCTCATCTTTTATTTGGATTTGGTTTGATGCAGTCTTTTTTATTTCGGTAAGTTCCCGACCCAATCTGTCGCGTTCCAATGCCAAGGATTGCTCCAAGGGGGTGTCTGGTGTGATGGATGTCTTAAGTTTAGCCATTTCAGCTTTGAGGGTGCTATTTTCGGTTTGTAAAGACCCTAAATTTTTGGATATAGTTTCAGGTTGAGTATGGCTGGGCGGTTCCAACATTGTGTTTCTGGTTGCTATGAAGCCTTGCATACCATCCATTAATTGAATATGCGAAAATCCAGTTTTGCTGTTTTCGTTTAATACCTCAACGGGTGTGCCTATGGGTATTAGGCTCATAATTCTGGCTTTGTTGCTTTCTTTGCTTCGGAGTGGGATGTCAAGATTATTAGCTACATAGACAGTCTTGGCGTATGCAGGGGTGAAACTAATAAGTAGGATGATAAGTAGAACAAAAAAAACGCTAAGTTTTTTCACATGAGCCTCTGGTGTGATTGCTTGATACAGATAAATATAGCCCTATTTTGTGCACAACAGAAATTCCAGGAGCGCTTTTTGTGCATGTAGGCGGTTTTCTGCCTCAGCAAAGACGATGCTTTGTGGGCCATCCATAATTTCCGCGCTGACTTCTTCGCCCCGATGGGCGGGTAAACAGTGCATAAAAAGAGCATCTTTGTGAGCCGCACGCATAATGTCAGCGTTAACCTGATAATCTTTAAAGGCAGAGTGGCGCTGTTTTTGCTCGTCTTCCTGTCCCATGCTGGCCCAAACATCGGTCACGATTAGATCAGCATTTTTTCCAGCGGCTAGTGCCGTGTCAAAAAAACGGACGCGATCATCCGCAGCAACAGAGATCATTTTGTTTGGCTGATAACCCGCCGGAGCGGCAATATGAAGCTTGAAATCCAGCACCGTTGCGGCATGAATATAAGAATGGCACATATTATTGCCATCCCCTATCCAAGCGACTGTTTTACCTTGAATGTCGCCACGCTCTTCAAAATAAGTTTGCATATCGGCAAGCAATTGGCAGGGGTGCTGCTCATCAGTCAGACCGTTTATCACGGGGACAGACGAATGTTGGGCAAAAGTCGTTACCGTTTCATGCTTGAAGGTACGGAGCATGATGCAATCCACCATGCTGGAAATGACTTTGGCGCTGTCTTCAATCGGCTCGCCCCGACCCAATTGGGTATCGCGAGGCGACAGGAAAATGGCATTGCCGCCAAAATGCGCCATACCTGCTTCAAAAGAGATGCGGGTTCGGGTGGACGATTTTTCAAAAACCATCGCTAACACCTGTCCTTTTAGGGGTTGATAGTCAGGGTCACGATGATTTTTAAGCGCAATCGCCCGTTTGATGAGGCCGCGAAATTCGTTGCCGCTAATATCGAGAAGGCTGATGAAGTGTCTAGGCTGCATGGTCACTTACGTGGGGATTGTGTGCTGTGAATTGTGCAATCAGCATTGCCAAGGTATCTATAAGTTGTTTGATTTGCATGTCATCAATAATTAATGGCGGCAACAGACGTATGATTTTCTCCTGTGTGACGTTGATCAACAACCCCTTTGCCAGTGCCAGCGCTACAAGTTCGGTACATGGTGTGTCTAGCTCTATGCCGATCATCAAGCCTTTATGACGAATTTCGATGATATGGTTGTTATCCTGCAAAAGCTCGGCAAGGCCTGAGCAGATGGCTAGGCCTTTAGGTTCAGCCGAAGCAATTAAATTATCTTTGTCCAAGGTTTCCAGTACCGCTAAAGCAGCACTACACGCCAGGGGATTGCCGCCAAAAGTGGAGCCGTGGTTACCTGCCGTAAACAAGGTTGCCGCTTTGCCGGATGCTAAACACGCGCCGATAGGTACGCCATTACCCAAGGCTTTAGCCAGTGTGCAAACATCAGGCAGTATGCCATTGTGCTGGAACGCCAGGAACTTTCCGGTACGTCCCATGCCGGTTTGAATTTCATCTAGCATCATCAACAGTTCATGTTGGTCGCAGATGTTACGGATTTGGTTCAAGTAATCGCTGGCAGGGATATTAATCCCACCTTCACCCTGGATGGGTTCAACCAAAATAGCAACAATATTAGGATTCTGCTCGATAGCGGCTGTAATCGCAGCGATGTCGTTGTAAGGCACACGGATAAAGCCCTCGACCAGCGGTTCGAATCCCTTCTGTATTTTGGCATTACCGGTAGCACTGAGCGTTGCCAGTGTGCGGCCATGAAAGCTAAAGTCCATAACAATAATAGCGGGAACATCTATTCCACGTTCGTGCCCATATTTACGGGCAAGTTTGATCGCCGCCTCATTCGCTTCAGCGCCTGAATTGCAGAAGAAGACATTATCCATGCCGCTCTTTTCAGTTAGCCGATCAGCTAATTGTTCCTGAACTGCGATACGGTATATGTTGGACGTATGCAGCAGTTTTTCGCTTTGCTTGCAGATCGCCCGGTGGACGGCAGGATGGGAATGTCCTAAACCGCATACCGCGATGCCGGATAAGGCATCGAGATATTGCTTGTTATTGTCATCCCATAGCCATACACCTTCACCCCGGTCAAAAGTGACGGGTAAACGGCTGTATGTGGGCATAACGTTACTGGTCATTAAATAATCCACCTGAACACAAAAAGGCAGTGAATGACTGCCCTTGAAATAAAGTGCTTGATAGCACTTGGAAAAACCTTTGATTATAATTTTCAAAACACAGCGAAGCAAGCCTATTTTTGTAAGACTTCCTGTTTTCTTATGATAAAATTAAGGCTAGTTATTTTGGAGAGTGGTGCGCACATGAATGTTAATGAAAGAATTAAAGACCAGTTAGAAAACAATCCGGTCGTTTTATACATGAAGGGTACCCCGGATTTTCCGCAGTGCGGTTTTTCGGGGCAGACAGTGCAAGTGCTGAATGCTTGCGGCGCAAAGTTTATGCACGTTAATATTTTTGAAGATCCAGAATTACGCGAAGCGCTGAAAGTTTATTCGAATTGGCCGACGTATCCCCAGCTTTATGTTGGTGGTGAGTTGGTTGGCGGTTGCGATATAGTGACCGACCTTTACCAAAAAGGTGAGTTGAAGACGATGTTGAGTGCGGTGGGTGGGGTAGAAGTCTAAATCTGTAGTCTTTAAGTCTAATCTGTTGCCACTTCAGAGGTGGCTTCAAGTTGCTTCCAACGATTAACTATCAGACAAAAGAGTTCCGCAGTTTTTTCAGCATCGTATAAGGCCGAATGGGCTTTTTCATCCTCCCATTCAATGCCTGCGGACTGGACTATTTTTGCTAAGACAGTTTGTTGGTAGACCAGTCCGCCCAAGGTTGCAGTGTCGAAGGTGCTGAATGGATGGAATGGGCTGCGTTTTATTTTAGTGCGATGAATTGCTGCGTTAAGAAAAGCAATATCAAAAGCAGGATTATGGCCGACCAGGATGGCACGGTTACAGTTGTTGCGTTTTATGGCTTTTTGAATAGGGGTAAACAGCAACTCTAGCGCTTCTTGCTCCTCAACCGCCATACGAAAAGGATGGTGTGGGTCGATGCCGTTAAATTTTAAGGCAGCGTCATCCAGTTCAGCATTTTTAAACGGGACGACATGGGTTGAATAGCGTTCCGTAATGACGAGTTCACGGTTGGAATCAAACTCGACAATAACGGCGGCAATTTCCAGCAACGCATGTTTTTTCGCGTTAAACCCCCCCGTTTCTATGTCAATGACAACAGGGAGATATCCTCTAAAGCGTTTGTCGAGGGGAATAGCGGGTGTTGTCATCGGTGTGGAGTGAATGGGTAGATTAATTGATTGAACTGTGAGTTAGTTAGTCGCGGGATATTCCGACTTGTGGTATGTTAACCGTAGTTACAACAAAACAAAAATAATAGCGGATAAGGGGCATAAAATGCGAAAGAAAAAACAAGTGGTGCAAGCAGTCGGTCTTGCGTTTTTTTCCTTTTTGGCAGGTTGCGCAACGACCCCTAATAATGCCAGCGATCCACTGGAAGACTGGAATAGGGGAGTGCAATCGTTTAATGACGGTTTTGACGACTATGCCATGAAGCCCGTAGCCAAGGGCTACAACTGGATAATGCCTGAATTTGCCGATCAAGGTGTGTCGAACTTTTTCAGCAATCTTAACGATATTGCCGTCACTATCAACGACTTGTTGCAGTTTAAACTGGAGCAGACTGGTATGGATGGCTCGCGTTTTTTGCTTAATTCAACGGCTGGATTAGGCGGTTTGTTTGATGTTGCATCCATGATAGACCTGCCTAAACATCATGAAGATTTTGACCAAACGCTAGGTGTTTGGGGGATTCCAGCGGGGTCTTATCTCGTATTGCCCTTACTGGGGCCAAGTTCGCCCAGAGGCGTGACCGGTTTAGTTGGTGATGCCGCCTTGAATCCGGCGACTTACGTCGGTTTCGGCGCTTTCCCTGGGATGAGCAATGGCGTGGAAGCTGCAATTAGTAGTGGCATGTATGTGGTCAATGCCATCGACAAACGCGCCGATAACCTCGCTACGGAAAAAGTCGTATCCGAGGCAGCCTCAGTAGACCGTTATGAATTCATCAAGAACGCCTACTTCCAACGTCGAAACTTCCTGGTTAACGATGGCAACCTGCCAGAAGGCGATGGCGACCCACTGGAAAACCCCGAAGATGGCAGTTTAGCGCCGCTTGATCCGCATCCGCGTTAGCCGATAATAAATTCCTGGAGTAGGGCGTGGTTTGCAACCCCGCTCCAACGTTTAACAGTATTCGCAATATAAAATATAACGGACGGGGTAAATACCTCGTCCGGCATGAGGATTAGCCGGAATATAAGCAGTTAGGTGATGTTGGTATTGAGATGGCTTATGATGGGATGGAGATTGATTTATAAGCTATGATATTGAAAAAGATAACCGTTCGTCCTGAGCATGTTGAAGGGCGAACGCAAAGATCGCAATTGATGCGCCTCGTGCCGGCACATCCTATGCGCTATTTTTATTAGATTAGAGCAATACAGATTAGGGTATATTTTCTACAAACCAATTATCATCAGGCCATAATGTACAAAATTTTGCATATAACTTGTCTTCGCGCTCTCGAATCTGACTAACATCCCAAATTGCGGTCTTATGTAACTCTTTGTTCAGCATTAAATTAGAGCTATCAAAAAGAGATTGTCTTTTCTTTTCAAAAGGGTGATTTGACAAGCTCGCATTATGTTTTCCAGTAATGATAGTCAAATTACCAATGCTTTGTTTCAATTTATCTCTTTCCGATGCTAACTCGTAAGCATCTAAATATGAGTCTTCAAGTAATCCATCTTTTGATGGATAAGATTCCCATGTTGGGTTACTTTTCTTGTAATCTTCAGAAAACATAGCTTCATATTTAATTGACCCTGTGGGTATAGGTAAATACCAATGTTGTTTCCATTTTTCTGGCATTATGTGTTCTAGACTGAACTGTTTAAAATCTATTACATCGCTTTCCCCAAACCTATTATCACTTCGCATCAAATATTCAATACGATACAAAATATATCTGATTACTTTTGGATTAACGTCAATTTCTGGCCAATGACCATTGAAGTAATGCTTTACATCATGGTCACTAGGCCATTTATTCGATGCAGTATTAAAGTCGGATAAAATAGTGATAAACTCTTTAATGTTAAATTCGATTTTTTTGAATTTGCTTATGATATCAGCGAATATTTGATTGAATTGCCTGTGATTATTGGTCGTACATAACATACGCCGCAATGTATATGACTCTAGTATCCTGAAAATATACTGCAAATCTGAATGGGATGGGTTAACTTCATTTTTCAAAAACAATACAAATGAATTTAAGCTGGTAATGTCGAATATTTTGTAGAAATTCATCGGACGACCTATGTCCGAATTCTTGTCGCCATTAATAATATCTTCATACACCTTTGAATATTTATGTAATTCACAAAGTTCGTAAGTGGAACCTTCATTTTCGTTTAAAGTTTTACGATATGCTCTTTGATAGGTATTGAAGAGCGGAAAAACACTCTCTGATCCAAGCTTTGCGGTGAGAAAATGCTGAAAAAACAATTCAGACAAATTTGTTTTTTGTCTTGCTATGCCCTTTTTTTGCTCCCAAAAATCGGATTCAAAATGATGCCAATAGTCACGATACAAACTGTCTCTATCCTCACCAGATATTCTTGTTTTTAAAAAAAGATTGTTCCGTAGTAGATCAAATTGAAGAAGGCTTTTCCCACGTCCGTTAAGGGATTCAAATATCAATTCAGGTTCATCATCTGTATCAATTAATATTTGGACAAGCCCAAAATCATTCAAGACAGCGTGGAATATCGAAAGAAGCTTGTTCTGATCACCTCCTGAATAATCTCTTATTTCTCGAAAAAAATAATCGTATGCCCCTTTAATAAGCCCTTTCTTACCTTTTGAATCAGTATTTTTTAGGCTCTCCAATAATTCTATTAATGGTAATTTATCAAACTCTGTTGGGATAAGCTTATACCGATCTTCCTTATAGTTAGGAGACAACATCCCAGAATTTAAGGTGTATGACTTTAATTCGTTAGCTAATTCTTCTAATTCATGAGAAACGCATACATCTCTTAGAGCACATAATATAATCTGAAATGTGGTCAGCCTTTGTTGTCCATCAATGATTTCATATTTACGGACTTCATCAGTGTTTGTTAGCTTTTGTTGAATAACTATTGCACCAGTAAAATGGCAACGCTCTTTTATTTGTTGCAAAAGATGTTGAGTTGATTTCTCTTCAATATCTTCCCATAATGGTTGCCATTGATCCTCCATAGTCCACACATAATGGCGTTGGAAAAGAGGAATACGGTATTGCACTTTGTTTCCAAACAAAGTCTGTATTGTTACGCTTGTTGTTTGCATTTAAGTTTCCTGGTTCTCATTTATTCACAACCACAATGGATAAGCATCAAGTAAAATTGGTCTCGATCCGCTACGAATTTAAGAAAACCATTTTTAACAAGTTTAAATTGCGACGAAGGATGATGGTGGTGTTTGAGCAATTCGTACACTCAAAAGCATATTTTCTTGATTCAAAGCCTTGTAAGTCAGATTACGATTGCGCTACCTGACATTTGATTTTCTAACAGTCACAAAACTGCTTATGCAGAAATGTGACCAACAAACAATAAAATTAACGTATGAATAATATTGTACAACAACCCTGGCCCCGCACCGAATTCGAAGCCCAATTGCGCGGCATGGAAAAGTATTACCACATCCATCATCCTTACCACACGCTGATGAATGAAGGTAAACTCACTAAGCACGTAAGGCTCCAGGCCTCAGATACTCCACGGTATGGGTGAATAGGGCGGGGGGCAATCTTACGAACAGGCTCTGACAGTTGTCAGTCCTCAGGCGGATACGGCCTCCCAATGAACGGTTAAAGCTTACTTGATCTCCTTGGCAACATTGATTAAATTTGATCATACAAGGCGGGTCAAGACCCGCCTTACAGAGATTCATTAGTTGTGTTAAGGTAAGAAATAACCATGAACGAAATCATATTTTTAGTTGAAGACGCACCGGAAGGCGGTTTTATGGCAAGGGCTTTAGATGCGCCTCTTTTTACGGATGCCGATAATTTGGACGACTTGCATCAAAAAGTGCGCGAAGCAGTAGATTGTCATTTTGAACCTGCCGATAAGCCTAAAATGATTCGCTTACATTTTGTGCGCGAAGAAGTCATTGCGGCATGAAACTACCACGAAATATTTCTGGAAAAGAATTAGCGGCAAAACTTTCATTCTATAGTTATGAAATTACTCGCCAAAACGGTAGTCACATTCGGCTTACGACACAACAAAGCGGCGAACATCACATCACGAATCCGCGCCATGACCCTTTTAAAAATAGGCACGCTTTCAGCCATAATAAACGATATTGCCAAGCACTTTGAAATAAGCCGCGAAGAGTTAATCAATAAACTATTCTAAACACGACAAAGTATCACTCATTTTGAGAATTTCCCTTCCATTCAATACCAAATGACCATCAATCCAGACCACCCCATCAAATTTTCCCCCATGCACCGTTTGCAATGGGAAGAAGCGCAGCAAAAATATGTCATCCTTTATCCTGAAGGCATGGTTGAGCTTAACCAAAGCTCGGCGGAAATCCTGAAATGTTGCGATGGTATACGTAACCTTGCCCAAATTGTCAGTGAGCTTGAACAAACATTTGCTACGACGGGTCTCACCAACGACATTACCGCTTTCCTTGAGGTCGCATTACAAAATGGCTGGATCAACCAACATTAATATCACCCCGCCGCGCTGGTTGCTGGCGGAACTCACTTACGCCTGCCCGCTGCAATGCCCGTATTGTTCTAATCCGGTCGATTACGCTAAATATTCATCGGAATTAAGCACGGATGATTGGAAGCGAGTGCTGACGGAAGCCCGCAAAATGGGCGCGGTACAACTGGGTTTCTCCGGCGGCGAACCCTTAACGCGCAAAGATTTGGTCGAATTGGTCAAACATGCACGTGAACTGGGCTATTATTCCAACCTGATTACGTCTGGCTATGGCCTGACCGAAGAGAAAATCATCCAGCTTAAAGAAGCCGGGCTTGACCATATTCAGGTCAGTATCCAAGCCAGTACGCAGGAACTCAACGACCATATTGCCGGTACAACTTCGTTCCATCATAAAAAAGAAGTCGCGCATCTGGTGAAAAAACACGGTTACCCGATGGTCTTGTGCGTGGTCATTCACCGCGAAAATATCCACCAAATGCCGGAAATACTGGCAATGGCGGAGGAGTTGGGCGCGGATTACCTGGAACTCGCCAATACGCAGTATTACGGCTGGGCGCATACCAACCGCGATTTATTGCTGCCCACCAAAGAGCAATTCGAACAAGCCGAACAAATCGCTCAAGCGTTTAAAGAAAAAGTCGCTGGCAAGATGAAAATTTATTACGTGGTGCCGGATTATTACGAAGATCGGCCGAAAGCCTGCATGAACGGCTGGGGAACGACTTTTTTGACGATTGCACCTGACGGCATGGCCTTACCCTGCCATTCCGCCCGTGATTTACCTGGGCTGGATTGTCCTAATGTGAATGATTACAGCATCCAGGACATCTGGCACGACTCCAAAGCCTTCAACTTTTTCCGAGGTTTTGACTGGATGAAAGAACCCTGCCGTAGCTGCGACGAAAAAGAAAAAGATTTCGGTGGCTGCCGCTGTCAGGCTTATTTGCTGACGGGCGATATGTACACGGCTGATCCGGTATGCAGTAAATCGCCGGAACATGGAGTTATTCAGCATGCGATTGATTCGGCTAAGGCTACTGCCAGTTTGAAGAGTGATGAAAAGCCGTTGGTTTTTCGGAATAGCAAAAATTCTAAGGGTATGAGTTCTGCTGTCGATATTGCCGATTAAGCTTCTCAAAAGTAGGATGTGTTGAACGAAAGGAAGCTCATCGTTCGCGTTTTCTCGATTGATGCGCCTCATACCTCGTCACATCTTACCTTATGACATCACAAACATATAAGAAAATCTCTGCCGTTACGCTGATAATAGCTGGCGTAGCATTAACAATTGGAAGTTTTGCTTATCTGGCACTCTTTGGAATTATGGGTTTCATGTCATTCCTGGTAAAACCTTATCTTGGGATTGGGTTATTATTCGGCTTTGTATTTGGATTATATCTTATAGGGATTGGTAGTGATCTATTTAGGGATTGCTTCGAGATTTCATTAGTAAATCGTCTTTCAACACTTATCCGTTGTCTTTTTGCCGCACCTTTTTTATATCATTTGTCGCATGGAATATTACAATATGTTCAAGGTGTTATATCTGGCTCACACGTTATCAGTTTTAGCAATTTGGCTTATTTATTTCTGTTTTTCACGCCGATTTTATGTATGTTCCTTTGGCCAGAAATATGTAAATTTGCGAAATACCTACGTCTTCGGCAAAAAAGGCAAATTAGGTGAGCAAACAGAATGGTTTATCCCCTAACCGACTTCTCCATCCTTTTACACTGCCCCTCATCCAACCAACGATCACACCACACATTTAAGGACAAATCGGTGCCGCACATCAGTTCAAATTCAGAAAATAATTGGGGTCAGAGTAAAATTAATTCTTTGCTCGATTCTGCCCTAATCATCAAATTAAGGAAACCCTGAACAAGTTGATTCCTTAGTTTATGGTTCGACAAGTTCATCGCGAACGGAAACAACACGTTACCGTTCGTCCTGAGCTTGTCGAAGGACTTAATCAGAGCGTCCTTAAGTTAGTCTATGTTTTTTAAGATGGTTAGTCGCTTTTACTTAATAACGAAAATAAATTTCGCATAGGCTAAGGAAAGGGCACTGCCAATTTATCAATGTTAAATTTATTTTCATGTATTAAGATTTTTTTAAGCTAAAAAAAATAGTATTTGACCCCAATGATGAAAGTACCCTGTTGGTTGCCCATGACGTTTCCAAATAAATCTTGGTTGTTCAACATCTACTTTAATGAGCGGTTTTTTTCAATAATGGTGATCTATGAAGACAAATAAAAAATTGAGTTCTATCGCATTCGCAATGTTAACAAGCGCCGCTTGCCTTACCGCCAATGCGACCGACGTGGGTCAGCCCGCGCCGCAGTTTACCTTGCCAACATTGCAGCAAGACCAACCGACAACGTTAAAGCAATATGCCGGCAAAGTGATCTACCTTGATTTTTGGGCTTCGTGGTGCGCACCTTGCCGCACCTCTTTCCCATTATTGAACAAGATGCATGAGAAGCTTAAGGCCAAAGGCTTTGAAGTGGTCGCGGTCAACCTGGATGAAGATAAAGCTAATGCCGAAAAATTCCTGAAAGAATTCCCAGTGAGCTTTACCATATTACGAGATGCCAAGGGTGAATGGTCTGACAAGTTTGTCGTGGAGTCTATGCCTACTTCTTTTATTATCGACAAACAAGGTGTGGTGCAAAATATTCATCACGGCTTTGCCAGTGACGACATTAATGAACTGGAAGAAAAAGTCACCCAATTGTTAGCCAAATAGGTGCTGTTTATGAAGCTTGTTAACCGTTGTTTGCTGATTGTCCTGATACTTTCTGGTGTCGCTTGTACAGAAGTTATGCCCAGACAACGGGGCAACTTAGCCCTTTCACAAATGGCCTTTACGACTGACGGACTGGAATTTGGTTTGCGTCAGCATACTGCTTTCAGTAAGGAATCGGCAGCAGGTGGTTATGGCGGTGGCGGTGGCGGCTGCGGTTGTAATTAACCCTCATCCATTACGCTGAAACTTAACAACAAATGCTGATATGAAAAACAATAAAAAATCTAATATTGCTGCTCAATTAACCTGTGCCGCCTTAGCCTTGCCGGGCTTAATGCAGACGGCTTCTGCCGGACGGGTTGAAGAGACTTATAACGCTGACTTCCAGTACGGTAACTATGTTGAAAGCAACAACCGTATGAGGGTGGATATTTTTGAAAGCGCGTTATCGGCTCCGATTGGTAAGTCCATGACGGCATCCGTGAATTTAGTTGAAGATAGCATCTCCGGTGCTTCCCCAGTCTTTAACTCAAGGGATACTAGCGGAAAAACAGTTCAGGTCAAAAGTGGTGCATCGCCGACTAGTTCTTGCGGTAAATCAATTTGTGAACTCCGGGATGCGATTAGCAGTAACTTGGCTTATTTTTTTGATAAGGCAGCGCTTAGTTTCGGTGGAGGATATTCAAGGGAACACGATTACGCGTCGAAATATTTTAATACCACGGGCAGCCTTGATTTAAACAAAAAACTGACCACTCTGAATTTTGGCGCTTCGGTCGCATTTGATGAAATCCAGCCATCCCCTTCTATCTGGAACAGTAGGCCTGCCGATTTTAGGGCCCATAAAACCAGCCAACAATATCTGTTAGGGGTGTCGCAAGTTATCGATAAAAATTCCCTGGTGCAAAGCAATATGACCTTTGGCTACCATACTGGTTTTATGTCTGACCCTTATAAATGGGTCACCTTTTATAACGGCAATGTTTCCTCGGATTTCCAGCAAGATAAGCGTCCTAATGAGAGGTTTGAATGGGCTTGGCTAACCCAGTATGTCCGCCATTTTGAGCAATTTAATCATGCCGCATTGCATACAGATTATCGCTTTAGTACAAATGACTGGGGTGTCAATGCGCATACCTTTGAGATGAGCTGGCATCAGCCCATCGCTGATGGCTGGCAGGTCATTCCGCGCTTTAGGTATTATTCGCAAGACAAAGCGGATTTTTATCAACCAGTCTTTGCTGGTGGGTCAGCGGATTACACTAGCTATTCCAGCGATTACCGCTTGGCTGGATTTGGCACCCTTTCCGGAGGCCTTAAATTCAGCAAGGAGATTAACGAGCTACAACCATTTAGCCAGTTAAAATTCCAAACCGGCTTTGAATATTACGCCCATAAAGCGGAATATCAATTGGGCGGCAATAACCAGGGCACTTTTGCCAACTTTGGTTATTATCTGATAACCGCCTCGTTTAACCTGAAATTTTAGCCATCTATTAATCACATGCTAAATAACAGATGCTTTTTTCAGAGCAATAAAAACTATGGATATCCTGAATTGTTAGGGATAGATGCGTAAAACCCGGCGCCTTATTTGGATTTTTAATTATGAGGTTTCCGTCACATTTTTTAACCCTGTAATGTTATAGAGTAGCCCAGTGTTTCTCTTTCAAAAGATGCAAATAGGTTTTTTGATACAGAAATATTGGATAACTGTAGCATTCACAACATTAAGGTAAATAAATCATGAAAAACTTACTCTCAATCATATTGCTGTGGATGTTAAGTGTAAGCTTAACCTACGCAGAAATTCCCAAAGCAAATTTAAGCGTTACCCCACTTAATACAGACCAATGGCCGGCGCAGTACCGCTTGACGTTGACTGTGCCTAAAGATCACCATGCTTATCTGGATGCGGGTGATGAAAATGCCTATATTCCAGTTACTGTTGATCCTGACTCCAAATTGGCAGCTTCCGGCCTGACTATCAGTAAATTACAAAAACCTGCCGGTGTGCATGACAGCTTGGTGAAGGCGACAGTGTTGCGTGATAAGGGCGATTTTACCCTAGAGTTGGCACAAACCGGCTCTAAGCCTGCAATTGTCAATTCGGCAAGCCTGGAACTCACTTACCAGTTGTGTAACGAATTGACTAACGTGTGTTTCCGTCCACAAACCACACAAGTAGATTTGGCATTACCAGCCGCAACAATATCAGCATCTACCCAGTCCGATATTCAATCGGATGAGTCAGAAAGCTTTATGGATAAGCTGGTATCGCTGTTTCACAACAATAAAGACAATATGCTCATCATGTTCGGCTTGATGTTCATTGCCGGTCTGTTATCTGTTGCAACACCTTGCGTTTACCCCATGTTGCCGATTACCTCCATGTTTATAGTCGGTAGGGCTAATGGCGAAGCCAGTAAGGAAAAACAACACGCCTTAGCCTATTTTGTTGGAATGGTCATCACTTACATGGCGTTAGGATTAATGGCAGGAATGACGGGCGGTGCATTTAATACCTTCATGCAGTCAGCCCTTGTTAACCTAGGCTTTGCCGTGTTTTTTGCATTTTTCGCCTTGGCTTTGCTGGGCTTTTATGAACTGAGTTTTATGCAAAATGAAGTTCATTCGCTAGACCAGCATTCATCTAAAGTAAAAGGTGTAGCAGGTACCTTGTTAATGGGCAGTGTCGCAGGCTTGGTTATTTCACCTTGCGTTGGCCCTATTGTTTTCGCGTTACTGTTACAAGTTGCAGATAACATCGCTGAAAAGGCCGCTGCCTTGGCTTTAATTAATCAAAGCTTAGATTTTTGGGGGAAACTGTCCATCGCTGCACAAGGCAGTGTGATGATGTCTGGTTTTGGTTTGGGCGTGGGCTTGCCGTTTTTTATAATCAGCGTCGTTAAATTTAAAAAAATGCCTAAAGCCGGTTATTGGATGAATAAAGTCAAATATGCGTTTGGTTTTATGATCCTGTACTTTGCTTATACCTATCTGCAAAAAGGTATGGGCGTACTCGGTGTCGAATCTTCAGCTACAGTTACTCTCGCTTTTGGTTTGGTGGCAATTTGGATTGCCGTCGTACATTGCCATGTACTGACCTTGATGCCACACGATGCGCAACCAAACCAAAAAATGCAACATTATGTTGGGGTACTGTCCATGATCGTTGGTGGTTGGCTGATGGTTGCCGGTTTGGGACACATGCCTTTTATGAATACGGCCCAAGCGGAATCATTTGCACAAAACAGCAATATGCAAAATACTGCTTCTCATAATATGCCAGCCGCTATGACGGTACAAAAAGAAGCCGGAATATCCTGGTACAGAAGTTTTGATGCTGCAAAAAAGGTAGCCCAACAAACGGGTAAACCTATCTTTATAGATTTTTACGCTAGCTGGTGTGCTAACTGCACTGAGTTTAAAAAAGAATCCGCGAACAATGAGCAGTTGAACCAAGCCTTACGTGAAAAAGCCATCGCAGTAAAGCTGGTAGACAAAGAACCTGAGTTTGAAAAGTTTCGTGCAAGTCAGGAACATCGTCAATTAAAAATTGGTCTACCCTACTTCGCGATTATCACTCCAGATGGTAAATTGTCTTGGTCTGGAACTGATTATAAAGCCACTCAAAAAATGATAGCTGAACTCGATAGGTTGTCTTGATTCGTATTGTCCAGCAGATTATCTGTCATTAACCCTAAGCATCATTCGGTTAGCCCGAATGATGCTTCTGTATACCTCATTTAAGCTATTGTTCGATGTTATAAACAATAGTTACAACTACTTTTGCCAGCTTGTTAATCGTAGTTTTGTCGTACACGCCGCCGTAATCGTCGGTTTCAGAATTGCCGCCCGCCGCCAAAATATAGAATGCCCCTTGCGATGCTGAACGCATCAAGCCGACTTTTACTTTATCTTGTTTTACGAACTCTTCGGCGCGTTTTCTGGCATTTTCGGTCGCCGCAGCAATCAGGGACATTTTGATGTCTTCCAAATTACTGACCAGATATAGTGGTGAACTGGCGGTAACTGGATGGCCTTCGGCTTGCAATGCCAGAAAGTTTTTATTGGCGGCTTCGATTTTGGCTAAATCTTTGCTCGTGACGACGATACTTTGGCTGGCATCATAACCCTGCTGCTCGGTTTTAGTGCCACCGCCAGGTAAATACGTCGTCACCATGTGTGCTGTCACAGATTCATTGCCTTCTTGCCAACCCGATTTATCCAAGCCTTCCTTGCTTAAAAATACATCCAAAGTGGGGCGTTCTGCCCTGAGCTTGTTTAACGCCTGGGCAAAAGTAGCTTCTGTCACTGAGATTGTAACCGTCCATTCGGCGTTATCTGCTTGCACATCTTTGACTGCCAAACCCTTTACCGTAATCGACTGCTGACCGGAAGCCGCTTTTTTCGCTTGTACACCTAGGATAAATGCCGCGCTGGACATGCATGCCTATAGCGAGCAATAAACCCAATACCGCCATGGCGGTTGATAGCTGTTTGTCCATGTTGCAACGCCTCAATAAACTTTCGTTTCAATATGCTCAGGCCGAAAACCAATGCCGACAATTCGTGATAATATTTTTCGCAAAACTGGGGCAAACATTCGGAGGAATAACCGTAAAGGCCAGGATACAGACAGTGTTTTATCAGTGCCGCTAAAAAAGCGGCGATGCGCCATAACCTGCAAACGCTGGGTCATCTTTGCCGGCCATTCGCGCCGCGCTTGCACTTTTGCCAAGTCTTCGATATTACAGCTACCATTACGCAATTTCTCAACCAATAAGTTGGCGGTAGCGACGGCATCTTGCACTGCCAAATTAATGCCCACGCCGCCTATGGGCGACATGGCATGGGCGGCATCGCCGATAAACAGCAAGCCTTTCCGATACCATTTTTCCAAGCGATTAACTTGTACGCTAAGTAATTTCACTTTGTCCCAGGAATCAATAGCTTGAACAACCTCGCAAAATGCAGGTTCAATAGCGGTAATCAAATTCCGAAATGCCTGTAATCCTTTTGCTTTGATTTCATCAAAGCCATTTTTGTGTATCAACAATGCGGTTTGGTAATAAGCACCCCGATTAATGGTCACCATGAAGTTGCCATCCCGCATTCGCGCCATAGTCTCCAGCGTTTCCATTTTTGGCTTGCCCAGACGAAACCACAGCACATCAATCGGTGATTTATCATCAATGACCGTCATCTTGGACAATTCCCGAACAATCGAACTCCGCCCATCAGCAGCAACGACCAAATCGGCAAAAACCTGTTGTGAGCCTTGTTTGGTTTGGACAACCACGCCTTTGACGACATTGTTTTCTTCAATCAAGTCGATAACTTCCGCACCCATGTGCAGATCAAAATCTGGATAGCTTGCCGCTTGCGCTGCTATGAATTTTAGAAAATCCCACTGCGGCATCATGGCAATAAACTTTGCTTGGGTAGGCAAATTGGAAAAATCAGGCCCTTGCAGTACTTTTCCATTCACAACCACAAAAGCCTTTGCAATTGGCTGATGGGGTTGCTGCAAAAATTCATTGAGAATGCCTAGCTCGTGCATCAATTCCATGGTTGATGGATGGATGGTGTCACCACGAAAATCACGAAGGAAATCATCGTGTTTTTCCAACACTACCGTTTTCACGCCACTACGCGCTAACAAGAAGCCCAACATGATCCCTGCCGGGCCGCCACCGACGATACAGCACTGTGTTTGTATGGATTCTATATTCACTTCTGTCATTGAAATCCCCCTCTGCCTAATATGCCTCTCAATATTTTAAAGCTGCAACTACAATAATGGGCTGGATTAATCGATAGTAAATCGATGGAATAACTACGAAGAACACAGAGAACACGAAGTTTTCAATAGCATCAGCAAATAGGATTATTTTCTTCGTGCCCTTCGTGTCCTCTGTGGTTAATAGTTTTTTTGCCTGTTTTCTTATGACTTTTCCTTCACCGCTGGCTTAATCAATCGAATCCCTAATTCCTTCAATTGCTCATCAGTCACCACAGCAGGCGCATTGACCAACGGACAGGCCGCTGATTGGGTTTTGGGGAAAGCAATGACATCGCGGATCGAAGTCGAACCCGTCATCAGCATGACTAATCTATCTAAACCAAAGGCCAAACCACCATGAGGTGGTGCGCCGTATTTCAGGGCATCCAATAAAAAGCCGAATTTTTCCCTGGCTTCTTCCTCGCCTATGCCTAAAATCCCGAATACGGTTTGCTGCATTGACGTGCGGTTGATACGGATAGAACCGCCGCCAACTTCTGTGCCGTTCAACACGAGGTCATAAGCGCGTGATAGCGCTGTGCCCGGATTGGCGACAAGTTCTTCCACTGAGCAACTAGGCGCGGTGAACGGGTGATGGATGGCATTGTAGCGACCGCTTTTTTCATCCCAGTCAAACATCGGGAAATCGACGACCCAAACCGGTTTCCATTCGCCTTGCAAGAGGTTCAGGTCGTGGCCTAATTTAACGCGCAGTGCCCCCATTG
>Ga0302321_100001522_pt1 | contig 19915 bp, 10 predicted proteins | sample Fen_T0_1_FD_202505 | JGI IMG/M metagenome (GOLD analysis project Ga0302321, IMG submission 202505) | Peat permafrost microbial communities from Stordalen Mire near Abisko, Sweden - Fen_T0_1 | ecosystem: Environmental > Terrestrial > Soil > Wetlands > Permafrost | place: Sweden: Abisko...
TGATCTTCGGCTGGCCTGGTCTGGGTTTGCGCACGGAAGGATGTTCCAGCAGATACGCCACTTGCTGCCCCAGTTCACTCGCCCGCAGCGCCGGGGCCAGGCTCTCATAGGCGGTCTTGAACTCGGGCGCTTCATAGTCCTCTTCCGTGGTGGAGAGAAGCCAAAGGCTGGCAAACGCCGCCGGGTGGTCACGGACAAACTGTTTGTGGGCGGCGATCAGGCCGCGCCGGTTTTCCACCATTTTCGGCCCCAGTGCCTTGAGTCCGTCCTCGTCGCCGGTGAGCTTGATGTCGGCGAACTCCTGCTGCAAGCGGGCCGTGATCACGGTGAATGGCAGTTCGGCCTGGCGCAGCAGATTGAAGCTTTGGTTCAATTCATCCCCCTCCACTTGGGCGAGATTGATCTCTTGCGCGCTGCCAACGACCGTCAGGGTGCTGTTGGTGTCGAGCACCACCAGCAACGGCGGCGCGCCGATGACCATCGAATTTTTGGCCAACCCCAGATGGATGTTCCGATCCACCCCGGTGTTGAGACTGGCCACCACCGGATGACTCGGCGCCGGGCCGGAGATCGTGAAAACGCCGTTGCTGGCGTTCACCAAATTGGCGACCTGACGCTCGCCATCGCGGTAGTTGAGACGGATGGTCGCATTGTTCTGGTTGGTCAATACGCCGGAAATACTGTAGCGGCCTTGCGCCCCTGCCCCGACGGCAGCGAAGCATGCGAGGGCGCAAATTGGGGTCATGAATCTTATCTTCATAAATTGAATAATTTTTTGGGAAATATGGAATGGGGAGTTGTTGGTGCCGCCGGTTTATTTGGAGGAATTCGTTGCGGCTTTTCCATCGGTCGCCGGTCGGCCGGCCTTGATTTGCTCGAGCCCCGGCAGAATATCGGCCGCCGGAATGATGGCCGCCGCCGGCTGCTTGCCTTTGAGCAGCCGCGTGGTGGTAACACCGATGAGCTTGCCTTCCAGATTAAAGGTGGGGCTGCCGCCCGTGGCCCCCAGGGCACGATAATAAACCCGCGGTTTGCGCGTGGCCGCGCTGATATTGCTGAGGTAGACATTGGGCGCACGGTTGAACACTTCATCCAGGCGCGAGACCGTCACGACCTCGTCCAAAACGTCGGCCGGGGCGCTGTCCTTCAAATCCACGGCGGGAAACACCAGCCCTTTGGCTTCCTTGCTGTCCGCGCGGACCCGGATGAAGGCCAGGTCCTGATCCGCGTCCTTGAGCACGATGTCCGCGGGCACTTCCGTGCCATCCGCCAGGATCAGTTTGAGATCTTTCAAGGTGGCCGTGGCCTCCGCCTTCAACGTCCCGTGCTGGGTGCGCAGCGGACGGCTGTTGATGTTGCGGGCCGGATCCAATTGGCTCAGCACCGCCACCGCCACGCCGGAGGCATCGACCAGCGTGGCCAGGGATTCGACCTTGACCTCTTCGTCGGGCGGCGTCATGGCCGCGTCTTTTGAATCCGCCGTGGTAAAGGAGACGGTGGCAATGCCGGCAACCCAGATGATGCTGTCCTGCTTTTCAGCAAAGACCTTCCGGGCGGCTGCCAGCGTGTCAGTTGCCCTGGCCGGGCCGGCGAATGCCAGCGTCAGCACCAGGAATGGGAGATGGATATAGTTGTGTTTCATAAAATCAAAAATTACCAGCGCGGCTCCACCTCCAGAAAACGGGTGTGAATGCCGCGTTGAACAAAAAAGGCCACCCGTCGGGGCTTGTCAGTGCGGAGTTGCGCCAGAATGGTCTTCAGCGCCGCAATGCTGTCGGTGGTTTGTCCGCCCACCGATAACAGCAGGTCCCCCGGATTCAGTCCGCCCAGCGCCGTCCAGCCCGCCCGCTCGACGGTGACGATCCGCAGGCCCTTGAAATCCGCCGGGACGTTTTCATTCACACGCTCGAGATAAGAAAGTTCCCGGGCTTTGAATTGAAACTGTTCCTCCTTCAGTTCGGCCAGTTCCGCTTCCGGCGTGGGCGTGGCTTCCAGTTTGACAGTGAAGCTCAGATTCTTGCTCTCCTGGCCCCGGACTCCCGTCAGCTCCACTTCCGTACCCGTCTTGTATTCATAGATCAGGTTTTGAAACAAATCCTCGTCGGCCTGCGTGCTCGCGGCAATCACGCGACCATCCAGTTTCAAAAACACATCCCCGACCTGGACCCCGGCTTTTTGCGCCGGGGAATTGGGCACCACCTGGGTGATCCGAACGCCTTTGCGCCCGGTCAGTCCGAGGGCTTCGGCCAATTCACGGGTGAGCACCTGGGTTCCGGCTCCCAGCCAGGCCCGGTTCGCGCGACCCGGCGGCGCGCTGGCCACCTCGGGCCCCAATTTGATGACGGCCTGCAATTCCTTGTCGTCGCGCTCCAGCGTCACCAATGCCGGTTGCGGTTCTTTCAAGTCTCGGATAAAAGCCTTGGTGAAAGCCGCCAGCTCTTGCGCGTTGGTGATGTCATGGCCTTTCACCCGGGTCAGTATGTCCCCGGGCTTGAGCGCCGGTTTGGCGGCTTCACCGGCCCCGCCGGAACGAATGCTGTCCACCTGCACGCCCAGACGGTTGGTCCGGTGATTTTCGAGCGCGGATATCTGGGTGAAATCCCGGACGGTCAAGCCCCATTCGGAAAGCTCCACCTCTTTGGCCTGGTTGCGCTCGCGCGTGGTGGTGACCAGCGGCCAGACGCGGGCGGCGCCCCCATGCAGACCTTTCAGCGTCAGCTTGCTGCCCACCGGCGGCGACATCAGCAGCGCATTCACCGGCGGAACATCCTCGGGCGAACGCGTGTCGCCGATGTTCTGGCCGTTGACTTGGGTGAGGTAATCTCCGGGTTCAATACCGGCCGCCTTGGCCGGACTGTCGGGGAAGACCGAGGCGACCAGGATGCCGCGCGCGGCCGCAGTTTCCTTCAACAGCGGTTGCAATTCCAGCCCGGTCCAGCTCCGGCGAATCACGCCATGCGCGATGAGTTCCTGCGCTGCGGACTTCGCCAGATTGCCGGGGATGGCCCCGCCCATGGTGTTGATCCCGATTTCATTGATGCCCACGACTTCGCCGCGCAGATTCACCAACGGTCCGCCGCTGTTGCCATGGTAGATGACGGCGTCATGGCCGATCCAGCGGACCAGTTCGCCCACGTTTTCTCCGTCCAACACAAAATCATTCGGCACCGGCATGATCATCGCGGTATTCGCCACGATGCCCTTCGTAACCGATTGGGACAGCCCGGAGGGGCTGCCCATGGCGAGCACCACGTCGCCGATCTTCAGTTGATCCGAGTCCCCAAATTCCGCGTAGGGCAAGGGCTCCTTGGGATTGCGCCGCGAGGAAAGGTCCAGCTTGAGAATCGCCAGGTCGCACAGCGGATCGGTGCCAATCAATACGGCATCCAGTTCCTCGCGGTTGGACAGGCGGCAGGTGATGCGGGTCGCGCGCCCGGCCACGTGATGGTTGGTCAGAATGTAGCCGTCGCGGGAAATGATCGTGCCGCTGCCCCACGCCCGGCCCTTGCGCATCCGCCCATCCTGCCCCTCCTCAAAGACGACTTCAATCCGCACCAGGGCCGGGTAAACGCGGTTGACGGCGCGTTGCAGTTCCGCGGCCACCGCTTCGTCTTTGGCGGTCACCGGCAGCGGGCGCGCGGCGGCCGTAAACGCATCAGGGAACAGGCTCGCCGTCAGGCAGAGCGCCACCATGGCGCGCGGAAATAAGTTGAGCATGAATAATGGCTGCTGCTTTTTCGTCGTTTGGCGGTCGTCCTGGTTGATCATTTCGCGAGCGCCTCCACGACGGCCTTCTCGAGCGCTTCACCGCGCACGTTCTTGGTGATGAGCTTGCCCTCGCGGTCGATCAGAAACGTGGTGGGAATTGCCACCACGCCGTATTGGGCCCCCAAGGGATGGTTCTCGCCGTCCAGAATCTGCGGCCAGAGCAGTTTGTGCTCCTCGATATAGTCTTTCAGTTTTTCCGGCGCCTTGTCGAAGCTGATGCTGAGCACTTCAAAGCCTTGGTCATGATACTTTTCGTACACGTGCTGCACATTGGGCAATTCATGCACGCAGGGTCCGCACCAGGTCGCCCAAAAGTCCACCAGCAGGATCTTGCCTTTGTAGGCCGAAATGGAGCGCGCCTGGCCGGAAATGTCCGGCCGGTTGAAATCCGGGAACACCACTCCCGCCACCAGCTTGGCACGAATTTGGTCCGACTCTTCCTGCCGCTTGAGGGCGGCGGCCGGCTTGGAATCGGGATAATCATGCTGGATTTGCCCGGCAATCTGGGCGTAGGTTTTCTGGTCGCGCAACACTTCGCTGTAGATGTGCGCTTTGGTGAACAGGATCTGTGCGCTTTGATCCCCGGTCTCGCCCTTGTGTTTGGCCATCAGCGCGTCCAAATCCTGCAACTCTGCCGCCAGATCTTTTTCCGTGATCGCCGCGTTTTGCGACTTGGCCTGCACCCGGTCAATGATTGGCCGGAGTTCGCCCGCGAGCGACGGCGTCTTGGTCCCGGGCGAATCCGCGCGCGCCGAAACGGCCAGGCCGGTCGCGGCCAGCAGCACGATAAAATGGTATTTGAAACAATGGGTCAATGGTTTGGTCATAAAAAGTGGATCGATTTTGGAAATGAATTCAGGGCGATTTTTGAGGTGAAACTGTCATGGGGTTATTGAATGGGCGAGGCCTGGACCACCTGGACCACGCTGCTGCCAACGTGGCCGTCCAGATAGAGGGTGTTGATGCGGCGCCGGCTGCTGTGCGGAAAATACCAATTCGACATGAGACTGAACTGGGGACCGGCGGTGGTTTCGGCAATGTTAAGATCGGAAGGTTGCTCGAAACCATAGGCATCCCACACCACCGCCACCAGGGAACTGCGGTTGAAAGCGGCCTGGCTGCCCCCCAGGCCAAAAACATCGGCGCTCAGGGTCCAGCAATAGTTGTTATTCTGGGCTTTCAGCGCCGGGTTGCCAGCCGGGCAGACCCAGATGTCATTGGTCGGGCAGTAAGGTTGCAGGTATCGCGCCAGGCAGTACGTATCCCGCAACCGGCGATAATACGAATTGCCCAGCATCGCCACCGAAGGCAGATGATGGTTGTTATCGTCGTTGTACAGGTAAAACGCCACCCCCAACTGGCGGAGGTTGGAACGGCAACGGGTTGTTCTGGCCGAGTCCATGGCCCGGCTCAACGCTGGCAGCAACAAGGCCGCCAGCACCGCAATGATGGCAATCACCACGAGTAATTCGATGAGGGTAAACGCCCGCCGCAGCCGGGCGCACGCCTCACCACGCCTGGCCGCGAACGCGGTAAAATAGGTTTTCATGGGAGATCGGCAGTGAGACCGACCAATTGGTGGTGTTGGCCGTTGCGTTGATGTTGGCGGCCGCCGTCGCCCAATTGGCGGCGGGTGCGCTGAGATCCGTGTTGGTCAGCACCTCGAACGGAGGATAGCCCCCGGTCCAGGTCAGCGTGAAAGCGTTGCCGCCAGTGTTGCCGCCCTGGAGTTGGATGGGCGGCGGCGGCAGGGCGATGCGGATGATGGTCCCGCGCCCGTTGGCACCACCGCTCGGCAGCGGCTGGTAAATGAAAAACCGGTTGGTTTCCTGAACCACCAGCCCGGAAGCATAGACCGAACCGCCCGGACCACCCAAACCGCTGGCAGAAGTGACGCTGCTCAAATCAGCGAGTTTGGTGACGGTGTTTGAGGCGAGATTAAACTTGATCACCGTGCCACCGCCGCTGTTCAAGTTCGCGGCATTGGCCCCGCCGTTACGATTGACCAGATAAAGGTCGCCCAACCACTCGGTCGGGCTCGCACTGCCGGGATGAATGCCGTTGACCTTGGAAAGACTCGTGTTGGTGGAAAAACTGAAGAGATTGCTGTAGGTGCCGGTGGCAATATCATAGCGGAGGATGGCCCCCGGGGCCACATTCGGGAAGAGCAGGCCGAGCGTGGTGAAATACAGCGAGTTGGTTCCCACCAAAATCGGAGCCGACGACGGGAATTGTTCGTAGCCGCCGGAGAGATTTACCACGGTGGCAATGACCGGATTGCCCAGGGAATCAAAGCTAAGTTTGCTTAGGGTTCCCGCCCCGGTTTGGAGTTTGTTGGTAATCGTCGCCGTGCTCCCGTCAGGCAGGGTGATCACCGTGTAATTCGTGGTGTTCCAGGTGCTGCCGCCCACCAGGGTCGTAAAATACCAATCCGCCCCCGCTGCCACCAATCCGCCAAACGGCTCGGCCCCCATCTGAATCGAACCGTTAAAGTTGGTGACCACTGTGGCCGTGCCGCTGGTGAGATTATATTTAAACGCCACGCCCAGGCTGGAAGAGCCACCGAGGGCAGACAGAACCCAGAGATCGTCACCGATGTGCGTCAGGGTTCCCAGCGGATTCAACCCAAAAGCCATCGTGCTGGGCAGCGAGAAAAGCGCCGTGACCACACCACTGCTCAAGTTAATCTTCGCCACCGTGCCTCGGCCATCGGTACCGCCTGCCGTGGTGGTGAAATACGCTTCCGTGCCAATGACCAGCAGTTCGCTGGATGGCGTATATCCGGTATCCGCTCCCAAGCTGGCCACCTGCACCACCTGATGCGTGGTCAAATCGAAGCGACTGATGGTGCCTTTGTTGCCATTGGTGCCGCCGGATTGGGTGGCAAACCAAAGATCCGTTCCAACCTGCGTGAAGCGTTGCGCCGGGGCGTAGCCCCCTTGATAAACATCGTTTTCATCCAGTGCATACGTCAAATCCGCAACCTTTTCCACCGTTTGCGCCGACAGCTGCCGTAGGGGTGAAAAAATCGCCGCCCAAAGCAGGGCCAGGGTTGCCGCAGAATATCTCATGGTTTTCATTGTCGTTTGTTCCAATTGTTGTCGATCAGTCCTTCACCGGAGCATGCTGGGTTATAACAACCACACCTTCGGTGTTGATTCTTTGGCGCAGCGCCCGGCTCGAACCACTCTTTTGTTCAGTTTTGAAATCATCAAACCGCATAACTATTCAAGGTATATACGACCATGTTGGTAGATTAAATGGCGATCCACTAGTTTGCTAACCAGACTATTGACATAAAATCATTCAGTTCAGGCGGCCGGACCAATCGTCGCCCCGGGAAAGTAATTCAATGGCGCCCGGATGGATTCCTGCGCAATTCTCCCATTATCAACCAGTTCCATCACCCGCTCGGCGATCTTGCGCGATACAAAATTCGGATCTGGCGCATAATGACAAAGGGGCGGATACAGGTCGGAGAACCAGGTGTCATTGGGCAGCGAAATGATGGAAATATCCTTGGGAATGCGAATCCCACGGGCCGCCAGCCAGGAATAGCACGTCAACACTTGGGCGGTGCGGGTGAGGATAAGCGCGGTCGGCCGGTTGGGCAGGTCGAAGACCTTTTCCAGTGATCGCGCCACCCCCGTCGGCGTCAGGTCATCCTTGAACACCAGCAGTTGCGCCTGACCCGGAAACGTCCCCAGCGCCCGCTCCAATCCCTCTTCATCCGCCACCAAACCCGGCCGGCGTTCGGCATACTCCAGAATGGCCAGGCTGCGATGACCCTGCCGCAATAATTGCACCCCCGCATGAAAAGCCGCCGCCGCCCAGTCAAATCCCACAAAAGGCAGCTCGATGCCCGGAAAAGGCAGTTCAAACAGAAAGGCCGGCTGTCCGCTCTGCGCAAACCATTGCTGCACCGATTGGCTGGTGGCAAACAACAGCCACGCAGCAGAGGGCATGCTTTGAACGAGCCGCTCCAACTGCCGCCCCGGTTGCGCGAGGTGGAAAATGTCCGGTGAGGCAAAGAGCAGCTGCCGGCCTTGCGCCGCCAGCCGGGTCTGCGTTTCCTCCATCTCCACCAGTGTCTGGCGATGCGCAATGGGAAAAGGCGAAAGTAACGTAACCGGAAGCAGTTGCCCCGGCCGCGCCCGCGCAGATGATACTTGCGCCGACGCAGATGACACTTGCGCCGGCATGGACGACACTTGCGCGGGCATGGACGACACTTGCGCCGACGTGGACGACACTTGCGCCGACGTGGATGACACTTGCGCAGGCGTGGATGCCACTTGCGCTGGCATCATCAGCACCGGCCTTTGCTTACCTTTGCGCGCCGGCCCAATCCACCCCTCCTCTTCCAACTGATTGAGCGCGATTCGCAAGGTATCGCGTCCGATACACAGCCGTTGTTTGAGCCTGATCTCTCCGGGGAAACTGCCCGCCAGAACCCCGCGCAGAATCCAGTCTTTCAGCACCGAGACTGTCTCGCGGGGCAACGTACTTTTTTTGGGTAGCTGTTCCATGTCGGCACTGGTGGTTCGTCAAACTGAATACCAGCCACGAACCAATCGAACTGACTCCTGCCTCTGATCAAAAATGCTTGGCTGCGAAGCTTGAGACCAATGCCGGCCGCGCTCGCTCTCCAGGTTGGCCCCAGCATCTCTAAGCTCCAGGGCAGTGGAGACCGATCGGGTAGACTCCATCCTCCCTGTATTGGTTGTTAAAAACTGTTTCATATTAAATGTTAACAACGAGTATACGACTCGTTTGGTAGTTTTTTAAGTTAAAATAAAGGCCACCTGTAAACCGGCAGACAGCCGCTTGAAAAGGTTTGCATGCCAGCTTTTATAAAGCGTTTCGCCAATCGATGACCGGAGCCAATGCAGCTCCACTCCCATCGCTAACCGCATGTTTGGCGAAAATTGTTTCATATTTAATAACGACTACTTGTATCGTTATACAATTAATTTTAATGAAGTCAAGTGCTTGCGAGAAAAAGCATCAGCCAGCGCACATCTGGAAACTGTGTTTGTCCCCGACCGAAATCGTCGCCCGTGCCCACCCCAACACGGAGCGTGCCGGGACGACAGGATTCAGATCGCGACGTGTAGGGTACTTCAACAGTTGGCTGGTTGAGCATTTGAAAACACTGGACGTGTCCCGCCCGGGCGAACCGTGCTACAGTGATGATCACCGTCGTCCAAAGAAACGTGCCCTCTTACTCCCCGTGAAAACCACCTGCAAAATTGTCTTAAAAATTATTTTGACAATTACAAAAAGTCGGGATAAATAAGTAAGGCATAAATCTACCATCCACCCCAAGTAGGGTGGACTTTCACTTTTGTCTGCCCGTGCCACGAAGTGGCATAACCGAGATTCTTTCACCATGAAAAACAGCACCCTAAATTTTTCAAAAGTTCAGGCCCCAAGCGCGCCACCCGAACTGGAAAAAATATGCTATCCCTCCAAACCTTGGTCTTCGCTGAAATATTAAAATTGGCGAAACGAACCCAATTTAATTTCGATGTTAAGCAGCTATTTATAAAGGCAATACGATGATTTTACGAAAAATGAAAAGTTGAAAACAAACCCAATAAGACCCAATTTTAACCTGACAATAGCAACCGCCACCACGCCAAGCGGCTTGTTATTCCAAAATGTTTGTCTTCCCCTTCCTTCATTGCGGCCACAAGGCTGCCGTCGCGTTGCTGGTTCAGTCCTTTGGCGTGGCGGTTGTGTTGGATAATGACACCATCGCGCCTCCATCACCTTGCGGTCGTTTCGAATAAAACGTCGCACGAAACATAAATGGATCAGCCATGCCGCCCGCGCCAAAAAAAATCCCGCTCACCGGATTCGGCACGCGGGATTTGAAGCAGATTGATGATTACTTGCCGAGCAGTGCCAGCGCCGCTTCGGCCATCTTGGGCGCGGTGAGACCGTGTTTCACATACAGTTCTTCCGCGAGGTAGGCGGACTGGCCAAACTCGTTCTTGATCGCCAGCGTTTTCAGCGCGTGGGCGATGCCGGCATTGGACAACGCGTGCGAGACTTGCGCCCCCATGCCGCCAATGAATTGATGATCCTCAATTGTCACCACCTTGCCGCCGCAGGCTTTCACCGCCGCGCCGATGGTTTCGAGGTCCACTTGGTTCACAAACGGATTGCTGATGACGGTAGCTTTGACGCCCTTGGCGGCGAGCAGTTTGCCGGCTTCAATGGCCTTGTTCACCAACACGCCGCAGCCGATGAGTACCACGTCGCTGCCGGTGGAGAGAACTTGCGCCTTGCCCCACGGATATTGGGCGCCTTCGATCCAGGTCAGCGGATAATTTTCGCGGCCAACGAAGAAGAGATAGCTGTTGCCACCCTTGCCTGCGGCGCGGTCGGCGGCGAATTGCCGGATGGCTTGATACATCAGCGATTCGGCCTCGTCCGAGCAACTCGGCGCAATGACGACGGTGTGGGGAATGGCGCTGGTCGCCGCAAAGTAGGTCGTGGCCTGATGGCTCGCGCCATCCGCCGCGTCCTGGAAACCGACGTGCGAGAACATCGCGATGACCGGAGCCTGCGAGAGCGCGGCCATGGTCAACGGCAGATTGCCCTTGGTCACGCCGAACTGGCCAAACGTGTCCACGATCGGAATGAAGCCAACCTTCGACAAACCGGCGGCGGTGCTGATCATGTTGGATTCGGCAATGCCGACTTCGATCCAGCGGTCCGGAAAACTTTTGTGAAACAGGCTGATGCCGGTGGAACCCTGCACGTCGGAAGACACGGAGAAGACAGGCAGGCCTTCGGTGGCGGCCCGAACGACGGCTTTGGCGAGGCCGGACTGGACTTTGTCGGTTTTGGGTTTGGGCGGCGGAGGGGCGCAGACGGCGGCGGAGGTGGCGGCTTGGGCTTGCTTGGCGGCTTCCTTGGCCTCCCATTCCGTGCGGAAAGCCTTGGTCCAGGCGGCAAATTCAGGGGGCATGGCGCCGCCCCAGATCTCGTTCACGAACTCTGTGATCTTCTCGCCGCTGGCGAGCGGGAAGCCGTGGCCACCGGAAGCGCTTTCCATGGTGGATTTTACGCCGTAACCCTTGACGGTTTTGGCGATGATGGCGACCGGCTTGGTTGGGTCGGCCTGGGCGGCCGCAAGCGCCTTTTCGAGAGCGAGATAAACGTCCTGAAGGTTGTTGCCGTTGGGAACGAGGATGGTGTTCCAGCCCAGCAGGGGAATGCCGGCAAAGGTCGGGGCCATGCTGAAGGCGTCTTTCGTGATGCGGCCGGAGAGTTTGGTGTCGTTGTCCGAAATGATCAGCACGAAGGGGTTCAGCTTGCCCTTGGCGGCGAGGCCGGGGATGGCGGCAAACGCTTCCTTGGCTTCGCCTTCCATACTCGCGCCGTCGCTGACGACGCAAAGCGTCAGGCGATCATGCTTGGCCAGTTTGTCGCCGATCGCAAGTCCTTGCGCCTGAGGCAGCGAGCTGCCGAGCGGGCCGTTGCTCAAGAGCACGCCCTCGGGATTCAGATGGGATTCGCCGTGGCCTGTCAGCTTGCTATGGATGCCGCGGAAACCTTTGAGCGTCTCGGTGGTCATGCCGTCGAAGCCGTAGAGGGAGCGCACGGCGTAAACGCCGTTTTCGCAATGGCCGGCGTCGTTGACAAAATTATACGCCTCATACCATTCGCGGCCCGGCGTGGCAAACATCACGCCATGGATGGCCGACATGATTTCGGCAAACGCGGCCGGACCGCCCCAGTGCGACGCCGCCCCGCCTATGACGGCGTGAAGATCCATGAGCGCCACCAAGGCGCGGCTGGCGCGCGGATCGGCCAGGGTGACATCGGCGCCGGCGGTGTTCTTGACCGTCACCGGGTATTTCGGGGCGGCCTTGGGCGTGGGCGCGAGCTTGGATTTAAGTTGAAGCGGTGTCAGCGGGGGGGCGACAACGGCTTGGACGACAGAAGTATCAGCGGCCATATAATTAGGATTGGTATTTAAATGAGGAAACAATTTAAAAAAGTATGGCCCGAATGAAAGCCTTTTGTTCGGCGAATTGCTGCATTCCACTCATAAAAAAGCGCCGTCCGGGTCATAGCCGAACGGCGCTTTAAGGCCCGCGCCGGAATCACTCCGCTTTCAGAGCATTTCCAGCAAAGCTGCAGCGCCGGGTTGGGAGCTGAGGGACGGCGGTCTTTTTGCCCTTGGGCTTCGTTTCGGCTCAGTTACAGGGTTCGTGGAACCTGCGCCTTCGCCGAAGCCTCGCCCAAGGGCAAAAATCCTCGCCGCCCACCGCCACATCTTTGCTGTCAATGCCCTAAGCGCAAGACGGTAAACGAGTGGGCCGGAAAAGCATAGGTGAACATCGGCCCCGCGAGGTTGAGCCGGGTTTCCACCGGCCTCACCTTGTCGGCTTTGCCCACGGTGTTTTCATCGTGCAGTGCGCCGGTCAGGACGGTGACCAACCCCTGCGGCGCCACTTTGGTGAGGCCGGCGAAGTTGAGCTGGACATCCGCCACGGCATCCCGGGCGTTAACGACCTTCAGGATGACCTCGCCGGTCTGGTTATCGCGCACGGCGCTGGCGAACAGCTTGGCGGAACTGGCATCCATTTCCACGGGCAGGATCACATCACCCCGGTTGCGGGCATACATCTGCTGCACGTAATAATTGGGCGTGCAACTCAGGCGCAGGCTGTCCACCCAGATCAGGTTGGGCGTCCACTGCCACGCCTCGGTATTGGCAAACAGCGGTGCATAGGACGCCATGCGGACGACCTCGGCATTGCGCTCCAGACCGGTCAGGAAGGCGGCCTCGGACAAGGCGCATTCCAGGTTGTTCCGGTTTTTCACACTGACAATCTTGTCGCTCTGCGCGGCGTATTCGCCCATGAACACTTTCGGGCCGGTGCGGTCGTACCGGTCGTAGCGATGCGTGTTGTTGTAAAACCATTCCGGCTTGTCGTAGCAATGCTCGTCAATAATGTCGGCATGCAGTTCGCGGAGCTTCGGCCAGGCATATTTGAAATGCGCGTCGTTGGGTTGCGGCCCGGCGCTGGAAACGAGCTGGATTTCGGGGTGTTGGGCCTTGAGCACCTGATGAAATCTGGCATAGCGCTCGAGGTAGGGCGCGTCCCAGTTTTCATTGCCTATGCCCATCATTTTCAGATTGAACGGCTCAGGATGCCCCATCGCGGCGCGTTTTGCCCCCCAGACGGAATCCGCCGGGCCGTTGGCAAATTCAATCAAATCCAGCGCGTCTTGAATAAACGGGTCGAGCTGGTCGAGCGGGCAAAGTTCCCCGGAGTTGAACTGGCAGGCGATGCCGCAGCTCAAGATCGGCAGCGGCTGGGCGCCGATGTCCTCGCACATCTGGAAAAACTCAAAAAAACCGAGTCCGAAGGACTGAAAATAATCGGGCGTGGGGCGGTGCAGGAATTCGTAATTCCAGCGGTTGATCAGCAGTTTGCGCTCTGCCACGGGGCCGATGGTGTTTTTCCACTGATAACGTTTGTCCAGCTCACTGCCTTCAACAATGCAGCCGCCGGGAAAGCGTACGAAGCCGGGATGCATGTCGGCCAGCGCCTGCACCATGTCGGCACGCAGGCCGCCGGGCCGGTGTTTCCAGGTGTTTTCAGGAAAGAGCGAGACGAAGTCCACATCCACCGTGCCCTGGCCATCGAGCAGCACATAGAGCCTGGCCTTGGCGTCGGTGGCTTTGGGATGCAGCACGGCGGTATATTTCGTCCAGTCAGCGGCAAACTTGCCGAGTTTCACCGTGTCCAGCAACGCGCCGTCGCCACTGTAAAGTTCGATGCGCAAGGCGGGCGTGCCGGCAACATTGCGAATCTGCGCGGAAAAATTGTAGGCCTCCCCCTGCTTCACGCCCATGCCCCGAAAACCCTCGTTCGCCACGCCGAACAGATCGCGGCCCTCGGATTCGATCCGCAGGTAATGCGGGTTCGCGGCATTGAACGGCTGCTCATCGTGGATGGAAATCTGACCGCGCGCCTTGCTGGGCGAGAGCTTGCTCCAGCCCATCATGGCCTCGGGAAACTCGAAGCCGCGGTTTTTGACCAGTTCGGCGTAGAGCCCGCCATCCGCGCCGAAGTTGATGTCCTCAAAAAACACGCCCCACATGGCGGAATTGATGTTCGCGCCGGGCTGGTCGGCGTGGACGGTGATGGTTGGCGCTGCGGAGGCAGCGATGACAGTGCCCGCCAGCGTCGCCAAAACGAGCAGAGGCAATTTGATTTTTGGGTTCATAAGATGGTTGATCAGCGTTGGAGTTGGAAAAATTTTGCGGCATTGGTTTTGCCCAGCGTCACGGACCACTGGTCATTGGCCAGGATCGCGGCGTTGGTAGTCCAGACGCCGCCGGACAGATTGGTGGTGGCTTGCAGCGTAAAACCAACCGCCCACGACGGCCACGATAAAGTGAGGCCGGCGGTGGAGTTGGACGAGAGCAGCGTCACCGGGAGCGCCAGTGAGTCGGGACCGAACTGGCAGTCAGCGGCGATTTCTGCCGGCGTGAGGCGGCCGTCGTACAGGCGCAGTTCGTCAATGGAGGCATTCAGATACGCGTCGCTGCTGAACAACGAACGGCCGATGAACGACCAGGCGGGGCTGACGGAGGAAAACGCCGGCCAGAAGGCATTGGTGGCTTTTTCGAGCACGCCGTTGGTGTAAACCGCCGCGTAACTGTTGGCCGGGTCCACGATGCCCACCACCTGTACCGTGCGCCCGTCGAGCGTGCCGGGAAGGTCATAGGTCGTCGTGGTGTTGGTGCTTAATTCCATCCGCCGGGCACTCGTGCCGGTGTGCGGGCTGAAGAAAAAATACTGGCTGCCGGAGGTGCCGGAGAGGTTGCCGAAGTCCACAACGCGCGCCCAACTGCCACTCGTGCCGAAGGTCGCCCAGAATTCCAGCGTCACCACCGAACTGCCGGAGACGAGGCCGCCGGGCAGATTGGCATAGCCGCCGGATGCGCCCGTGAGTTGAAGCGCGCGGTTGGTGACCATCGCATTGCCCGCGAGGGAGCCGTGGGCCATGCCAATGGAATCCCAGACATTGCTGGTGAAGCTGTAACGATGGGCCAGCGCGGGATGCGCCCAGGCCAGGTCGCGAATCTCCGCGCCGCTCAGCGCGCGGCCATAGATGCGAAACGAATCCAGCCGGCCGTTGAACAGCGGGTCAGCGGCAAACTGGCTTTTGCCGAGGTAATTGCTGCGCGCCATGGTCTGCCACGGCCGCACGGTGAGGCTGGCGTTGGTGCCCACCGGATTACCGTTCAAATAAAGCAGCCCCTTGGTGCCATCCAGAGTGACGGCGACGTGGCACCAGGAATTTGTCGGCAGGGCGGTGGCGGCATCGATGAATTTTTCGGCGGCGGGGCCGTTGGTCGTGATGGCAAACCGCAGCTTGCCGGCCGAGGTGCGTGGCGTGAGAAAGAAGTAATTGGTGGTATCAGCCCCAAAATCAAAGATGCGCTGCCAGTCGCTGCCGCCATTCCATTTCACCCAAGTCGCCAGTGTACTGCAATTGGCCACGGGAGCGGGCAACGAGACAAAGTTGGTGGTGCCATTGAGGTTGAGCACATTGCCGCGCGCCGGTTCATTGGTCAGGGCGGACCCGCCTTGGAGGGTGCCGTTGTAAAGTCCGAGATGTTCGCGGGCATCTGCATTCAACGGATAGAAGGCGCTCCAGTCGTTGGTCAACGCGGGCCAACCGTCGGCGGTCCAGTTCAATTGCATGAGGCCGAGCTTGGGATTGCCGCTGGCGTTGCCGTCGTAGTAGTGGAAGGTGAACCAATTGGTGCCGTTGTCGTTCATGATGGCGGCATGGCCGGGGCCGATAAACCGGGCGGTGCTCTCCAGCAACATCGTGCCGCCCCCGTTGCGCAGGTTAACTCCAGCCTGGTCATAAAACGGCCCGGTGACGCTGGGACTGCGGCCGACGCGAATGTTGTAAGTACTGTCAATGCCCGCACAACAGCCGCCGAAGTTCAGGAACAAATAATAATAGCCGCCGCGCTGATACAGGCAGGAGCCTTCCTCGGTGCTGCCCCAGCCGCCGCCGACCGCGTTGTTGGCCACCTGGTAGACGGTCAAGGAATTGGTGTTGAGACGTTTGCCGGTGGCGGGATCCAGTTGCATAATGAGTATGCCGGAGGAATACGAGCCGAAGGACATCCACACCGTGCCATTGGTATCCACCATGATGCCGGGGTCGATGCAGTTGTAGGCGGTGAGGTCGGTGTTGGCATCGGTAAAGCCCACGGCATCCGACTGAACCACCTTGCCCTGGTCGGTCCAGACGGGCGACTGCAAGGAAGGCGAGGTGAGGAGGCCGATGGCCGAATCAATGGTGCCCCACTGCGAGATGGAATAATAAAGGTTATAGCGGCCATTGAAATAGGCGATGTCCGGCGCCCAGGCCCAGTTGTTGGGATCATAACCGGGCACGGCATTGGTGGCCCAGACGGGGGGGCCGGATGGCAGCACCTGCGGGCCGGCGGTCCAGTTCCGCAGATCGGTCGAGTATTTATTGGGAATTCCCTTGCCGGTCGTGAAGATGTAATAGCGGGTGCCATCCTTGATCATGGTCGAGGGATCGTGCGCTCCGGAATTCCCCAAAACGGGCAGTTGCGCCCAACCGGCAGGCGCAATCAGCATCAGCAACCCCAGCCAGAGCCAGCGGCAAACCGGCCGGCGCAGCGATGCGCCACCGGCCCGGCTGGGGCGGTTGATCAACTCACTCATGCGCGTTCAATTCGGGTTTAACATTGGGGAGGTGGAATTAACTTAACAATATTAACTATATACCGCCACTGATAAATGACGGCAGTGCGCCGGGCGCGATTTTTTGCCGGTATGGAGACCGGAGCATGCCTAGAAAAAGCATTTCAACCACGGATAAACACAGATCAACACGGATACCAAGGACTGGCAGCAGAACAGAAGATCAAACCCAGAGTGAATGGATCACCAGGCTAGGTTTATCCGTGTCCATCCGTGGTTGATGAATTCTTTGGCTGGCTTCAACTGCCATTTTTAGGTTTACACTGCCAGACACAGCAAGGGCGGAGATGCCACGCGACATCTCCGCCCGACTGAGAATGACCCGGATTATTGCTGCAACCGGAAGAACATCGCGGTGCCGGAAGGTGGAATGGTGACCTGATAGTTGCCACTCACAACCTTGGGCACGGCGGCCACCTGGGTCCAAACAGCACCAGGGCCAAGGACGGGAGACGACAGGAGGCTTACCAACGCAGAAGTCGTCGGCCATTTGATCACCAAGCTGCCACCCGAGGCAACCGCCGCCAAGGCTATATTGGTGGTGGAGCCGATAAACTGATTTGGTCCCAGCGCGGCGTCGGCTTTGATCTGACCGGGGGTCAGCGGACCGCTGTAAATGCGGAACTCGTCCATAATGACCGGCAGGTTGGGATCATTGCTCCACAAGGAATGGCCGATGTAGTTGTAAGGATCTCCCGAGGCGAATGCTTCCGAGAGGGGGATGGTAATGGAGTTGTTGATGGCCGCGAGCATTCCGTTGGTGTAGATGGAGAGAAAGCCGGCTTGCGGGTGGAACACCGCGACCAGATGCAGGTTGGTATAGTTGTCGAGCACGGGCGTGAAAAATGGATTTTGCTCGGTGCTGGTGTTCCGAATGCCGGTTTGCGCGGTCGCGCCGCCGGTATGGGGCTGGCAACTGAGGTAATCAAAACCGGCGGTGCCGGTTATGTCGCCAAACGTGAACAGCACGGCCCAATTTGAGATCGTGCCAAAGGTAACCCACGTCTCGATGGTCACGGCGTCCAGATTGAGGAGCATTCCGGACGGGAACGACACATAACCATCGAGGCCATCCAGCACCAACTGGCCGGTGCCGCTAAAAGTGGCGCCGGCATTGACCAGCGTGCCGTTCCAATCCGGCCCCGCAATCAGGTCGGTGGCGGTGGTGCCATCGGTTTCGGCAAAATTATAACGGTGCAACAGCGTGGCGGTATTGGTGTAGGCGGCGACGGTGACGGAAACCGTATTGCTAAACACTCCAACAATGGCTTTCAGGGTGGTCGTGCCCAAACCCGTGGCCCGCACCTGGCCGGCGGCGGTGATGGTGGCCACATTGGTGTTGCCGGACTGATAAATGATATTGGTGGCCGTCAGCGTCACGTTCACGTTGGTGGCCGCCGTATAATCGGCGAAGACTTGGGCCTGCTCCAAGCCGCCGACGTACAGGTTCGTGCGGGGCACCTGGACATAGACCGCCGTCATGATGCTGGGGGTGGTGGCCGTGGTGGTAACGACGGTGCGCCCCGGCCAGTCGACGTTGGCCTCATCAATGACAATATCGGCCGCGGCGGCCGGCGCCCCATAGGTCTGCAAAATACCGCGCGTAATCCAGTCGGTCACGGTGGCGGTATAAGAAGCTGGCAGAACCAGCATGGCTCCTTTCTCAATATTAATGGCGCGCGTGGCATCGGTGTCCTGGCCGGCGGGACTGGTAAACACCGGTCCGGTGGCGGTGCCGGTGTTCCAGCCATTCGTCACACTGACCACCCCGCCGTTATAGACGCTTATTTTGCCGCCAAACTGGAACCAAGCCACGCCCAAAAAGGCATTGGTATAGACATTGATCAGCACTTTTGCTCCCGGCGAAAACCACCACGCCGTGCCCAGGGCGATGGTGTCTTTCACCGTCACGGAGCCACCCGGGTTCACGTTCAAAGTGGTGAGCCCCGAAATATCGTCGCCCCAAATGAACATTCCCCAGCCGCAGCGCACGGTGCCGCTGACATTCATGGTTTGTCCCCAATCCGGCCCGAACATGGAGTCGTTAATGGCCATCAGGTCGGTTGCGGCGATGTTGATCGGCCCTTTGGAGCCCCCGGCGCTCGCCGTGGTATCAACGGCATACGTGGTTCCATCGGTGGGTGGTACCAGCCCAATGATGCCGGGGTGCGATACGGAAGGGGACACCGTGTTATCGGCCCAGGTGGAAGTCCAGTTGGCGCCCTGACTCCAAGTATGGGCATCGCCGGCAGCGGTCCATTGATAATTGGTCTGACCATCAGGCTGAGCCCAAGCGCTTTGCGCGAGACCGGCAGCCAGACCGACGGCGGCCAGGTATTTGAGTGATTTCGTCATGATATTGCGAGTGGTTCGTTGTCGTTGGTGTTTGGTTCCCGCAACCAAAAAATAACGCCGGGAGCCCGGCGTCACGGTTTTGGTATCGGGGCTGATACTATTCAATGCGACGGAGATGGCGCAAAGCCGACAGGAAATTTTTGGGGTGCTTGCGCACGGCCACCATGACGGGCCGGCATGCAGAAGGGACTAAAGGGACTAAAGGGACCAAAAGGACGAAAGGGACGGAAAGCAAACGGCCTCAGGCCTGCAGGGCGCGGCGGGGCATTAACCGCGAGGGACGCGGGCGGTCAACCGGAGGCAACACCAGCGGAGGAAACAATTTGAACCATGTCAGTTTCTTCTCCCAACTAAGAAAATCGAGGCAGGCAAAATGTCATTTTTCTTGGTGCTTGCACTCAAAATGCCAATCGGGGTTTAGGCGATCTGGTTAGGCATTTTCAGTGAAAACGTTCAAGAGCTCGCGCGCACTGTTTGGAGCAATGCCGGTCCCGTTGGCCACCAAATCGATATGGGCCTTTAACGAAAGCATACGCGTTCGAAGCTCCAATGAAAGTGACTCTCCTTGGTATTCCTCGTGGCCAGGCTCCGGTTGGAAGCAACTCCAACACCGTATGTTGTGGCCAGGCTTTCCCTGCGAGCAAGATCTCATCAAGCTTCGGAATAATAGCGAGCACAACTGGATAGTAAGTCCCGGCGTGATTGTTGCCAATGGCGTACAGAAGATCGCTGTAGGCCAGCGAGCTCGACTCGTGGTCGCGCGCTTGCGCGACGCGCGCGAGGGCATCAGACAGGCTGTGAGGACGATTCCACTCTGGCTGAGGATACGCCGCGAAATCTGTAATTGGTGCTGACATCCGGGCAAGGCCTATAAGTTGAGCCACGCCACCACGGCGACGCGGACCGCGATAGCGGAACTGAAAGCGCCAAGGGCGATTGGCTTAGGGCTAGGCCTCAACTCGTGATATAAATCTAATCTCATCTCGGTCTAAGGAATG
>Ga0302321_100001523_pt1 | contig 19907 bp, 14 predicted proteins | sample Fen_T0_1_FD_202505 | JGI IMG/M metagenome (GOLD analysis project Ga0302321, IMG submission 202505) | Peat permafrost microbial communities from Stordalen Mire near Abisko, Sweden - Fen_T0_1 | ecosystem: Environmental > Terrestrial > Soil > Wetlands > Permafrost | place: Sweden: Abisko...
GCTTGCTCCGATATGCCCGGACGAACCCAGCAGCGCGTCGACCGGGCGACGCACCAGGTCGAAGTCTCCGAGCAGCCGGGGCGCCGCGTACGCGTAGCGCCGCCCCGAGGCGCTCACGATCAAAGCGCGTTGCTCGAGGCCGCCTTTGTCCGCGCCCAAGGCCTGAGACAACGAGCGCAGCGGCAACGCTTGCCCTTCGTGCTGAATGCTTTGCCCGCCCGCGACCTGAGCCACCGTGTAATCCGCCAGCGAGACCACTTCGTTCACGTGACGCGACGGCAGCCCGTACAGCGTCTGGCCGCATTCGAACACCAGCGTGCGCTCTTTGCTCACGGTAGCTGGAACCAACAGCGAGAAGCGCGTGCCCAGCCCTATGTCGCTGTCGATATGGATTTCCCCACCGAGCCCCTCCACGGCTCTGCGTACGACATCGAGCCCGATGCCGCGGCCAGAGAGCTCACTGGCGCTGGTGCGCGTGGAAAGGCCGTGCCGAAACACCAACTCCAAGGCCTCCTCGTCGGACAGGGCCGATGCCTCCGCGCTCGCCAGAAAGCGGCCGTCCACTGCGGCCTGGCGCAGAGCGTCGGGATCCATGCCTCGGCCGTCGTCCGTAATCGAGATGGTCACGTCGTTGCCGACGGGCTCGGCCACCAACTGGATGCTGGCCTCCGCGCCCTTCGAACCGCGCTCCGCCGCGTTTTCGATGCCGTGATCGATCGCGTTGCGCAGCAGGTGCACGAGTGGATCCCAGAGCCCGTCCAGGGTGCCACGCTCGATTTGAACTCCTCCGGCGACGATCACGAATCGGACGCGCTTGTTCTGAGCCGACGCAAGCTCGCGCCCGTGGCGCGCCAACTCCTCGAGCGCGGGATCGACCGGAACCAACCGGAGCGCCCAAGCGGCTTCGATGGCGTCTTCGAGCCCAGCGCGGCAACGGTCGAACTCTTCGACGATTTGCCGCGAGTCGACCGGCCCATTCGGGCCGCCCCTGCTCGAGCTCTTGCCGCGCATCCGGCTGTCCAAGGCGCGAAAGTCGGAGGCAAAGCCGAACACGGCCTCGCACAGCGCGTCAATCCGACCCGCATTGACTTGCACCCAACGCTCGGCGGCGGGCCGCGCGGGGGCCGCTACCTCCTTCGCACGAAGCGGCGTGTCCTCGTCCTCGTCCGTGTGCAGGGCGGGCGCGGGTACGGCGGCACTCCCTTCGCTGCGCGCATCCGTCGCGCCCGGAGCCGCCGATGCCAACTCGGCTTGCCCAGGAGCCGTCGAGCCGAGGTTCCGCGCCGCCGCGTCGAGCGCTTGCTCGTTCGCGTCGCCGCTCAAGAAGCCGGTGACCACTGCGAGTGCATCGAGCAGCCGCCGACAAACTTCGGGCCGCGGCGGCGTGCCCGGACCGCCCGCGTGGGCGTGGTCCTCGGCTCGATGCACGAGCTCGCTGAGCGCCACGAACCCGAGCATGCGCGCTTCGCCCTTGAGCGTGTGCAGCTCCCGACCCACCGTCTCCACGTGCTCTCGAGTTGCTTGCCCTTGCTCGCATTCGGCGAGCAGGAGGGCAGTCTGCCGCACGCGCACCAGTGCTCCGGCGCGGAAGCGGCCAATGAGCGCGTCACGTTTAGCGTCGTGGGCCATCGTGGTGGGGGCTAATCTCGAAGCGACCGACCACCTCGGCCAAGCGCTCCGCGTGCGTCTTCAGCAGCTCGGCGGCAGATCGTGTTTGCTGAGCGGCCGACGCTGACTGGGTCAAGAGCGCGGCAATGTCCTGCATGCTCTGCGAGACCTGCTCGGTGCCGGTGCGCTGTTGCTGGGTGACGAAGGTGATCTGGCGCGCCGACTCGGTGGTATTTTCGGCGAGCTTTCGGCCCTCATCGGTGGTCATCACTGCGGAGGTCCCGGACGACCGCACGTCGGCAACCAGTGATTTTACGTCTTGGACGGAGGCCGTCACGCGCTCGGCAAGCCTGCGTACTTCCGCAGCGACCAACGAGAACGCGCGCCCCGCCTCGCCGGCCCGGGTCGCCTCGAGCGAGGCGTTTAGGGCAAGCAGATCGCTGCGATCTGCGATCTCGCGAATCGAATCGAGCAGCTCTCCCATGCGATTGGTATGGGTGCTGAGCTCCGCGATGCGGGTCGAGGTCGCGTCCGCCGTTTGCTTGGTGCGTTCGGCGTTGGCCAGCACGCCGCGCGTCGAATCGGCGATGTGCGAGGCGCTCTCGAGCAGCGACACCATGGTCCGGCTGACCTCTTCGACGCCGACCGATTGGCGGGCGGCCGCCGCCTCCTGCTCTTGGGTCGCAGCGTAGATCTCCGCTGCGGCGCCGGCCAGCTGCACCGAGGTCTCGGCGATTTGGCGCACGACTGACTCTTGGCTCTCGAGCATGCGATTGAAGGCGTCGCCGACTTCGCCCTTTGCTTCTACGCGCGTGGCAAGGTCGCCGCGTGCCATGCGATCGGCGGCCGCGGCCAAAGCGCGCAGCGAGGCCAACATGGCATTGAAGGCGGCTTCCATCCGCCCGAGCTCGTCGGAACCTTCGGCGCCGAGCTCGCTGTGCGACAGATCGCCTGCCGCAATCCGCAGTGCGATTTCGGTCATGCGCCCGATCGGCGCGACGAGCAGGCGACTGATCAGCAGGCTGACCAAGAGGCCCGTCATGAAGACCACCAGCGATACGGTGATGGTGACCCAGCGGTGAGCCACCTTTTCATGCTCCAGGTCGACGAGTGAAAAGCCGAGGCTGAGCACGCCGGTAGCGCCGCCCTTGCCACGCACTCGGGCATCCACGCGCAGCTCGTCCGCCGAATAGACCAAATTGGGCGCGTCACCCACTTGAATGATGGCCGCTGCCGCGTGATCGGCCTTCCACGTCGATAGCGGCTCGCCGTTCGCGCGCCGGACCACGGCATACAGCACGTCGGGCGCAGACGACAGACTCTTCAACACGTCGTGGACCGCGTCCGCGTCGTCCAAGTCGACCCCCGCGCTGGCTCCGTCCGCGACCACCACGGCCATGCCGACCGCGCGTCGCTCCATCCAGCGCCGCGAGAACGACTCCATCCGCGCGGGGAAAAACAGTACGAGAAAGAGCGCTATCGATGCGAGCAGCGCGGCGATCGTCCCGACTAGCTTGACCTGCAGCGACCAGTGTCGCGCGCTCAGCCTAGACCAAGCAGGCGAGCTTACGGTGGCGGCTACCGCCGCGCGGGTTTCGCTTGGACGGCGCGGCGTCGGCGCGCGATCCGGATCGGAGTGCTTCTTCATCGACCATGACCTATCCGGTTGACGTTCATCACCAGCAGCGGGGCTCCAGCGACGGCAAAGCAGATGCCCTCTGCCGCAGCGACCTCGTCACCCAGTAAATGCCTGGGCAAGGGCAGAATTTCTGATTCGGGGACGATGCCGATCTCGATCGCGCCGCGCACACGCACGGCCAGCTCTGCGTGCTCGGTCTTGAGCAACAAGATACGCACTTGCTCACTCTCGGTCGGAGCCCCGGCCCCGACCAAGTCTTCCCAATCCAATGGCGCTGCGCCCGCCCAATCCGACGCCGCGTGCGCGCTCAAGACCGCGCTGCTCGGCAAGCCCCAACGCAGCCTGCCGCCCGGCACAATCACCAGAGCAAGACCGTCCGAAGGGCTTGGGAGCGCGGACGAAGCGGCGCGAGATTCGCTCACTTAGCCCGTCTCGCGAATCAGGCTCGCCATCAGGGCTTGGGAGTCGAGTAGCGGCAGGGTAAGCCCATGCACGTCAATCTCGCCATTCGAATAGCGCAGGCGAGTGGCGTGATTGCTCCGCACCGAAGCCTCGTCGATCTCTTGCACTTCGCGGACCTCATCGACCGGAAGCGCCAGTGTGTCTGGACCAAATTTGACGACGAGGGCGCGACGACGTCGCGCAGGGCTACCAGCGCTGCTCAGGCCGGTCGCGCTGGCTAGGTCGACGACCGCGATGGCGCGGCCACGCCAAGCCAGGACCCCGGGCACGGCCGCGGCCACGCCGGCCAGCGGTACCCACGGGCATTCGCCCAATATTTCGAGCACTAGAGAGGCGTCGACCCCCAACCAAACGGCGTCGATTCGCAGGGCTACCACGGCCGACAGCATGCACGAGATACGGCCTTCGACACCAACCCATAAGTGCTCACGCTTTGCTCCGACCTCGTCGACCGAAACGCATCAGATAAGGCCACCACCACACACGGGATTGGCGACGATGCGGCTGTTGCAGAAATGGGATACGGCCTTCGGCGCGAACTCATAAGTGCTCACTCTTTACTTCGACTCGTCGACCGAAACGCATCAGTTGAGGCCACCACCACACACGGGACTGGCGACGATGCGGCTGTTGCGGAAATGACGTTGCTGGCTAGGACTTGACGCGACTGCTCGCTATTCCGAGGTACGCGAGCGATGATTCGCGATCGGGAACTCGGTTTGGGACGCGCAGGTCAGCAGCGCGGTGCCGCTCACCTCAAGCTCACGACTACCCGCGGTTTCGTCGAGTTGGAGCGCGTACGATGAATCGAACGAGCGAGCGAGCCCGCTCAACGTCAGCGCACGAGCGCCAAGATAGTCTCGCCGGTGCTCGGACTCACAACCGAAAGCTCGGTCTGCCCCTTGGCAGTAGTTACGAGCAGCGCATTTCCGACGAGCGGCCCCCCTGCCAAAAGATAGACGCCGTCCCTCTGGAAGAGCTTGTCCGCCCGCACCACACGGCTGCGGCTCCCAGGCACGACGAAGAAGAGCTCGTTCGTGGCGTCGTCGAACTCGAAGCTGACCGCGTGGCCCCAATCACCCAGAAGGGTTGCGACCGCATCGGGATCGATGGGTGCTTCGAGCGCGATGGCGGGTAATCCCACCAAAATCCGCTCGGTCCAGCGAGGCCCGTGCCCATCCCGAGCAGCTCGTGAATCGTCATTTGGTCGGTGAGCTCGGCCGTGGGTAGCCGAAAACTCGGGTCGATGTCTTTGGCCAGCGTGTCGAAGCGGAGCGCGCCATCGTCGACGAGCGTCGCGACGATGGCGGAGCTGAACGACTTGGTGATCGAACCAATGCGAAAAACGGTGTCCGTGGTCACCGGCGCGCCACTCTCGACGTCGCGCCAGCCGTACCCCTTCGCGAATACGGTTTTTCCGTTCTTCACGATCGCAACGGCGACGCCCGGCACGTCGAGCGCCTCACGCAGCGGGTCGACCGCCGCGTCGAACGCCGTGAGCGTCTCTGCCGCGATCCCCGACGGCTCGGATTCGTTCGACGACGGGGGAACGTCGCTGCCCGAACAACCGACGGCCCACATCGCCAAGACGCAAATTCCACCCCGCATGCCCGCGCTCCCTTCCTATCCCACCAAGTATCCTGGCACGCGCGCTCCGAAATCTCCAAACTCCACGCCGAGCTGGGCGTCAAACAGCGGCTGCCATGTTGCCAAGAATACTAATGAAAGTTCGTGGATCGGCTTTCTGCACTGAGCAGGCCTGGGGCCAATCCCGTCAGTGTGGCCTGCGAGGCCGAGGGCGCCTGGCTGATGAATGTTCGACCGACAACGACGCCTGGCGGCTGCTCGAGCTGCGATCTGACGATCCGCGAAGAAGGTGCCCAGGCCCGACGTGCGCACCGATGCTGTAGGCGATCCGCTCGCCGAGCACGGCTGCCGTTGCGTTGCGGATCGTTGGCTAGGCAGCAAGCCAGCGCGGGTCAGAAGTGCGCGGCGGCGCCAAATCCAAAGCCGCCCCGCGGCAAGGGCACCACGCCGAACGACGCCGACGCCACGTTCGCAGAGGCCTCCGAGCCCGCTGAGCCCACCCGTGACTCGATGTGCAACTCGTGATTCTTCGCGTACATCACCCAGCCGATCGGAGTCATTACGGCGCCCGCAGCCAGCGTCAATAGGCCCGCGGTAGCGACCAGGCGAGCCTGGCCAGTGTCGCATGAGGCACCGGAATCACCGCCGCATTCGAGAACCACGATCACGAGTCCGAGGCCAGCGGCCACGATACCCACGATGCCAAGCGCCAGACCCGCAGATCTAGCCCTAGTACTAGGCGGCGTAGCAACGAACAGCCGCGGGCCGTCGACCGTGAGCGCGCCCTTGCTTTCTCGCCCACTCGCGTCGAACGCACGGAGCGTGTATTGCCCGGGCCACACGAGCACTGAACACTGCCCTGGGCACTCCGCGACAATCTGCTCCGGGCCGCGGTAAGAGAGCCGAAAGCTGAGCGGCACTTCCCCGCCCGACAATTGCACCAGCACTGGCTGTACCGGGAAATAACCGGGCGCTGGCGCCTGCGCCTGCGCGTGAGCCGAGGCGAACGCCAAGAGCAGCCCTGAGCTCAGCGAAAACCCGCGCCGCAACCAACTCATAGACCATGAATTTCACAGGCGACCACGCAAGTCAAAGCCACCTGATGATGCCGCATCCTCCGGCCCGCGCCACGACCAGTCCGTCGAGGGGCACGGCCGCAGCGCGAGCGGCATGCCAGAAAGCGTCCCCGAGAAAACGATCACGCTACCGAGCGCTGATTTCGTAGTTCAATATGTAGCAGAACGGAATGGGCGTTCCGGCTTCCAACAGCGGCCGGTAGTGCCAGCGCGAAAGAGCCTTGGGAATTTGCGGATCGAGAACGGGGCCCGCAGAACGGAGAATATTTACTTTGGATACGCTGCCCGTTGCCGTGACGCAAATATTGACGAGGGCGCTGAAAGTCTCCCCCATCCGGTCGAGCCCCACCGGCAGCCGCACGCGCGACGCCTCCCAGGCCGGGCTGGTCAACAATTGATTTTGACCCAGTTTGGAAGACAAGAGTCGCGGCGCGGCCGGGGCGGCTTTGAGGAGCGACAGCGGAGTAACCGCGGTCGCGGGAGCCAGCGCTAGGAGCGCATGGCTCGTATCCGGTTCGTCCGTGCGCGGGTGCACATCCGCTGGCGCGCGCTCTGCCGCGGTCGGAGCTGAGACTGGCGAGGTCGTGGGCGGGAGCCGCGCCGCGGCTGAAGCTTCGACCACACTCTCGGCTTGTTGGTCCCTATCGGCCGGTTGCTCGCTTGCGGCTGGTTGGTCCCTGATGGATCGACCGGATAGCGCTCGCTTCGGCCGCGGCGCGCTGCTCGTAATGAACGTCGTGGGCAATGCTGCGACTACAGGTAGCAAAGTGCTTGCCCCGCCCGCTCCCACTCGGCCTGGCGCCAGTGAGGCAAGGCCGAGCTCCGTCGCGGCGGCGGCCGGGAGCTCGCGAGGGATGAAAGATCCCCCCCGGTGCAACGCTGCTGGCCCGAACCCCTGCAGGTAGAGTGTTCCGGCCAGCGCCGCTGCACCAAGGCCTGTGAAAAGGCCAGCCAGGCCGAGCAGCGCGCTGCTGTTCGATTTGGCGAGAGGTGCCGAGCTGGTGGTGACGACCGGCACCGAGTGCGCGGAATGACGCGGCGAAGATTGCTCGGCAAGCTCCTCCGCCATGCGCAAGGTCGCCTTGCGCGCCAAAATGCGATCCTTCATGAGGCTCACGAGATAAAGCGCGGTGGTCTCGTCTGCACGGGGGCCGAACGCGCTCGGGTAGGCATTCTCGAGGGCTTCGAGCATCGCCGCGATGGACTGAAAGCGCTCCTGTCGGTCCTTGTGTAACGCGCGCATCACGATTTGTTCCAACGCGTCCGGATAATCTTCTACCAGCACGGAGGGGGTAGTGGCCGGAACCTTGGATAGAATGCGTGTGATGGTGCTCGACTCGGACGCCGTACGGAATGGGTGGCGGCCCACCGTGAGGAGATACAGCAAGATGCCCGTCGCAAACACGTCGACGCGAGCGTCGAGCGCTCCACCTCGCATTTGCTCGGGCGCGAGGTAGCTAATCTTGCCCTTGATTTCGCCCACGGCATCACTGCCGCTCGAGGACGTGGTCGCCACTCCGAAGTCGACGATCTTCACCGTGCCCGCTTCGGTGATCATGATATTTGGCGGTGAGATGTCGCGATGAACGAGCCCCACGCGGTCGCCGTCTTTGTCGCGTAGATCGTGGGCCGCGGCGAGACCACGGCAGATTTGTCCGATCACGTTGATGCTCGCGATCATCGGCATGCCGCCGAGCGCTTGAGCTTCACGCAGGATGAAGCGCAAAGACTCACCAGAGACGAGCTCCATCACGAGATAGAGCATGCCGTCCTGCTCGCCGAGCTCCAACGTTTCTGCCACGTTCGGGTGATGGATTTGCGAAGCGAGCACTGCCTCTTGAGACAGCATCTGCTCCTGGTTCGCGTGCTCGAGCGTGCGCAAGATGGTCTTGATTGCGACGAGTTTTCGGAAGCCGCGCGAGCCGTTCAGGCGCGCAGCCCACACGTTCCCCATACCGCCCTTGGCGATCGGCATGAGCAGCTCATAACGGCCCAACATCTGGCCTGCGATCAGCTCTTCGTCCCGATCATTGCTTTTTTTCGACACGCGATACCTCCGCGTCTGGCGCTCTAGACCTTGCTGCCGATCACGATCTCGAGGTCGTTTGCCTCCTGTGCCGAGCTGGTCGGCACAGGAGGCAGAGATAGAAATCCCGCACTCAGCACGAATTTTAACTTTCACTCAGCTTGAGTCCATCTGCAAGTCATTTCTAGAGTCGATATCTGTCTCAGCCTCAGCCCTCGGCCTCAGCCTCAGCCCCCGGAGGCTCAGCGCTCGGAGCGCTTGCTGCTTTCGCTTTGACGCCGACTGCGCCGCTGCAGCGTTTGCAGCGTTTGCAGTGTTGCGTAGATGCTCTAGCCGCGTGACTTCACGCTCCCGGCGAGTGCACAAAACCTGTCAATCGAGTGGCGGAACGCAACACCTCTGATCTCGAACACTGGTATTCTCTTTCGAGTGAGGCATAAGAGCCCACGCCGCATATCAACTCTCCCCCATCTCACCCCATCTCTCTCGCTCTCTATACGTCTCTCGGCCATGTCTCTCCATGTCTCTCGGCGGCTCACGACCTCTCTCGGCCATACCTCTCGACGTCTTCACGACCTCTCTCGGCAGCTGCGAAATCGCCGATGAGAGCGAGATTACAGCGCCTCATTCACCGATTGCTTCGCTTGGGCGGTGGCGAGCGAGCAGCACCGGTTGCGCGAAATGACGTCCCATCGGGCTAGTGTGCCAGAGCCACCCTCATCTACCGCAACGTGTGCAGCGGTAAGCAACGTGCGTGCTTTCCCACCACTCGGCAGATGCGTACTAGCGCCAGCCAGTTGCGTAGCATCGGACTCAGAGGGCGTGATCTAACTCCGGTGCTTCAAACGCGACCCAGTGTAGGCGCACAATCTCTGGCTGGACCACAAAGGAGCGCGGGCTCTCACATCGGGGTGAACGTGCGAGAATCGCCCAGGTTCACTGCAGGCGGTTAGCCCAAGAGTCGCCAGTGCGGCATTGCCGAAGGGCCCCTGCTCGAGCTCGATGTCGGGGTCTACTCATGGTTGGTCAGCGCGGCCGAAGCTATCGATGGCTCACGAGCGGGGCAGAGCGTGCTCGCTTCACTCGGTGACCACGGCGAGTGTTTGCGCCCCTGCGCCGCGAGCAATGTCCATCAAGCGTACGATGTCACCATACGGGGCATCGTCTTCCGCCTTGAAAAACACGACCTTCTGGCGCGCCCCTCGCAGACGTTCGATGAGCTTGTCAGCGAGCGCCTCGGGGGCCACGGGTTCGTTGTTCACGGTTAGCTCTCGGGCCGCGGTGTAAGCGACCACAATCGAGCTATCGGTGGGCACAGCCAGCGCCGGCTCGTCGGTTTTTTTGGGCACGTTTGCGGTGAGATGCTTCAACATCGATGGCGTCAGCACCATGAAAATGATGAGCAGAACCAACACGACATCGACCAGCGGCGTGACGTTGATTTCTGTCCTGAGTCCCCTTTTGCTGCCGGCTTCCATGCTCATCGTGTGCTGCCTTCAGCGTGCGTTGGTGAGCTCTTCGGTGCCGAGCACGATATCTTGAATGTTCACTTCATGCAGTGACTGCATGGCCCGGCGCACGGCTCCGTAACGGGCGCGCAGGTCACCCTTCAGGAACACCGTCTTGCTGGGGGCCTTTCGCTTTTCGGCGAGGATGACGCGGCCGAGCTCTTCGGCTCGAGGCAGCGCCTGGGTACCGACGTAAACGCGCCCATCTCGGGCGACTGACACGATGATGTCCTTGCCATCATCGGGCTTGCGCGAGTGGTTCGCGGTGCGCGGCAGATCTACGGCGATGCCACTGGCGATCATGGGCGTTACGACCATGAAGATGATCAGCAGAACCAACACCACGTCGACCAGCGGCGTTACGTTGATGTCCGCCTTCACGTCCGGGCATTCGAACCCTGCGCGACCCGTGCGGATCACGGCCCGCATGGCGCGTAAGCGCTGACGGCGGTGCTCCGCGGGGTCATTCACGTCGGCACCGCACTTACGCTCGCGGGCGACTCATGAGCCCGGCGTCGCCCATGTTGCATCAGCCGATCAGTGAGCTCGCCACTGGCGTCGTCGATCAAAGCGCCAATCTGCTCGAGCTTGGTCGTGAAGAAGTTGTAAAACCAGACGCTGACGATGGCCACCGCAAGCCCGACCGCGGTGGTCAAGAGTGCTTCGGCGATTCCGGCTGACACGGTTGCGAGGCCGCCACCACCGCCCTTTCCGGGATCGGCCATGCGTTGAAACGCGGTGATGATGCCGAACACCGTGCCGAACAAGCCGACGAAAGGTGCCGAAGAGGAGATCGTTGCCAGCACGGGTAACCCTCGTGATAAGTTCGCGAGCTCCCGCTTCTTGGCGCGCTCGATCGAGCGCTCCACTCCATGGAGCAAGAGTTCGAGCTCCAGGGTGTCGTTGGCTGCGGCTCCGAGTTCGTGAACGCCCTGGGTGAACTCGCCCACCCCCATGATGACCACGCGCGCCAGCGGTGCGTCTTTCCAGGTCGCTTGTAAGCCCTTCACTTCTTCCAGCCGCCCTTCTGGGCCAATCATCGGCTGTAGGGCTGCCACGAATTCGATCGAGCGCTGCCGGCCCTTGCGAAACGCCGTGAAGCGTTCGAGCGCGATGGCGATCGCGTAAGCGGACATGCCGAGCAGGATGAGCACGACGCCGCGCGCCACCACACCCATCTGGTTCCACAACCCGAGCAGAGAGAAATCCATATTGGCCTTCCTATGTATTGAATACGTTCGAGCTCAGCGACCGCTGACCTCGTAGCGAAGCAGGTAGCAAAACGGAGAGGGAACCCCATCGGCGATCAAAGGACGATAGCGCCAGCGCCCGATCACGCTCGGGAATTGGCCGTCGAGCGCCGCGCCCGCACCCTTCAGGACTTGAACGGAAGTGACGCCGCCTTCGGCTGAGACGCACAGCCGCAGCATGGCCGTGTAAGTCTCACCCGTGCGAGCCAAAACGAGCGGCAGCTTCACGCGGTAGCGCTCGGCGTTGGGGTCGATCAGCAGCTGACCGCGACCGACGCTCGCCGAGACGATCTTCGGCCCGGTTGGCTTGGGCGGCGGCGGCGGTGGTGCGGCACCGACGACGCCGCCCACGACGCCTCCCGGTACACCGCCGACTTGACCGCCCACCTGGCCATTGGGCTCACCATTATCCACGCCGCTCTCGGCTTCGGCTGCGGGCTTGGGTTGCTCCTTGGGCGTGTCTTTGGGGACCAGCAATTCTTGTGGCTTTGGTTCGACAGGGTGTGTCTTTGGCCGAGATTCCGAGGACGACTTGCGAGCTGCGGGGGGTGGCGGGGGAGGCGGAGGAGGCACCGCCGCCGTCAATGTGACCTGCAGCGAAGGCATGGGCATTTCTTCGACCTGCCACACCGAGTACACGAGAGCCGCCGACAACGCCACGACGTGCACTGCGAGCGAGACGAACAGTGTGGCGCGGCGCCAGCGCTTGGGCTTTGCCTGCTGCTCTTGGAGTATTGCTTCGAAGGCCATCGTGCTTTCGCGCTACGGCTGCGTGGTTCTACGCTTTGCTTGCAGCACAGTCGCTTGTTTTCGGAACTCTTCTGCGGCGTCCACGGCTGCTTGCCAGTTGGCCGGTTGATCGAAATAGGCGAAGGACTCCTGGCGGTGAAGCAGGCCCAGATAAGTCACGGCCTCGGCGTACCCGGGACGAGTTTCGAGCGCCTTTTTGAGATACTCGATGCCCTGTTCGGCAAGCGCCACGCGGGCTAGCCCAGTGATATCGCCTGGATTCGTCGCGGGCTGAAGTTTTGGTGCCCCCCCTGGCCGAGGATCGTACGCCGATTGTTCGGCGCCGCCGCCCTGCTCGAATAGATGAGTATAGACGAGTACTCCGACCGCATACTGAGCCTCCGCATCCCGCGGTGCGCGCTTCGCTCGCTCGACTGTCCAGTGCAGTGCGTCGTCCCAATGGCCGGAGATCGAATAGACCTGAATCAACCCGTTCAATGCGGCCAGATCGGTGGGGTTGTGTTGCAATTGTGCCGTGTACGACCGACCGAGAGCATCGAAGCGATCGGCATCGAACAGCGTCTGCTGGTACAGCTGATCGGCCCGCGGATCGCCGGGACTCTGCTCTTTCAAACGGCGGAAGGACTCGAGCGCACAATCTACGGCTTGCTCGTTCTGTCGAGATTTGGCGCCTGGCATCATCAACTGCCGACAAGCGAGCCCTTTATTGAACGAGATCACCGGCATTGGGTGCAATTGCTCGGCCGCTGAGTAGGCGCCGACTGCGGCCAGATAATTCCCCTCCTGGAAATGCCGGTTGCCCTCACGAGCTTGCTGACGAGCTCTAAACTCCGAGCAGCCGAACGCGCTCATCGCCACGAACGAGAGCAGGAGCGGCCGAGCCAGTGCGGGATGCACGTTCATCATGATCGGAAACTTACTTCTGCACGCAAAGAGCGAAACTCGCTGGCGCAGAGGAGAGACTCATAGCGGGCTTGTTGGCCATTGAGCAAGGAGGTTGAGCCTCAGCGCAAATCGCGGCTAGTGGCAGAAGGAGTCTGACTGACGCGCGACACTTCTTGGGTCAGGCCCAATCTCGACGAGCAAAAGTCATTTACCAAATCCGATTGGCCAATCGGGTTCTGGCGAAACTCGCCACGATGGCTCGCACCATTCGTGTTGAACAACGATCATGAATCATTGACTGTTTGCATACTGGTGCAATAGGGTGCGCGCCATGACGTTCCGACGCCTCGCTGTGTCGCTGGTTTCCGTCTGTGCGCTTCTCGCTTGTTCCGACGGGGCTGCGGTCGTCGCGCTCAACGTCACCGCGGGCGCCGACGTCCCCGTGGTGGATCAGCTGCACGTCACGGTCACCCAAGGTTCCCGCAAGTTCGTTTACGACTTCACGCCGCCGATCGAAGCGGCCAAAGGGGACGCCGGGCCGTCCATTCAGAACAGCTTTTTCGAGCGAATCACGCTGCCCGAAAGCTTCGACAATGAGGACGCGCGGGTCCAGGTCGACGCACTACGAGCGGGCGCTCTGCCTTTTGAACCCCCGCTCACGAGCGAGACCACCGTGCGCATCGAGGAACACGGCGCCGTCGCCGCGTACGTCACGCTGGCGTTGCCCCCGGTGCCCCCGCCCGATCTGGGGGGCGATGCCGGAGCGGGTGGCGAGGGTGGCGCCGGGGGCAACGATAGCCTCGCAGGTGCCCCGAGTGAAGGCGGTGCTGGCGGCTGATGGCGTGTTTACACTCGGCATATCAGGACAGTTCATTTCTCTTTCGACGCAGAGACTTCAATTCTAAATACACGCTCTGACGAGAGCGTGTCGTTTGCCGCATGCGCTCTTCGAGCGATTTCAAACTCTATCAAAGCGAATTTTACACGAGCGCCTGATCGCTGCTGGCATGGTAAGCAGATCGCGCGCCAGAAGGAGGGTTCGATGTTCGGCTTAGGTCCTCGTAGCTGCCACCGAGTGCTGCATTCGGCGGTTGCTTTGAACGTCATGGTATTCGCATTCCGGTCCGGGGCCGCGTTTGCACAAGACGCACAGCCCAAGGCACAGGCAAGCGCGAAGGCCAGGCCCCCCGCCAAGCGCCGTCAGGTTGCGCAAGCAGCGCCACGCCCAACACCGCCGCCGCCCGCTGCAGCCCCACCCGCTCCTGCAGCGCCCCCGGCCGCCGCAACGCCTCCCGCGCCGCCGGTTCCTGCGACGAGCGTGCCCCCACCTGCAGCAGTGCCTTCCCCGCCCATTCCGCCTGGGCCCGCCCCGCTGCCGGTCGAGGCACCGTCCGGCACTGCCGCCGCCGCGCCGCTCGATCCCTCCGAAACCTCGCCATCGACCAATCCGGGCAACGCGATGCCACGCGCCGTTCCGCTCAGCCCCGACTTGCAGCTCATTCCCACGACAGACGCCGCTACCGCTGAGCCGGCCTACGATCCGAACGACGTCGAGACGGTCAAAGTCACGATCGACCGTCGTGAGCGCAACATTCAGGATTACCCAGGTTCCGTCAGTGCGTTCACGCAAGACGATCTGACGCGCACGGGGATTCGCAATGTCCGCGACATGCAACAAGTCTCGCCCTCATTGGAGGTTGGTACTCAAGAAGGCAATAGCGAGATGTTCATTCGCGGTATCGGCTCCAACTACAACACGGAGCTCGGTGATCCCGCAGTCGCCAACCACATCGACGGCGTCTACATTCCGCGCGCGCGCGGACTTGGTACTATGTTGTTCGATTTGGAGCGCATCGAGGTGAATCGCGGTCCCCAGGGCACGCTCCGAGGACGCAACGCGACGGCCGGCACCCTCAACATCATCACGGCCAAGCCGCACCTGGGTGAGTGGCAAGCGTCCGCATCCTACCAAATGGGCAACTACTCGCAGCGCGTGATTCAGGGCATGGTCAACATTCCGATCGGCGACAAGCTTGCGCTGCGCTTCGCCGGCTTCGGCGATACCCACGACGCTTACTACACGAACGCCGGGCCAATCAAGACGCTCGAACCCTCCGAGTCGGGCAATGCACTCGCGTTCCGCGGCAGCGCCAAGTGGCAGCCCCTCGAGCAGCTGACCGTGTTCGTCAAAGGGGACTACACGCAAGAAAAGGGCACCGGCTTCAGCGGGACGAACTTCACTCCGGCGCTCAATGCCGGGCTCCTCCCGAGCGAGATCAAGAACCCGCGCGATGTAATTTACCGCGGCCCTCAGGGCATGCAGGACATGAAGCACTGGGGCATCCATGGCGAGGCCACGCTCGATTTGGGGCCAGTCCTCATCGGCTACCTGGGCTCATATCGCAGCTTGGACTACCGATCCATCAGCTCAGGCAACGCAGGCGTCAACTTTCCGGGCCGCTTGATCGAGAACGCCGATCTCGACAATTGGTCAACCTCGTATTGGCATACGGCTTCTCAGTCGCACGTCCACGAGTTGCGCTTTTTTGCGCCGGATACCGCGCGCATTCGCTGGACCGCGGGCGGCTTCTTCCTCGACGAGCAACAGCAGGTGTTGCTGTACAACACCGCAGACAAGTCGGGCGGCTATTTGGGCGGCGAATACAACATGCCCAACGTGCCCACTCGCTCGTATGCCGGATTTGCAGACGCCACATTCGATATCGTGCAGTTCTTGCGCGGCACGCTCGGCGTGCGCATCACGAACGAGAAGCGCAGCCGCGACGGCGTGGGCAACCAATACAGCCTGAACTTCGACAACTTCACCGGGACTCAGCCTTCGCCCACGCGTTTCGGCACGGAAGGCTTCGCGCCAAGCGATCGCAACCGCACGAACTACAGCGTCACCCCCGGCGGCAGCACGGGCCAGTTCCAGAACGGCGTCGGCAGCTACGGCAATCGCGACAACGTAAATCAGCTGATCCAGCAAGGTGCCACGATCAATGCCGGTGGCCTGAACGAGCAGCACGGAACGTACAGCGCGACCTTCGTCGATTTTCGCGCAGGTATCGACTACCACCTCACGCCGGACAGCCTGGAATACATCATGTTTTCCACGGGCCATCAGTCCGGCGGCTTCAACGACACGATCGCGCTGCCCACCGGCGGTACGCTGGCCAAGACCTACGGTCCGGAGGCGATTTACGCGACGGAAATCGGCAGCAAGAACGAGTTCCTCAATCACAAGTTGACCGCGAACTTTGCCGGCTTCTGGTACGAGTACCGGAATCAGCAATTCCAGGTCGTGCAAGCGATTGGCCCCGCTCCCATGGGCAGCGATGCGCCGCCGCCTTCATCGGCGATGCGCATCAACGCGGCCGCATCACGGGTTCTCGGTCTGGAAGTGGAGAGCAAGGCGCGTTTACCCGCGGGTTTCACTTTGGCGCTCGCGGCAACGCTGCTCAACGCACGCTTCACCGAAGGCATCGTGAACGATCCGCGCGTCAGCTATGATCCCGCCCAACAAACGCCGGTGAACCTGAACGGCAACTTCCTGCCCCGAGCCCCGGTGCTGAGCTTGAACTACGGAGTGAGCCAAATCATCACCGCGCGCTTCGGTTACTTCGACTGGACGCTGAACGCGCAGACCAAGACGAAGCAATACTTCACGCCATTCAACGGTGAAGGTCGTGACACGCAAGGCAATATCAACCCCAACTTGAGTGACGTGCAGCCCGGCTACACGCGCCTGGATGCCGGCGTCGGTTTCACGACCCCTGACGGTCGCACGCGCCTCGATGGCTTCGTGAACAACCTCACCGACGTCGCCTACCTAACCTCGATGATCAATAACCCCGGCTTGAACCTACGGTTTTTCAACCCGCCGCGCTTGATCGGTGCACGATTGACGCTCACGCTCTGAGTCCAGCACGAAGGCGGGGCGGCGGTGCGGCTCAACGTCCCCGCCTCGAGCGGCGTGGCACGAGTTGCAGCCGTACGGAAGCCCGAAAGATCGCGGGCCTCGTGCTCATTCACACGTTCGGCGCGCCTGCCGAGGCAAGCCAACTGACGATCCTCCGGAGCCGGAGGTCAGTGGTTCGCGAGCATCGGGTTCGCATGTCACTGCCCTGCTCTCAATTCGATACCCAGGGACAACGAGTCGTCGAACGTCGGTGGCTGCGCGGTTTTCGTTTGTTGGACGGTGGCCGCGGCGTTTCTGCAACACCTCGAGGAACGCTTCGCAATTCGATGTTGGCGAATGCAACTGCCAATTTTACCAGGCGCGTGCCCTTGCGGCGTGGTTAGAACCGGTCGAGCCTGGGCGCATTCACGGAAGGCACGTTCAATGAAGAGCTGGAGCTCGCGCGCGGTTTTTCTGGGGTGCTGCTGGTTGGCTGGCTGCGGGGTGAATGGCGGATCAGATGGGGGCTCGAAGGCCGACCGCGTGTCTACTCGCACGGCCGAGCTCGTACAGCCGCCGCAGGTGTCGCCGGATTTTCCCCTGGATAACACCGCGCTTCCAGAACCGAACGGGACCGGGTCTTTATTGGCCGTCGCTTCCAGCGCCGCTGCGGGGTACATGCTTCTGTACCGCGTGCCCTACGCTCCGGAGCCCTGGTCGCGCTTTACCACTCACGGAAACGCGGGCAGCTCCTTCGATACGAATCAACTCGCGCTGGTGCGTTGGGACGCGGTCGGCGGTGCACCGTCTACTCTGGTGAGGCTGCCGATTTCGGGGGTAACGAATGTACGCGCGATGGATGTCGGAAGCGGTTGGCTGATCGTCTACGATGACCCTACGGGCCGTCACTCCGTCGTCGTCTCTCGAGACGGCAGCTTCAGCCCGCCTAAGGCTGTGCTTGGCAGCTGCGCGATGGTGGATTTTGCGCGTTCGGCGACGACGGCCTTGCTCAGCGACTCCTGCAACAATGCCGTGCTGTTCGATCTTGCGGGTCAGATGTTGCAGACGTTTGCTTTCCCGAAGCCCAGCGACCCATTTGGTCCGTGCCCAAACCTGGGCATTTCCGGCGGCCAGCTCGCGTTCAACGGCATCGACTATCTCGCGGTCTTCAATTGCAACCAGTACTACCAGAAGTCCGTCCTAGCCTATGTCGTCTCTCCGGCCGGGGACGTGCAACCTTCACCCCTGGTTCTGTCACAACCCGCGGTGCCCTACAAAGGCGTTGGGTTCCTCAACATTGCCGGCAACAGCAATGGCACTTTCCTTGTCCTTCTCGCGCAGGATCAAAGCTCTGGCCCCCAACACGCTGTCACCTATCGCAGGATCTCCGAAACGGCCGAGCATGTCTTCTCCTTCGGCTCGGAGCAAACTTTGCCCGGCGAATCGATCTTGACCGACGGCCTTCTGAGCGACACCTCCGTGAGCGTGGCTGAATTTGGGGGCGACTTTGCAATCATGCGCACACGCAGCACTGGCGTCCTCGATTTCGTGCTGCCCAACGCGAACGGGAGCGGAGTAGTCACGACGCAGCTGCTCGCGCCACTCAGCGGCTCTGGCTATATCTTCCCGGATGACCAATTCGCGGGTGCGACTCGGCTAATGATGTTCACGGGCGCGGGCATCACGCGTTTCAGTGCTTCGGCACAGCCGATCGATGTGCCGCCGGCAACTGCCTTTCTTTCGGCTCCGCGCGGACAGTATGCGCCCTCGCTCGCATTCGACGGTCAGAACTACCTCGCGGCGTGGACGGAAGGCGTTCGCACCGTATCCGGTTGGGGCAGCGGCAACGCACCGCAGCTCTTCGGCCATCGCTTGTCGGCGAGCGGTGCACTACTGGGTACGACCAGTTTCGGAATCAGTCCCACGACGGACGTTGCGGTCACGCCGCTGCTCGCGGCACATCCGGGTCTGTTCTCGGCCGCGTGGAACAGCGCAAGCGGTTTTCTCACTGGCGCGGCCACGGTCACGGACGCCGATCTGCCGGTCGTCACGCAGTATCCGGCGCAATCGCCCACCCCACTCGACTTCGGCATGGCGACCGACGGCGCAAAAACAACGGTGGCTTGGACCACCCCGAGTTCGGTGCTGATCGCTCAGCTGGCCAGCCCCGGCAGCTGGTCCACGCCGCTGACCGTCGGCGCCAACACCGATCCCCTGGCCTCGGCCCCTGCGCTAGCGTTAAATAGCGGACAGTACGCGATGCTCTGGACGGCACTCGGCAATCCCGGGGAACGAGTGCTGTACGGCGCGCGCGTCAGCGCCTCTCTGGCGTTGCTCGATTCCCCTCCAAAGGAGCTCTTGCGATTCGCCTCACCGGTGGTGAGCGGCCTGCCCGCCGACACCGGCGTGGAGCTCATCGCTGCCGGGGATCACTTCCTCGTTGCGTGGACCGCGATCGTAGGGAGCGCTGAGGAGCTGCGCATTGCGCGTCTCTCCAATGCGCTGCAAGTGCTGGACCCGGGCGGGATCTTGGTTGGCACCCAGCCGTATCCGATCGTCGGAGCCACGACGCATCGCTTCGCGCTGGCTTGGGACGGCGCCAACGTGTGGGCCACTTGGCGCGACAACGAGGGGGGGGCGCGTCGTCCCTCTGCCAGTCTGCGCGGCCGTCAATTTTCAGACACGCTCGTGCCGGCCGATTCCGATTCGTTCTTGATCGCGAGCGACCTGGATGAGTACTCGAAAGTGACCCTGGCGCGCGGAGCGGGTGATTCGAGTTTGATCGGCTACACTCGCTACTCAGCGAGCGCCGGCTCATTCCGCGCGCAGGCGCGGTTTCTCAGCGGGTCGTCGTTTGCAGACGGCATGCCGTGTGGCAGCGCGGCCCAGTGCCAGAGTGGCTCATGTGTGACCGGCTATTGTTCGACTGAGTCGGGTTCGGGTGGCAATGTGGGCGTGGGCGGGATCGGTGGAACCAGCGGTACGCCGGGCGTCGGCGGTAGTGCAGGAACGGTCGGCAGCGCTGGCGGCGGTGGAACGGTTGGCGGCGGTGGAACGGTTGGCGGCGGTGGAACGGTTGGCGGCGGTGGAACGGTTGGCGGCGGTGGAACGGTTGGCGGCGGTGGAACGGTTGGCGGCGGCGGAACGGTTGGCGGCGGTGGAACGGTTGGCGGCGGTGGAACGGTTGGCGGCGGTGGAACGGTTGGCGGCGGCGG
>Ga0302321_100001524_pt1 | contig 19904 bp, 15 predicted proteins | sample Fen_T0_1_FD_202505 | JGI IMG/M metagenome (GOLD analysis project Ga0302321, IMG submission 202505) | Peat permafrost microbial communities from Stordalen Mire near Abisko, Sweden - Fen_T0_1 | ecosystem: Environmental > Terrestrial > Soil > Wetlands > Permafrost | place: Sweden: Abisko...
GGTTTTGACCAGGTCATAGCCATAGCGCTCCTCACCCGAGAGGGCGTTGAGAATGCATAGCTCCAGCAGACCTTTGCGAACTTGCGTCGTCCAGTTGTCAAAAAAATCATCCATGGCATTCAAGCTGAATCGTGTTTCCAATCTGATGGTAGTGAGTCGAAAAGCGCGGTTTCCGGTTTGCCTGCAAAATAGTGCATCGAAAATTCGTGTCCGGCTTCGTTTGCCTGAGGACTGCTGACGAACTGGCAGAACTGGTGGCTGGCAAAGGGATTCAGCCAAGTGAACTGAGCGGACTGGCGAACTACGCGCAGGGTAACCGCCAGGTTGGCCGCCCCCCGGAATCCAACCGGTACAACGCGTGCCGCGGCCAGCGGGACAGGGTTTTGCCAGGGGCGTTTCATGTTGGTGGCTGTTGCGTTAAACCAGATACCTTGTAACACATAGTAGACGCGGCTGTCCACAGATTTTTTCGGGAGGGGCAGGTGAGGCGTAATGCGTGAGGCGTAATGCGTGAGGCGTGAATTCGGCCGTGCGCCGGTTTTTTCACGCATCACGGATCACGCATCACTCCTCAAGTATCCCGTATTAGCGGTTGGTTTTTTGCCGCCACGGGTTAATAATTTCCCCGTGTCATCTGTTCGGCTCCAACGCAGTCTCCGCGCCACGTTCCTCGGCCTTGCCGCGAACGTTTTCCTGACCATTGCCAAATTTCTCGCCGGCATTTTTGGCCATTCACAGGCGCTGATTGCCGATGCGGTGGAATCGCTCGCCGACATCGGCAGCTCCATCATCGTCTGGCGCGGGTTGGTTGTGGCGGAGACGCCTCCGGACGAGGATCATCCTTACGGCCACGGCAAGGCCGAACCCCTCGCGGCGGCGATCGTCTCGGCCATGCTGCTGCTGGCCGCCGGCCTGATCGCGTTCCATTCCCTCAGCGGCATCCTGCAACCCCGCGTCGCGCCGTCGCCATGGACTTTGATCGTATTGATCGTGGTGATTGCCGTGAAGGAAACCTTGTTCCGGTTTGTCCTGCACGAGTCGGAAACCGTTTCCAGTTCCGCCGTGGAAACGGATGCCTGGCATCATCGCAGCGACGCCATCACCTCGGCGGCGGCGTTCATTGGCATCACCATTTCCCTCATTGGCGGCAAGGGCTACGAGTCCGCGGATAACTGGGCCGCCCTGGTGGCCGCCTGCGTCATCGCTTTCAACGGCCTGCGGCTGCTCCGGCCGGCCTTTAACGAACTGATGGATCGTTCCCCGGACCAGAAGCTGATTGAAGAAATTCGCGCAGTGGCCGGGACGATTCCCGGCGTGGACGGCGTGGAAAAATGTTTCGTGCGCAAGATGGGCTACCAGTTCTTTGTGGATATGCACCTGGAAGTGAATCCCCAGATGACCGTGGAAAACTCCCACCGCATTGGCCATGAAGTGAAAGACAAGGTGCGCGGCCAGATTCCTTCCGTGCGCGACGTGCTCATTCACATCGAACCACTCAAACCGGCGGCCAAACCAACGGCGTGAAAGTGGAATCCCATTTCAAAGGCTGGGCCAAGCCCGGGCCCGTGCCACCGGGGCTTGCGGGCATGCCAACCTCCGCCGGGGCCGGCGACACGTCGCCGCGTGAACTCCAACCGGGCGTTCCGCTTGTCGTTGAGCCGCACGAGACGCTCGATGCCATCAGCGGACATTTCCGCCTGTTTCAATTGCGGGACGGCCACCGGTTTTCCACCGACGATATCCTGACCGCGTGGTACGGCACCACGTGGTGCCCGACCGCGCGCACGGCGTTGGATCTGGGCAGCGGCATCGGCACCGTGGGCATGATCTGCGCCTGGCGGCTGCCGGGCGCCCGGTTTGTGAGCGTGGAAGCGCAGGGCGACAGCGTGCAACTCGCCAGGAAATCCCTGATTTATAACGGTCTCGCCGGCCGTTACGAAATCCGCGCAGGTGATTTCCGTGACCCGGGCATCTTGGGCGAAACGGAAAAATTTGATCTGGTCACCGGCAGTCCGCCGTATTTTCCGACGGACGCCGGCGTGAAAAGCGAGCATCCGCAGAAACTGGCCTGCCGCTTTGAACTGCGTGGCACCGTGGCCGATTACTGCACCACGGCCGCCCGGCACCTGGCCGGCGGCGGCTTTTTTGCCTGCGTATTTCCCCATGAACCGGCCCAGTTGGCGCGGGTCGAGGCAGGCGCGCGTGCGGCGGGCATGGTGATTGTCCGCAAACGCCCCGTGGTTTTTCGCGAAGGCGATCCCGCGCTGGTCGGCTTGTTTGGCCTGATGCGCGCGGACGACCTGCCGGAATGGTTTCGCGGTCAGACGTGGACCGAGCCGGAACTGATCATCCGCACCCGCGAGGGGAAAATTCATCCCGAATATTCCGCCCTGAAGCTGGCCATTGGTTTCCCGCCGTGAAGGGCGGCACCAAAGAGGGTCAAGCCACACATAGTTGAACCAAGCGCGGCGTGTCTGGCTGGAGCTTTGATGGCAATGCTCTAATAGCCAGCCTTCTCCGTCACCGTAGGGAGCACCTTGCCACCGTGATGTTCGCCGCCCTGCCGCCCCGCCATTCTGTCCCCAGATGGCTTTCCAGTCTGGAAGCCACTACGACAACAAGGCTCAAACCGTATTTCCCACCGCGTCCCCTCCCGCGCCCGTCCCCATCCAAAGAAACCAGCATTTTAACTCCCCGCGAAAACCACCAGCACCACCAGCAAAATTGTGTAAAAAACCACTTTACAAAAACGAAAAAGAGACATAAAACAGATAAGCATAAATCTGCTCTGCCAGCCCAGACTGGGGGGAGCCAGCCATTCACCTTTGCCTGTGCGTGCCACCCATGACACCCGTTAGGGTTTTTTGACCGTGAAAAAGAGAACGTTAAATTTTTCAAAATTTCATGCCCCAAGCCGGACCAGCGGCGCCCGCGCCACCGGAACGGGAAAAGTTTACCCATTCATACAACCTTGGAGGTCTCCCTCGAAAGATTAAAATTGGCGAAACAAACCCAATTTATTTTTCATGCAAGTCGCTTTTTAAAAACAACATGCTTTGATTTTGCGAAAAACGAAAAGTTGAAAACAAACCCAATAAGACCCCATTACGACGCTAATCAAACCCAATTTAACCCCAGCCAAGCCGACCTGTTGGTGCTGGCTGTCGCACGCCGCCCGCTGGCTTGGAACGCACCTTCGTCGCAAAATGGATGACTCGGTCCAGTCGCGCCGCGACCGTTGCGCCACGAAAGAATTTGAAACCTGTTCACGCTCGTTTCAGTCTGACTCTTTATGGCGGAATTATCTCAACAAAAAATACGTGGGGCGGGTTTCACTTTGATCGAGCTGTTGGTGGTGATTGCCATCATTGCGATTCTCGCAGCAATGTTGTTGCCGGCCTTGTCCAAGGCCAAGGAAAGCAGCTACCGGGTGGTGGACCTGAACAACCTCCGACAGTTTGGCATGGCCAACAATCTGGTGGCCTCGGACAGCAACGACCTCATGCCGTGGCCCAACTGGCTTTCGGGCGATCTGGTCACGCAGGCCCAGGGCTGGTTGTATACCTTGGATAAAGCGGCCAGCGGTCCCGCGCGCTATCAGGTGCAGACCGGCAGTTTCTGGTCGGTGCTGACCAGTCCCAAAATGTATTTCTGCCCGACGGATAATACCAATAGCACGCTATTCATGATGCGGGGGCAGCAGATTTCCAGCTATGTGATGAACGGCGCAGTCTGCGGCTTCGGCCGGAATTTAAACCCGCCGGCCAAGCTGGCGCAATTATCCCCCGCCGGCGTGGCGTTTTGGGAATGTGCCGACAATACGGAAGAGGACAACAAAGTATTGTTCAATGATGGTGCCAGCGACCCCCGGGAAAACACCAGCGTCCGGCACGGCAAGGTGGCTGTTTACGGTGCTTTTGACGGTTCGGCCAAACTGATGAAGCTCACGGAGTGGGTGCAAAAGGCGCAGGCGGACGGGCCCAACGAATTGTGGTGCTTTCCCGGCACTACGAATGGAAAATAATGAATATGAAACCGCGCCATCCCGCTTCGCGGCCCCGGGCTTTTACGTTGATCGAATTGCTGGTGGTCATCGCCATCATCGCCATCCTGGCGGCGATGCTCCTGCCCGCGCTGGCCTCGGCCAAGCAGAAGGCGTGGACGACCAGTTGCAATTCCAACCTCCGCCAGGTCGGGCTGGGCATGAAAATGTTTGCCGATGACAACAACGGGCGGTTTCCACAGTCAGGGTCGGAAATCCCTTGGAACACCGTCACTCCCGACGCCTCGACCAACAGTTGGTTGCAACAGATTGTTGCCTACGTGCAAAACACCAACACCTACCGGTGTCCGGCCAACACGTTGCTGCCGGAAAGCCGGCAATCCTGCTTCAATTATTTCAACGGAGTGCGGGCGGCTTTTATCGCGGCTGGCGGGCGTTTTGCCGCCGTGGTGGAAAATCGCGTTCAATTTCCCTCGGCCCTGGTGCTGGCGGGCGACACGCTGGATTTCACCACCACCGATGCGGACAAGGATGATTACTCGCAGAACTGTGTGGGCGGTCCCGTCAACGGCATCCCCTATGAAGACTGGCAGGCGCATGGCAAAGGTCAGAACGTGCTTTTTGTTGACGGCCACTCCCGGTGGTATCGGGGTTATAACACCAACGAAATGACGTTCCGCTATGACACCATGTCGGGCTGGGAATAAATAATTTTCTGTTCTCTTTTCCGTCCGGCGGACATTTATAAGTGAATGTCCGAACTGGATGACCATCAACTGCTCGCCGAATTTGCGCGGGATCACTCCGAGCCCGCCTTTGCCGCGTTGGTGCACCGGCATCTCAACCTCGTCCATGCCACCGCTTTGCGGAGCCTCGGCCAGTCCCACGCCGCAGAGGAGGTGGCTTCCGCGGTCTTCATCATTCTGGCGCAAAAAGCGGGAAAATTGTCGGCGCGCGTCGTGCTTTCGGGCTGGTTGTACCAGACGGCGCGGCTGACGGCGGCGAATTATTTGCGGGGTGAAATCCGCCGGCAAAAGCGCGAACAGGAGGCGTATATGCAATCCACTTTGAACGGCGACGGAGAGGCCTCGTCGCCGGCGGCTCCGGAAACCATCTGGCCGCAAATCGCCCCGTTGCTGGACGACGCCCTGGCCAGGCTGGGCGCGACGGATCGCAACGCCATTGTGCTGCGTTTTTTGGAGGATAAGTCGCTGGCCGAAGTTGGCGTGGCGCTGGGTGCCAGCGAGGATGCGGCGAAAATGCGGGTGAACCGCGCGCTGGAGAAGCTGCGAAAGATATTCAGTAAACGTGGCGTAACGCTGTCCGCCATGGTCATTGCTGGCGCGGTGTCGTCCGGTTCGGCATGCGCCGCGCCCGCGGGGCTCGCGGCAACGATTTCCGCCGTGGCAGTCACCAAAGGCGCGGCGGCAAGCAGTTCAACTCTGGCTTTGGTGAAAGGAGCATTGAAAATCATGGCTTGGACAAAAGTGAAAACCGCGTTGGTGGTGGGGGCGGGCGTGTTGTTGGCGACTGGAACGGCCACGGTGACCGTTCTGGAAATTCGGGTGCATGAAACTTATTCCTGGCAAAGCCGTAATGCCAATTCCGATGTTTTGCGTCGGGTTCCACCGCAAGTCAAAATTGCGCCTGCAAAATATCCCGGTACGATGGGGGCGGGCAAGGTGAGCATCGAGAATGGGAAAACCATGGGCGTATCACAATCTGCCAAATCCATTTTGGCCACTGCTTATGACCAAAGCCCAACGCGGATACTCGTTTCCGGCAGCAACGCGTTGCCGTCGGGTAAATACGACTTCATCGCGAACCTTCCGGGAAAAAACCGGGAAGCCTTGCAAGGCGAGATCAAAAGGAAATTTGGTGTGGTCGGCCGCTGGGAGCGCCAGGAAATCGAGGTGCTGCTGCTCAAAATCCACAGCGTTCACGCCCCCGGATTAATGCCCGCTGATCCGGGCCATTTGAAGCCCAATACCGGAAGTTCGGGGAGTTCGGGGGTGGGTTATTGTTCTTACCAAAATGGCTCAATGTTGAGTTTGGCCTGGTTTCTTGAAGACCGTTTTAACCGACCGGTCATCGACTTCACCGGACTCACTAATCGCTTCGACTTTGATCTCAAATGGAGCGAGTCAGATTACCAGCATCCGAATCTGCCAAACTTAAAGCAGGCCCTGCTCGATCAACTGGGCCTCGAACTCGTGCCCGGCCGCGAGCCGCTGGAAATGCTCGTCGTGGAAAAAGTGAAATAATTTGTCCAGTTTGGCCTGCGGACGGACATTATTGTGTAGATGTCTGAACTGAGTGACCATGAGTTGCTGGCGGAATTTGCCGGCGGACAATCCGAGCCGGCCTTTGCCGAACTCGTGGCGCGTCACGTCGATCTGGTATATTCCGCCGCGCAGCGTTTCAGCGGCAATGCCAGCCATGCCGAGGAGATTACGCAGGCGGTGTTTGTCATCCTCGCCAGCAAGGCGGGCAAATTATCGGCGCGCGTGGTGCTGTCCGGCTGGCTCTACCAGACGGCCCGGCTCACGGCCGCAAATTTCATCAAGGGCGAAATCCGGCGGCAAAAACGCGAACAGGAGGCCTACATGCAATCCACCTTGAATGAAAACGATCCTGCCGCGTGGGAGCAGATCGCGCCTTGGCTGGACGAGGCGATGGGGCAGTTGGGCGAAACCGACCGCAATGCCGTGGTGCTGCGTTATTTCGAGAACAAAACCGCCGCTGAAACCGCCGCGGCGCTGCAACTGACCGAGGCCGCCGCGCACAAGCGCGTCAATCGCGCCCTTGAAAAACTGCGCAAGATATTCGGCAAGCAACATGGCGTGACGCTCACGGCGACCCTCCTCGCCGGCGCCGTCTCGGCCGGTTCTGTGCATGCGGCCCCGGCGGGTTTGGCCGCCACGGTCACGGCGGCAGGGGTAAACGGGACGACGCTTTCGGCCACCTTAACAACCTTGGTGAATGCGACTATGAAGACGATGACCTGGCTGAAACTAAAATTTGCCGTGGTGACGACGGTTACCACACTGTGCGTGGGGGGCGTGGCGACGATGGCTCTTTCGCAAACCGGCGGTAGTGGCGGCTTCTCCGCCCAAGAAATTGTCAAACACTCGCGCGAGGCCTATGCCGGGTTGACCAGCTACAGTGATTCCGGCACGGTAACGTTTGAAATGCCGGGGCAACCCGCCACCACCACGTCTTTCCAAACCCGTCTGCAACGACCCAACCTGTACCGGATTGATTGGACGCAAGAAAATGGCCTGGCTGGAGCCGCCTGGTCGGCGGGCAGCGGTGACTATCTGCAAATCATGCCGGGCAATCAGGCCAATCCGGCCGCCCTTGGGGCATTGATTGCCGCCGGGCAGGGCAATAACTCACAGCCGCAGAAGATGTTCAATATGAAGGCGGCCCTGGCCCGTTCCACGGGGCTATCGGGTACGGCGTCATCCACCATTCCCGGCGCCTTTTTTGAGCAAGATCTGGGGGATGTCTTCGTGGCGCCGGTCTTTTCGGGCCGGCATCCGCTTCAAAGGGAGCCCGATGCCCGGGTGGGAAACGTGGACTGCTATGTCGTATCAAGTGTGTTGGATTTCTCGCAGATTCCCGACAATGGCGGCAAGCCGGGCACGGCCGCCACGACGTTGTGGATTGGCAAACAGGACTGGCTCATCCACCAATGCCGCACCAAATATGTCGAAAAAGTGGATGATAGCGCCACGAGTGATCAGGCCATTGACGCGGCCATCAGGAAAACGCTGGCCATCCAGAAGCAGCCGGTGACACCGGAAGCCGTGGCGGCGATGCGGCCGCAGATGCGCCTGATCATGAAACAGGTGCAGGGCACGATCAAATCCAGCTTTGAATCGGGCGTGGTGTTTATCCAGACGCACGAAAACATTGTCGTGAATCAACGCTTGTCGGCTGCGGATTTTGTGCGCTGAAAAGACGTCCAGGAAGGCTGGCCAAGTTCCGAGGCCGCGCGCCAGCAGCATCGGCACTAAGGTTTTCGCCAATCAGGATCACCCGATCGTTGCGTGGAAACATTTTTGTCTGGTTTTGGCCCGCAGCGGACATATATATGTGGATGGCTGAAAAAACTTTGTAACAAAACCGGCTGGCCGGTGTCTTATTAAAAATGAAATTTGGGCGGGCAAAATTCGGACGGGCCTTCACCTTGATTGAGCTGCTGGTGGTCATCGCGATCATCGCGATTCTGGCGGCACTGCTGCTGCCGGCGTTGAGCTCAGCCAAGGCGAAGGCCCACAAAATGGCGTGCATGAACAATGTGCGGCAGTTGGGCATTGCGTGGAACATGTATAACGGCGACAGCAGTGGCCGACTGCCGACGTGCTTTCCCTTCGATCCTGTCACGCATGTCTTTAATCTGGAGGCCTGGGTGCTGGGGGTGGCCAGCGAGGAGAATCAGGCTGGCTTTGGGGTGGTCGATGCTGGCGTTTTGGATGGTACCAATAAGAACTCGATCTCGCGCGGCTCGCTCTTTGCCTACAGCCAGTCCTATGGCATTTACCGTTGTCCCAGCGACCAGCGTAATATCACCGGCGAACCCATTTTGCGAAGCTATTCGATGAACAATTGGATGAACGGTCAGCCGTTCGCCAATGCGGCAAATGACATCGACACGGGACACCGGCTTTTCAAGAAGGATACGAGCATTGCCAGCCCGTCGCAGAATTACGTGTTCCTGGAAGAGGACGAGAGCACGCTCAACGATGGGATGTTTGTCGTCTACATGAATCCGACCGAGGGCCTGCAGGACCGGCCGGCCCACCGGCACAAGAGCGGGTACTCGCTCATCTTTGCCGACGGCCATTCGGACATCTTCCGGTTTTTCGACGAGGTTGAGGATCTGGCAAAGCTGCGCGGCGTTGCCACCGTGGCGCAATAGACTGCTGGAGCGGGCCTGTTCCTGGTCGATCTTTGCTGCCATTCACGGGGCGCAAGCCGGACGAATGAAGACAGGTTTGTGGCGATGAAAATATTTGCCGGCTGAAAAATCTTGAAACGAAACCGCTTTAACGGTGTCTTATTGAGCATGAAATCCGGGCGGGAAAAATCCGGGCGGGCGTTCACCTTGATTGAACTGCTGGTGGTCATCGCCATTATCGCGATTCTCGCGGCGATGCTGTTGCCGGCCTTGAGCAAGGCGAAGACCCGGGCCCAGGGCACCCGCTGCCTCAATAATGTGAAGCAATTGCAGCTGGCGTGGCAATTGTATGCGGATGAAAATGGAGATGTCATTCCGCCCAGTGCCGGCGGTTCGCCGACCACCAACCAGTCCTGGTGCGCGGGGAATTTTAACGTCAGTCCGGCGGACAAAACCAACCTGGATCTGTTGAAGAACAGCCTGCTGGGGCCGCTGGCCGGCAGCACCGGCATCTACAAATGTCCCGGCGACTCTTCAGACAATGTGCGCAGCATGTCCGAGAATTGCGCGATGAATGGTGATGATGCCACGCTCAAGACCAGCTTTGTGTTTTTCAAGAAGACAGCTTCGATTCCCGCGCCGAGCCAGTATTTCGTGTTTATTGATGAATCCAGCGAGACCATCGACAACGCGCATTTTCTGGTCGGCTTTAACCAGAATTACAGTGCCGCCAGTGTCCAGGACAAACCCGGCACCTATCACGGCATGTTGGGGAATGTTTCGTTTGCGGACGGACATGCCAGCTCCCATAAATGGCACGCCAGCTCCGTCACCGATATGAACCCCGACGGCATCTGGTTGATGCAACATGGCTCCCTGCCGATCGACGGCACGCCGTGGGGCAGTCCGACGATTCCCTGAGGACAATTCAGCCTGGCGCGGGGCCCTTCTCGGGTGGCGTAACGGGCCGGTTTATTTCACTTTGCGTTTCGGGCGTTTTGACGGTTTAATATCGGTCGCATGAAAATCGTTTTAGCGTACTCCGGCGGACTCGACACCTCGGTGCTGATGTCCTGGATCAAAGAAAAGTATAATGCCGAGATGATCGGCTTCTGCGCCGATGTCGGCCAGGGCGAGGAACTCGATGGCCTGGAAAAGAAGGCCATCAAGACCGGTGCCTCCAAGATTTACATTGATGACTTGCAGGAGGAGTTTGCCCGCGACTTCATTTACCCCATCATTCAGGCCAGCGCCATTTACGAAGGCCAGTATTTGCTCGGCACCTCCATCGCGCGGCCGCTCATCGCCAAGCGCATGGTGGAGATCGCCCGGAAGGAAAAGGCAGATGCCATCGCCCACGGCGCCACCGGCAAGGGCAACGACCAGGTGCGTTTCGAGCTCACCGCCGCCGCCCTGGCGCCTGAGTTGCAGGTCATCGCTCCCTGGCGCGACGAACGCTATCGCAGCGAGTTCCCCGGCCGGCAGGAGATGATTGACTACTGCGCCAAGCACAAGATTCCCGTGCAGGCCAGCGCCAAGAAGCCGTATTCGATGGACCGCAATCTCCTGCACATCTCGTACGAGGCGGGCATTCTCGAAGATCCGTGGTATGACAGCTACGACCTGAAAAACCGCGATTATTTCACCACCCTCTCCGTGCTGCCGGAAGACGCGCCGGACAAGCCGGAATTCGTGGAGCTGGATTTTGTGCAGGGCGACTGCGTGGCAGTGAATGGCAAGAAGCTGAATCCGCTCGGCGTGATGCGCCTGCTGAACAAACTCGGCGGCAAACACGGCGTGGGCCGCGTGGACATGGTGGAAAACCGCTTCGTCGGCATGAAGAGCCGCGGGGTCTATGAGACGCCCGGCGGCGCGATCCTGCATTTCGCCCACCGCCAGATGGAATCGCTCACCATGGACCGCGAGGTCATGCACCAGCGCGATGCGCTCGTGCCCAAGTATGCCGAGCTCGTCTATAACGGTTTCTGGTACGCACCCGAGCGCCTGGCGCTTCAGGCCTACGTTACCGAAAGCCAGAAGAACGTGACCGGCACCGTGCGCGTGAAGCTCTACAAGGGCAACATCATGGTCAGCGGCCGCAAGAGCGCGGTGAGTCTCTACAACCCGCACATCGCCACGATGGAAGCGGACCCGACCAAGGCGTACAACCAGGACGACGCCACCGGCTTCATCCGCCTGAACGCCCTCCGCCTGAAAGTTGCGGCGAAAGTGCACGCGAAGAAAAAGAAGTAAATCGCGGACGGGTTGTTGGCGACGACCGGCCAATTAATTCAAGCCCACGGTGAAAGCCGTGGGCTTTTTTCTGCTCACTCCTTGGGTTGCATGACGCTTCGGCATGTTTTAATAATTGAACCGGAGCTTGCGCTGGGCTGCCATGACCCCCAACGGGGCGTTGTTGATTTGTAGTCGATTGCACTACATCCAATGAAGGCATTTCTGCGGTTATTTATTTTGAACATGCTTGAGCCTTATTTGGTCGAAAAGCCGAATGATTCAACATCAATCAAACCAGTATGTTACCAATATGAAAAAATTCTTAGCACTCACGGCGGCGGTGGTCTTTGCCGCCTCCGCGTATGCCGGCGAATTTGCCGACATCAGTCTTACGGATGTCAAGGCGGCTGCTGATGCCAAGACGGCGGTGATTATTGACGCCAATGGCCCTGATTCTTACAAGGCCGGTCACGTGCCTGGCGCGCTGAGTTTTGCTGCGATCAAGAACGACCTTGCGGCCAACCTGCCAGCGGATAAGAACGCGCTGATCATCGCCTATTGCGGGAACCCCCAATGCGGCGCTTACTTGCAGGCGGCCAAGGCGGCTAAAAAATTGGGCTATACGAACATCCAACATATGACTGCCGGCATAGCCGGCTGGAATGATGCGAAACTTCCGACGGAACCTGGCAAGTAATCCCGTCACTGCTTATTTTATACACGGGCGACCCCCATCGCAGGGTCGCCCTTTTTTATGCAGGGTCGCATTCAGGGTTCGATGGCATCGTGCGATTGGATGCAAGCAGTGCTGGCAGGGTGCGTGACATCGTACACGCCATCCTTGCGTGCTGGGCGGGGCGCAAGCTGCTCGCACCGGGTTTACTCGTCGTCGCTGGAGCTGCCTTTGGCCGGGGCTTTCTTGCCCCAGCGCTGCACTTTTTCCGGCAGGCTGGCGTCCACGCGGGCATAGTAGGTTTTTTCGCCAAAGAGTTTGTTCGCCGCCTGCTCCAACTCGAGGGAGGGCAGGACGCCGTAGCGCTCGTGGACTTCCACAAAAACCTGCGCGCCTTCGGGGCGCATGAAGCACAGGATCAGCGGACATTTCCCGGCGTGCGCCGTCACGAGCTCGCGCAAGCGGTCCATGTCCTCCGGCTGCAGATGCGCGGTGTTCAGGCGGAAATGCACCTGTTTGGTGTATTTCTTGGGGGCATCCGCCAGCAGCATGATTTCCTGCGGGAAAATTTTCGGGCGATCCTCGCCGGTGCTGACTTCGCCCACTACCAGAATGGCTTTATTGGCTTCCAGCAGCGGCTTGAATTTCTCGTAGTCGTTCATCACGAGCAACTGCACCGAGCCGTCCAAATCTTCCACCGTCACCATGGCGTAGGGCTTGCCGGATTTCTTGGAGGTGCCGTGCTGCACTGCGGCGATCATGCCGCCGATGCGGGTCATGGCGCGGTTGGGCAGTTCCGCCAGCTTGGCGGTGGTGGTGAGGGAAAACTTTTGCAGCAAAGGTGCCAGCGGCGTCAGCGGATGGCCGGTGATGTAGAAACCCAGCAGCTCTTTTTCATTCGCCAGGATTTCATGCTCCGGCCACTCGGGCAGATTGCTGATGTTCTCCGGCATGGCCGGGGCTTTTTCCTCCAGCGCACCGAACAGCGAGCTTTGCCCTTTCTGCCGGTCGCTGATGATGCTGGCGGCGCGGGACAGCGTGCGGTCGATCTGTGCAAACATCGTGGCCCGCGTGCCGCCAAAGCAGTCGCACGCGCCGGTTTTGGTGAACGCTTCCAGAATGCGCCGGTTTACGGTGCGGCCGTCCACACGCTCGCACATTTCGGCGAGCGACTTGAATTTGCCGCCCTCATTCCGCGCCTTCAGCAGCGCCTCGACGGCCACTTCGCCGACGCCCTTGATGGCGGCGAGACCGAAGCGGATGGCCTTGCCCTCGCGCGCCGGAGCGAAATAGACGCTGCTTTCATTCACGTCCGGGCCCAGCACTTCGATGCCCATTTCTCGGGCCTCCGCAATGTATTCGCTGAGCTTGTCCGTGGCGGCCATGTCGTTCGTCATCATGGCGCAGTAGAACTCCACCGGATAATTCGCCTTCAGATACGCGGTCTGATAGGCGACGACGGCATACGCGGCGGCGTGCGACTTGTTGAAGCCGTAACCGGCGAACTTTTCCAGCAAGTCGAAAATCTGGTTGGCCTTGGTCTTGGGAATGTTGTTTTTCTCGAGGCAGCCCTTGACGAAAATGTCGCGGTGCTTGGCCATTTCCTCGAGTTTTTTCTTGCCCATGGCGCGCCGCAGCAGATCCGCGCCGCCGAGCGTGTAGCCGCCGAGAATCTGCGCGGCCTGCATCACCTGTTCCTGGTAAATCAGGATGCCGTAGGTCTCCTTGGAAATGGATTCAAGCAGCGGGTGTTCGTATTTGATTTCAATTTCGCCATGCCGGCGCTTGATGAAATCGGGGATCAGGTCCATCGGGCCGGGCCGGTAGAGGGCCACGAGCGCGGTGATGTGCTCCACGGAACTGATCTGGAATTTTTTGCACAGGTCGCGCATGCCGCCGGATTCCAACTGGAACACACCGAGCGTTTCCGCGCGGTTTAGCAGGTCGTAAGTTTTCTTGTCGTCGAGCGGCAGGGTGTCGATCGGGATGTCGATGTTCTGCGTGCGCTTGACCATTTCGCAGGCGTTGCGGATGACGGTGAGCGTCTTCAGCCCGAGAAAATCCATCTTCAGCAGACCGAGGTCGCCGACGGGGTTCATCGCGTACTGCGTGACGAGCGTGCCGCTGTCGTCCAGCTTGAGCGGGAGCAAATTGACGAGCGGCTCCGGCCCGATGACGACGCCGGCCGCATGCACGCTGGCGTTGCGCGTGAGGTCTTCCAGGATGAACGCGGTGTCAATCAGCTCGCGCGTGACTTCCTCGGTGTCGTAGGCCTCCTTCAGCTCCGGCGATTGCTTGAGCGCCTTCGTCAGATCCATTTTCAGATCCGTCGGGATCATTTTCGCCAGCCGGTCGCAGTCGCCGTAGGGCAGGCCCATCACGCGGCCCACGTCGCGCACGACGGATTTCGCGCCCATGGTGCCGAAGGTGATGATTTGCGCCACGGCATCGCGGCCGTATTTTTCGCGCACATATTCAATGACGTCCGCGCGGCGGTCGTCGGCGAAATCGATGTCGATATCCGGCGGATTGACGCGCTCGGGATTGAGAAAGCGCTCGAACAGCAGGCCATAGCGGACCGGGTCCACGTTCGCGATGTCGAGCAGGTAGGTGACAATCGAACCGGCGGCGCTACCGCGCGCCACGCACGAAATGCCGTGATTGCGGCCGTGCCGGATGAAATCCGCCACGATGAGAAAGTAGGAAATGAAACCGGTCTTCTCGATGACCTTCAGCTCCAACTGGAGACGGTCAATGACGACCTTGACGGCCGCCGCCACGGCGGGATCTTTCAACAAGTTGCCGGCATCTGGCCGGGAGGCCGGGGCGGGCGCCTCCGGCGGTGTGCCGTCGGCGGCACGTTGGTATGTCGGCAGGCGCGTCGGATCATCAATACCCGTGACGATATATTCCTCACCCTCCGCCCGGGCATGAATCGTGTAGCGGCGGAACAGCCCTTCCGCCAGTTGCTGGCGCAGATAACCTTCGCGCGTGAAATGTTCCGGCGGATTGAATACCGGGTAATGCAGCTCGCCGAACTTGATCTCGACGTTGCATTTCTCCGCGACTTCCAGCGTGTTGGTCACCGCCTCGGGCACCTCGGCAAAGCGCGCCTTCATCTCCTCGGCGCTGCGCAGATAAAATTGTTCGGGTACGTAGCCGGCGCTCATGCGCTTCGGGTCGCTCAGCATGGACTGGGTGCCGATGCAGACCAGGCAGTCATGCGCGTGCGAGTGGCTTTTCTCGATGTAATGCACGTCATTCGTCGCGACGAGCTTCAGCCCAAACTCCTTCGCCCACGGGATCAAATGCTGGTTGACCTTGGCCTGTTCGGGAATGCCGTGGTTTTGCAGTTCGAGGAAAAAATTCTCCGCCCCGAGCGTCTGCTTGAAAAAGTCCACCGCGTCGCGCGCCTTGGTGAGCTGGTCCTTCATGATCCAGTCCGGGATTTCGCTGGCGAGACAGCCGGACATGCCAATCAAGCCCTGGCTGTGCGCGGCGAGAATTTCTTTGTCAATGCGGGGCTTGTAATAATAGCCGTCCAGATGCGCCGCCGTGGTGAGCTTGATGAGATTTTTGTAGCCCTTTTCGTCCTTGGCCAGCAGCCCGAGATGATAATACTTCTCGCCATTGCTCAGCTTGTGTTCCAGCCGGGAACCGGGTGCGACATACACCTCGCAGCCGATGATCGGCTTGATGCCCTTCTCGCGGGCGGCGCGGTAAAACTCGATGGCGCCAAACATCCCGCCGTGGTCGGTGATCGCCATCGCGGGGAACTTCAGCTCGTGCGCCCGCTCCATCAATTTGTCCAGCCGGCACGCGCCATCGAGCAGGGAATACTCGGTGTGCAAATGCAGGTGGACAAAATCAGCGTGCGACATGCGGATAATTTAACGCCTCGCTGGCGTGACACCAAGGAACAAAGTTTCGGGTTGAGGGGGCCGGACATCCCCAAGTGAAATTATGAGGTTCCCCGCACCGATCCCGCTATGGTTTGTCTCTCAATGAGAATGTTGCTGGAGCAGATACTTTTTAAAGGCTTCGTAATCAGCGCCCAGGCGGTCAAAATCTTCCGGCAGCCGGTTGGTCGCCTGCATGGCGGCGGGAACGTCCGGCGACCAGCCCATCATTTTTTCGATCTCTTCCGGGAACTTCGCCGGATTGGCCGTTTCCAAAATCGCAGCGGGCGCGCCTTCGAGCGGTTCCACTTGTTGCCAGTCCTGGAAACCTGCCCAGGCGACGGCGCCGTGCGGTTCCAGAAGCAGTTTATATTTGCCCCAGACTTCCTTGATGGTCGCACGAGTGCGGTCGTCGGAAATCGAGCTGGAGAACAGGTCGCGGCGCATCGCCGTGAGGTCGGGCTGTTGATGGATCTTGCCGGTCTCATCCATGCGGCCGCCATAAACGGCCACGAGCCGCGCGAGGTTGCTGGGATGGCCGACATTCATCGCATTCGAGACGGAATTGCGCGACGGCACGATTTTTTCGTAAATACCGGTCGTCAGAAAACGGGTGAACGCATCGTTGTCGTTGACCGAGGCGACGATTTTCTTCACCGGCAGCCCCATTTGCTTAGCGACGACGCAGCCCATCATGTCGCCAAAGTTGCCGCTGGGGATGGAAAAGACCATGGGTTCGCCGGGCTGGGCCAGGCGCGAAGCGGCGTAAAAATAATAAATGCTCTGGGGCAGCAGCCGGCCGATGTTGATGGAGTTGGCGGACGAGAGCGGAATGTGTTTCAGCGAGGGATCGGCAAAGGCCTGCTTCACCATCGCCTGGCAGTCGTCAAATTTGCCGCTGATCGCCACGGTGCGGATGTTGTCGCGCAGCGTGGTCATGAGCTTGCGCTGGCTGACGCTGACTTCATCCACCGGGAACAGCACGATGACGCGGATGCCGGGGATGTTGTGGAAAGCGTGCGCGACCGCCGAGCCGGTGTCGCCGCTGGTGGCGGTGAGGATGGTCAGGTGCTGGTCGTCTTCCTTGAGAAAGCGCCCCATGAGCCGGGCCATCATGCGCGCGGCGAAATCCTTGAAGGAGGCCGTGGGGCCTTGATCCATGCGCATCACATGGACGCGGTCATAGACTTTTTCCAGCGGCACGCTGAAGTTATAGGCGTCGCAGCAAATGGCCGCCAGGTCGGCCTCGGTCAAAATGCCGCCGGTGTATTTCGACAGGACGCGAAACGCGATTTCGTGGTAGGGCAGCCGGGCGAACGCGGCGATTTCGTCCGGCGTGAGCACTGGAAACTTTTCCGGGAAATACAGTCCGCGATCCGGCGCGAGGCCGCGCAGAAACGCCTCGCGGAGATTGACGGCGGGCGACTGCCGGTTGGTGCTGTGAAATAAAAGGGCGCTCATGGCTGCTGGCTCAATGCGAGTGAATGGTTTTGCCCCACTGAAAATTAAACTCGCGGATTTCCAGTTCCGTTTCGATTTGTTCACCGGGTATGAAAAAAGTTGTTTTGGTGGTCCGCTTGGCCCAGTGCGGCTTGAGGGTCTGGCGCTCGGTTTGGACTTCCAAAATGGTGTACCGCTGCATGGAACAATTATTGGTGACCGGCCCGGCGCTCTTGATCTCCAATCCCTCCGCCACCAGTTTGTTTAGGACGGCCTGGAAATTTCTTCCCACCACGGTTTGTTCGAATTTCAAACTGACCAGGTTCGTGTCGGTGGTTGTGGACCCCAGGCTGGCGGTCCGGTTTTTGACCGGCACTTCGAGGCCCGAGTACTCGGTCATTCCGCTGACCGATTCGTAATCGCCATCTGCCAGCGCAACTTCGGTCCAGGCACCCACCCAGGTCTGCCAGATCACTGGGTAAAGCGCATTCTGCCTGGCTTGATCCGGCTCCGATTCTTCCGGAGCGTCGTCAACTTTCTGGCTGCCTGCCGCATGGCTGTTTGCCTTTGCCGCCGGCTCGGGCGTGCTGACGGCCTCGATAAATTCACCGGCATTGCTGATGCGAAACGCTGCATAGGCCATGGTTTTTTGCAGTTCCGCCGCCTCGGCCTGCAGGTCTTTCGAGCCGTCGACCTTTTCCCCGTCGATTTCGGTAATGGTGGGCGGACGCCATTGCAGCACAAAACCGTCATTGGTTTTGATCAGTTGCCCATGGTGAATGAGTTCCGTGGTCGCTGATTTTTTGGTGCACGTCTCCACCACATCCACCGATTGAGCCTCCCAATTAAAATGAAAGAGGGGCTCAGCCGCCCGGCTTTGAGCGGTGCTTCCGAGCAGCAGCAAGACGAGCAACGAAATACAATTGGCCAGTTTCATTGGCTGAAGTTACTGCAGGTTTTCCACCCGGAACATCACCGGCCTGGCCTTGACGGCGGGGAGCCTGGCGATCTTGGCCAGCGCCTTGCGCATCGCGGCGTTCGGGGCGTCGTGCAGCATGAAAATGAGCGGCACGCTTTCGCCTTCGTGGCCTTCGGGCTGGATCACGGAGGAAATGCCGATCTTGCCGGCGGCAAAAATGGCCGCCACCTTTGCCAGCACGCCCGGCTTGTCCACGACGCTGAGCCGCACGTAATACTGCGAGGTGATTTCATCCAGCGGCACGACCCGGCCCTTGTTGGCGTGGGCCACAAAGGGGGCAATGCGCACCCGGCCACCGTTCTTCAAGTCGAGCGCGGCATCGGCCACGTCGCTGAGCACGGCGCTGGCGGTCGCATCCTTGCCGGCGCCGCGGCCGTAGAAGAGTGTTTCGCCCACCACATCGCCGCGGACAAACACGGCGTTGAAAACCTGGTTCACATTTGCCAGTACATGCGCGCCGGGGATGAGCGCGGGATACACGGACACCTGCACGCCGGGCTTTTTGCCGGCGATCTGCTTGACGATGCCCAGCAGCTTGATCGTGTAGCCAAGCTGCGACGCGAACTTCATGTCAATTTTGGAAACGTCGCGGATGCCTTCGGTGTGAATCTGGTGGTGATCCACCCAGAAGCCGTGCGCCAGCGAGGCGAGGATGCCGGTCTTGTGCTGCGCGTCAATGCCGTCAATGTCCAGGTCTGGCGGGGTCTCGGCGTAGCCGAGCTTCTGCGCCTCAGCCAAAACGGCGGCGAAGTCCGCGCCTTCCAGCTTCATGCGGGTCAGGATGTAATTGCAGGTGCCGTTGACGATGCCGTAGATGGCGGAAAACTGGTTGGCCACGAAGCCTTCGCGCAGGGACTTGATGATGGGGATGCCCCCGCACACGCTGGCCTCGTAATACAGGTTCGCGCCGGTCTTGGCGGCGGCGGCAAAGAGTTCCGGGCCGCAGGCGGAGATGAGCGCCTTGTTGGCGGTCACCACGGTTTTGCCCTGGGCCAGCGCGGCCAGCACCATGGTCCTGGCGATGCCCGTGCCGCCGACCAGCTCGATGATCACATGAATTTCGGGATCGTTGACGACTTCCTGCCAGTTGGTGGTCATCAATTCGCGGGTGATGGGGTACGGGCGCGGTTCGTCGAAGGATTTGACCGCAATTTTGCGGAAATTCAGCTGCACGCCGAGCCGGGCGGACATAAGTCCGCCGTTTTGCTGGAGCGCGTGGAACACGCCGCTGCCCACGGTGCCGCCACCAATCATGCCGAGATTTACTTGCTGCATAGAGCGAACAGCTTGCCGCGAAAACGGGCTGGGGACAATTTTATTTTCGGTGGAATCCGGTGAGTTAGGGGCAACCGGACGCAGTCATCCATTTTGAGACGAAGTTGCTTTTCAAGTGAACTTGCGGTGGTAAGGCTGCCAGACCCAACCGGCCGGCTTGGCCGGCTTCAATTTGGGTTCGTTTTCGACCCTACGTTTCTCGTAAATGCTAAAGCATCTCCAGCAATGCTTTATAACCCTGGCGGGCGCGGATTTTAAAATGGGAAACAAATGGACAATACGGCAAAGAGCCGCTTTTTTTCCCAAGCTTTGCAAACAATCCGGTGGCGGGCTGCTCGACAAACTGGTCTTCGGTGCCGGCGGATGCGCTCAGGGCGTTTTAGCGGTCAATCCCTTCTCCAATTCGGCGACGGAAGGCACGGCGCCCTTGAACGCCTTGGGCAGCGAATCAACGAGCTTGGTGACATAACCCGCCACGCCTATCGGTTTGGTCA
>Ga0302321_100001525_pt1 | contig 19902 bp, 20 predicted proteins | sample Fen_T0_1_FD_202505 | JGI IMG/M metagenome (GOLD analysis project Ga0302321, IMG submission 202505) | Peat permafrost microbial communities from Stordalen Mire near Abisko, Sweden - Fen_T0_1 | ecosystem: Environmental > Terrestrial > Soil > Wetlands > Permafrost | place: Sweden: Abisko...
GCGAGGCCGCCGCCGAGAGGATCGCGGCCATGACGCACCACTGGCCGGGCACCACGTGGCATAGACCGTGGAGCCGTCCTTCCGGGTCCGTCCGCGGCTCGGTCACGGGCGCGAGCACCTGGCCGCCAGTTCCGAGCGAGATGAGCACGACGCCCTTGGCATCTTCCTCGCGGGCAAGGCCCAGGCCGAGCGCCGCCGCGGGGGCATCCGCGCCGCCCATGGCCACGGCGATCCCGGCCGGCAGGCCGAGTGATCGTGCGGCATCCTCCCGAAGCTCCCCGGCCTTCGTCTCGGATTCGGCGAGCGGGGGCAGAAGCCCCGCATCGATGCCGAGCCTCTCGCAGATGTCGACCGCCCACGTTCGGGTCTTGAGGTCGAGCAAGAGCGTCGCCGAAGCGTCGGAGACGTCGCTCGCAACCTCGCCGGTCAGGCGCGCCCGCAAGGCGTCCTTGGGCTGGACGATCCAGCGTGTCCGGGCGAAGACCTCGGGTTCGTTGGCGGCGACCCACATGATCTTGGGCGCCGTGAAACTCACGTTCGAACGGTTGCCTGTGCGGGCGACGAGCTCCGCCCGCGGGATTCGCTTCTCGATCTCGACCGCCTCGGCCTCGGCCCGACCGTCCGACCACATCAGGGCCGATCGAACCGGCACGCCCGCGGCGTCGAGGAACACGGCGCTGTGCATCTGGCCGGTGAGCCCGAGGGCCACGACGTCGGCGCCGCGCAGGTTCGGCCGCGAAAGCATCGCGGACATGGCCAACCGCACGGCATCCCACCAGCGATCCGGGTTTTGCTCCGCGTAGCCGGGCCGGCGGGATTCGGTTGCGTACGAGGCCATCGTGACGCCGAGAGCGTTGCCCTCCTCGTCCAGCGCGAGAAGCTTGACCCGCGACGAACCGAGATCGATTCCGACCGAAACGCGCACCGATTCCTCCGTACTGACCCCAAGACCGCCAACCTGTCGGCTGCTAGGTTACTGCCCCGGCGCAATCCGGAGCGGGCACCGCCCGCTCTAGGCGCGTTGAAAGTAGGCGGCGACTTCCCAGGGCGTGACCTGGCGTCGGTAGGCCTCCCATTCGAGGACCTTCGCCGACCGGAAGAGTTCGAGCAGCTCGCTCCCGAGCGCCGCCATGATGACGTCGTCGTCCTCGAGCGCGGCCAGCGCCTCGCCCAGGGATGCCGGGAGCGGCCTGGTCACGCTGTGGCCGCCGCCGAAACCGTGCTCGAGCTCCTCCAGCGGCGGCCCGAGCTCGCAACCCCGGTCGATTCCGTCCAGGCCCGCGGCCAGCATCGCCGTGAAGGCCAGGTACGGGTTGCAGCTGGGGTCGGGGAGACGCAGCTCCAGGCGCGTCTCGAAGATCTCGGCCGGTGGATTCTCCTGGCGAACCTGCGCCGGGACGCGGATCAGGGCAGAGCGGCTGTGGCGCCCCCAGCTTCCGGCGACCGGGGCCTCGTAGCCCGGGACGAGCCGCTTGTACGAGTTGACGAGCGGAGCCACCAGCGCGGTCAGCCCCGGCGCGTGCTCGAGCTGGCCGGCGGCGAAGGATCGGGCAACGTCGGACAGCCCGTAATCTGCGTCGGGGTCGTCGAAGACGCTTCGTCCGGCGCGGTCCACCAGAACCTGATGGGTGTGCATCCCGGAACCCGCGGCGTCGGCGCGCGGCTTCGGCATGAACGTTGCCTGCATCCCGCGCTCGCGCGCGAGTTCCTTCACGGCGGGCTTGAGAGTGGTGACGGTGTCCGCCGAGACGAGGGCCGGCAGCATCGGCAGATCCAGTTCGAACTGCCCGCTCGCAACCTCGTGATGGCTCGACTCGATGCGGATTCCCATCGACTCGAGGCTGGCGACGATCTCCAGCTCGACCTGGCGCGATCGCCCACGCGCGCGCTCGAAGTAGCTGCTCGGATCGTCGGGAAGCGGCTCCAGGCCGTCGCCCATCGGGAAGAGGAAGAACTCGATCTCCGGTGCCACTAAATAGTTGAGCCCGGCCGACTCGGCCTGCTCGAGGAGCGAGCGGAGCACGGATCGGGCGTCGCCCGGGTACGGCTCTCCCGTCGGCGAGACGACCTCGCAGATCAGCCTGGCGCACGGCACGCCGGCCGCCGGTTCGAGGATCGCAAAAGTGGACGGGTCGGGGCGCAGATACATATCCGACTCGACCTCGCGAGCCAGCCCTTCTACCGCCGAGCCGTCGAACCACTCGCCGGAAGCGAGGACATGGGCCAGGCGCCGGGCCGGGACCGCGACGGTCTTGACGGCGCCGGTGACGTCCGAGAACTGCAGCTCGATCTGCTCGACGCGGGCGTCTTTGGCCGCGGCAACCAGCCGCTCGACGGTTCGGCGCTCGAGATCCGTCAGACCGCCGTTGCCGTCTTCGCCGGCGCCGTCATCGTCGGCGGCTCCGGCGCCTCCGTTCGAGCGGCGAGACGACGGGGTTCCGTCGTATGGCTTGGATCCTTTTCTGTCGGGCATTTCGTTCCTCCCGCGCGGCCGTGGGTCGTTCGCGCGGCTACGGGTGGGCATGGACGAGCAGATAGGCGATAAGGACGAAGAAGATGCTCGCGGCGAGAAAGCCTGCGCTGATCCCGACGATGAGCAGGACCAGCTTCTGGTCGGAGGCGCGAGCCACCGGCGCCTCGTCGCCGAAGATGAACTGTGACAGCGGCAGATCCCGCCAGCGCTCGAGATCGCTCTCCAGCGAGGCGGCGTCCTCGTAGCGTTCGTCCGGAGCCTTGCGCAGGCACTTGCGCACGATCCCCTCGATCGGCGGGGGCACGTCGGCGTTGAGCTCGTGGAGCGCCGGGACCGGAGCGTTGAGATGCTGGCTCATGACGGAAAGAGCGTTGTCGCCTTCCCACGGGACGCGCCCGGCCAGCATCTCGAAAAGCATTACCCCGATGGCGTAGACGTCGGTCCTGGCGTCGCCCCGCTTGCCCTGGATCTGCTCGGGCGACATGTAGTCGGGCGTCCCGAGCGCGGTCGAGAACCAGCGCCATGTGAGCCTTCGGGCGCCGGCCATCAGGGCCACTCCGAAGTCGGTGACGACCAGCCTGCCCTCCGAAGTCACAAGCACGTTCTCGGGCTTGAGGTCTCGGTGGAAGACTCCCTGCGAATGGGCGTAGGCCATGGCCGATGCCAGCTGCCTGCCGAAGTCGACGGTCTGGTCGACCGAGAGGCGCTTCTCGCGCGTCATGTAGGCGCGCAGGGTCTCGCCGTCGATGTACTCCATTACGAGATAGGGCTGGCTGCGATCGGTCGTGAACTCGAGCGAGCGCTGGATTCCCGTGTGCTTGAGGTGGCGGGAGATCTCCAGCTCGCGCCGGAAGCGGTCGAAGGTCGAGACGTCGCCCATGATCGACTCGTGCGGGCACTTGAGCACGACCTGGCGACCGCCCGGGTCGGTGGCCAGGTAGACGTCGCTGAAGGCTCCCTGCCCGATCGCCTTGACGATCGTGAACTGGTCGAGTTTCGCGCCCGGCGCCAGCCCGCCCGATGTCACGAGAACAACCTCCGCCATCCTTGCGGCGCTTCGGGCCGCTGCCCGGCCTCGCGCACGCGGATGACCATGGCTGTCGCATTATCGTCGCCGCCACGGTCGAGGGCGAGCTTAACCAGCCGCTCGCACGCGTCCGCCGGCGGGTGAGCCAGCGCGTCCGTAATCTCGCTCGCGGTGACGTTGCTCCACAGCCCGTCCGAACACAGCAGGAATGTGTCGCCGGAGTCGAGGCGTTCGGACCGGATATCGACGCGGACTGTGATGTCACCCCCGACCGACCTCGTGAGCGCATAGCGGGCCGGATGGTCGATGGCCTGCTCTGGCGTGATGATGTGCATTCGGAGCAGTTCCATCACCTGGCTGTGGTCGGAGGTCAGGACCTCCAGCTCGCCGTGATGGCGGCGGTAGACGCGGCTGTCTCCGACATGAGCGAGGTGAGCCTCGCCCGGTGTGATTGCCAGGGCGCTGAGCGTGGACTGCATCTTGCGGCCTCCGCGGCCGCCTATCGCCGCGTCGAAGATCGCCTGGTTGGCCCGGTAGAAGGCCCCTCTCAACGTGGCCGAAACGCGCCCGCTGCCGACGTTCTTCTGGGTGTGCTCGAGACACGCCTCGACGGCAAGTCCCGCCGCGACATCGCCGCCGCCGTATCCCCCGAGGCCGTCCGCGACAGCGAACACGAGCCCCTGTTCGGAAGTTGCGACCGCCTGCTCCAGCGTGTATTCCTGGGCCGGCATGACGAAGGCTGTGTCACCGTCCAGGGCGGCCCATCCGATCCGGTCCTCGTTGTGGTCGCGGACGTGGCCGGAGACGGACAGGCCGGCATACTCGACTGCCAGAGACGCTGTCACCGCTTGCATCGGTCCGGCGACGAAGCTGACATTGAGTTCGGCTTCCTCTTCGAGATTGGGGAGACCGCGCCGCGGCAGGAGGCGCCGACGGCGCGGTCTCGATCCGATGGAACCGCGGAGACCGTTACCTCTCCGGGATCACCGTCTGTGGTTTGACGAGCAGGCTCTTCTTGCTCGAAGCCGAGTTGAAGACGAGCCAGATGGCCCCGACGACGATCCATACGACCACAGCCCCGAGCGCAATCAGCGTATCGGTCTGAGTCGATCCGCCGGCCGAGACGCTCATGACGACGATCGCACCGAGCATCCCGATGTTGGCGACAAGCCCCGCCACCGGAACGATCACGTGTTTGAGGATGTTCCTGCGATGCCTCCCCCCGAAGGCAAACAGCACCAGGGCATTGGTCATGCCGTAGACCAGGAATGTCCCCGTATTGGACGCGAGTGTGATCTGGAGCAGGTTGTCGGCCGAGAGGACCGCGTAGCCGCCGAGGACCGCCGAGATGATCGCAAGGGCCACGACGCCGTAGTGCGGAGTTGCATGGCGGAAGTGGAGCATGCCCAGCAGACCCGGGACTTCCTTGTCGCGGCCCATGACGTAGGTGATGCGCACGCCGGTGTTGAGGCAGGCCAGCGTGGTGCCGATCAGGGCGATGAGGACGCTGACGGCCAGGATCAGGACGAGGGCGACGCCGGTCCCGCCCAGCATCTTGTCGCCGATGAAGCGGACCATGTCGCCGATGGGCGCGGAAGATGCGGCAGCTGCCGCGTAGCCGCCGACGGTCTTGCCGGTCGCGTCCGTCGCGGTGATGCTGTTGTTGACGAGGAAGTTGGCCGAGACGTATTCGATCACGTAGGCCACTGCGCCCTGGATGGCGAGAGACAGCAGAACGGCCCGTCGGACGTCACGCTTGGGGTTGATCGCTTCGGCGCCGAGTGCCGTGACCGACTCGAACCCGACGAGCAGCAGGATGGCGATGGTGCCCTGGAAGAGCACGTTGGTGAAGTTGTGCGGCAGCACGACCGACGCCACGTTGTCGTGGGCATAAGCGAGGTCTGGATGTGTGAGCCGGAACGCGATTGCGAGGATGGAGAAGCCGACGAGAGCCGTCAGCTGAATGGCGTTGATGACGACGGCGGTCATCGTCGAGCCGGAGATACCGCGATATGCAATCAACCCCACGAGGGCCGAGAAGATGAACGCTGCGCCGACCTCGGCCGGTTGATTCAACGTCACGCCGAACAGGCTGAGGATGTATACGCACAGGATCGCGGTGAACCCGACCATGATGCCCGGGTAGATCCAGTAATACAGATGTGAGACCCAGCCCAGGATGAACTTTGCCAGTCGGGCGAACTTGTAGTGAATGGCCTCTTCCTTTTCCAGGAACGCGGCCTCGGCGAAATAGTAAGAGGAGCCCGCGCCGGCCTCCGGGTAGATGTTCGAAAGCTCGGCATATGAGAATGCCGTCAGGAATGCGAGTATCAGAACGAACAGCAGACCCGGAACCATGTCCGTAGCGGTGGTGAGTCCGCCGTTCTGCTGGACAACCTGGGCCTGGAACGTCGTCCAGAGAAAAGCGCCGGGCGCAATCAGCGCCATGGCGTTGATCGTCAGCCCGGTCATCGTCAGGGTTCGCTTCATTTCGGTCCCTGGCGCGGCGGCCATCGCGTTCCTCCTAGTCCACGCGCGGTCGGAGCTTGCCAATCGGTCAATGGCGACCGGTGGCTGCCGTGCGTGAGAAAAGCATCCGCGATGGGGCAGCGCGAGTCAGTAGTGGCGAGGGAGCGGTTCTGCTGCGGCTCGGTTGCCTTAGGCGCCGCCGAAGGTTGTGCTGGGGTTGCGGCAAGTTGTCGGGATGAGCCCTAAAGGGATACCGAAAGGGCGAAAGAGGCCCGTCCGCAATCAGAGAACGGGCCTCCAGGATCGCCTGCGACCGCACGAGTGGGAAGTCAGGCCGCGAGATCGCGCCTCTCGAACGCGACGACGGCGATGGCCAGGAAGACCGCCGCGACCGCGGCCAGCACGGCCGCGTCACCCAGGCTCAACCCGTTGCGGAGCGGATCGCCGCCCATGTAGTAGCGGAACAACGACAGCGGCCTGATCGTGGCGAGCCCATCCACGATGGAAGAGAGCGCATCGATCAGGTACATGGCCACCATGAGCGCGACCGTCACGCCGATCGCAGCGCCGCGATTGCCGCTGAAGGCGGAGATTGCCAGGGCTATGTCGGCGAAGGCCAGGCCCAGCAGGACCAGCATCACGAGCGCCGAGGCCAGCCGATCGGGCGGCAGCGCGCTGGCACTGATCGCGGCGCCGGTCAGAGCGAAGGCCCACAAGACCAATACGACCACGATGCACGCCAGGACGATGGCGAGCCACTTCTCGAGAACCACACGGGCACGCGAGACCGGGTAGGAGAGCAGAACGTCGATCGTGCCGCGCGATTCCTCGCCCGCAGTGAAACCGCTCGCCATGCCGGCGGCGAAAGCGACCATGGCCGCAGGCAGGATCATCGAGAACAGTTCGATGTGCAGAAAGCCGATGAGAGTGCTCGCGTCGCCCAGGCTTGCGCCGAGCAATTTCACGGCCGGACCCATCTTCTCGAGGATCGCGTTCAAATCGAAGAGCTTGGAGTAGGTGGGAAAGAGGATCGCGAAATACGCGGTCATGACGCCACATCCCAGACTCACCCAGAATGTCGGCCAGCGCAGATCCCGAACGGTCTTCGTGAAGACGTTACGCAGCAGCATGGCTGGCCTCCCCGGCGGCGCTCTTGTCGGCGGCCTCACCCGATCCGTAGTACGCCATGAATATCTCTTCGAGACTGGTGTCGACGCTCCGAATGTTGCGGACCTCGAAGCGCGCGGCGGCCTTGATCAACGCGTCGACGCTGCCCATGACGGTGCAACGCAGCGTTCCGTCGCGAACGACCAGGTCGCTCACGCCCGGCAGGTTGGCGAAAGCGTCGGCATCGACGGTCCCGATGAAGTCGATCTCGATCCGGCGTAATGCCCGCTCCTTGAGACCCGCGATCGTCTCGACGGCCAGCAGGCGGCCTTCACGGATGATGCCGACTCGGTCGCACAGGTGCTCGACCTCCGGCAGCTGGTGCGACGAGATGAAGACGGTGCGGCCTTCGTCGCGGGCCTCTTCGCAGAGGTGCTCGAACTCGAGCTGGATGAATGGATCCAGCCCGGCCGTGGCCTCGTCGAGGATCAGCAGCTCCGGGCGAATCATGAATGCCGCGACCAGGCCGACCTTCTGCTTGTTGCCGCGGGAGAGGCTCTTGATCCTCTTGGTCGGATCGAGCTCGAGCCTCTCGATCAGGCTCTCGCGGTAGGCCCCGTCCACATGCCCTTGCAAATTTCCGAGGTAGGTCAGCAGCTGGCGTCCCGTCATGTCGCTGTACAGCGATAGCTCGCCCGGCACATAGCTGGTGCGGCGGTCGATCGCGAGCCGGTCGCGGCGAACGTCCAGACCCAGGACGCTCGCTCCTCCGCTTGTCGGTCGAATGAGGTCCAGCAGCAGTCGGATCAGGGTCGATTTTCCGGCGCCGTTCGGGCCCAGGAACCCGAAGATCTGCCCGGTTTCCACCACCAGATCGACGTCGGTGATGCCGCGCGAACGGCCGTAGCGCTTGGTGAGATTTCGGGTCTCGATCGCGGCGGTCATCAGGGAGCCTCCTTCCGAACCAACGAGCGCTCTTCCTTCCGGCGGTCGAAGAGCCGGGACAACTCTCGTTTAAGCATAGGCGAAGCACCGACCCAGGCGGGCGTTTCGCGCCGGGGGGACCCCCCGAGAGCACCAGGACCCTACGGCAAACGGCCGACTACTCAGGTCCCTCCCCGAACGGCCGCCTCAACCCGGGAGTACACCTACACGCCTTCCCTGCCGAATGCTTCGTGCCAGATCGCGGGACGTGCTCAGCCTCCAACTCCTTCAACGAACCGTCCCGCCAGCACCAGGCAGCCCAAGGATTGGCCGAAATGTCGATCGCCAGTTATCCGATACAGGACCGCCGCGGAGGCCGCCCGACGGCGCCGCCGCCCAGGCCCGCCCGCGCCGTGACTCATGCGCTGATCATCCATCAGGCCGAAATCGTCCGCCTCGGCGTCTCGACGATGCTCGCCAGCGGTTCGGCCTGCGAGGTTGCGAGTGCCGCGTCCGTATACGAGGCCTTCCGGCTCGCCTCGGACGTTCATCCGCAGCTCGTCCTCTTCGACTTCACACCGGCCGAAGGACCCGAGGTCTCCCGGCTGCTGGCCGCCCTCTGGCCCAAGCCCCGGTTGGTCGCTCTCGTAACCCGCGGCCGCGAGGTTTCGCCCGGCGAGTGTCTGAGCGCCGGCGCGGACGCCGCGATGCTCATCGACAACGTCAGTCGCGACACGTTCCTGATGCTCGTTCGACGGGTCATGGACGGCCTCGGCCCAATCGTGGCGGGCTTCCCGACGGTCGGGGAACATCTCGGCGCCGCTCTGGTGGACGAGGGCCCCGTCTCGCTGTTGACCCCCCGCGAGCGAGAGATGCTCTATCTCATCGGCCAGGGCCTCTCCAACCGTGAGATCGCCGAGTCGCTCGTGCTGTCGGTCAAGACGGTCGAGGCCCATCGGGCCAACCTCAGCCGCAAGCTCAACGTCCGATCTCGGGCCGGGCTCATGCGCCTGGCCCTCACCGGCAGCCTGGCCTGATCCCGTGATCCCGCTGACGCGCACCGACGGTACGGCCGTGCTGGTCAACCCCGATCGCATCGAGCTGATCGAGGAGACGCCCGACACCGTCGTCACCCTCGCCGACGGCAAGAAGCTGCTCGTCCGAGAGACCGCGACCGAGGTCGCGACCCGGTTCCACTACTACCAGCGATCGCTCCACGTCGACGCCAGGTTCGGCGGCCGGCGGGCCTACGACCCGCCCCAGACCATGGACCCGGCGCAGTACGAGCATCCCAACCGTGGGCGCCTGCGCGCCTACGGCGAAGCCCCGAAGGACTAGCCGAGATGGATGCTGGCATCGGCATCATGGTGTGCCTCGTCGCCATGATGGTCGCCGACGTCCTCGACGGCGGGTCGCCGGCCGCGTTCATCAACCCTTCGGCAATCCTGCTGATCTTCGGGGCGACCTTCGGGGCGACGATCGCTTCGACCTCGGTTAAGCAATTCCTGAGCTTCCCCAAGCTGCTCGGGATGAGCATGAAGCCGCGGGTCAGCGACATGGCCGCGATCCGCGAGATGCTCGTCAAGTTCGCAGAGCGCGCTCGGCGCGAGGGTCTGCTAGCCCTCGAGAGCGACGTCGAAGCGGTCCAAGATCCCTTCATCCGGCACGGCCTGCAGATGGTGATCGACGGCCTCGAGCCCGACACGGTCGAGGAGATCCTCGAGATCGAGATCGAGTCGATGCAGGCCCGCCACATGAAGGGCGTCGACATGTTCGCCAAGATGGGCGGCTACTCGCCGACCTTCGGCGTTCTGGGCACCGTCATGGGCCTGGTCAGCGTCCTCTCCAATCTGGCCGACCCGTCGGGCCTGGGCGAGTCCATCGCCACCGCCTTCATCGCCACGCTCTTCGGAGTGGGTGCGGCCAACATCCTGTGGCTGCCGGTGTCCGCCAACCTCAAGGGCAAGGACCAGGCCGAGGTCGCGGAGCGGCGTCTGGCGCTGGCCGCGATTCTGGCAATCCAGGCCGGCGACAACCCGCGCATCGTCTCCCAGAAGCTGCAGGCCTACGCCGGACCGGCCGCCGAAGTGGCGGAAGTCGTGGAGAAACAGGCGGCCGGCGCGGCGATAGCGGAGGCGGCGTGATGGCACGGCGCAAACGCGGCCACGCCGAAGGCCCCCACGAGAACGACGAGCGCTGGCTTTTGACCTACTCCGATCTGATCACGCTTCTGTTCGTTCTGTTCGTCGTCATGTACGCAATCAGCACCACCGACGTCCGCAAGTTCGTCGCCCTGGCGCAGTCCGTCTCGGCCGCCTTCAATGCCGACGTCATGCAGGGCCAATCGGCCGTGACGATCATGAACGGCCAGGAAACCACGGTCGAGAACCAGACCTACGACTCCGGTTCGAGCACCGTGGCCAGCGATCTGCGGACGATCAAGGCGGCGCTCGAGGACTACGCCATCGGCCAGGGGCTGGGCGGCGAGGTCCAGGTCGGGATCGCCCCGCAGGGGATCGTCATCCGCCTCAACGACGCCCTGCTCTTCTCGTCGGGCCGGGCCCATCTCGACGAACACGCCATGACCCTTGTCGGCAAGGTCGTGGCCATCCTCAAGCCGCTGCCAAACCAGGTCCGCATCGAGGGCAACACCGACGACCAGCAGCCCGAGGGCGGGCTGTACGCGGACAACTGGGAGCTCTCGACGGCTCGCTCTCTGGCCGTGCTCGAAACGATGATCCAGCAGGGCATGTCGCCCGATCGGCTGTCCGCCCAGGGCAATGCCCAGTACAACCCGATCCTGCCCGATACCGACGACGCCTCGCGGACCAAGAACCGCCGCGTGGACATCGTCGTGATCTACCCGCCTGTTCCGAGCGGCGCCACCAGCCCGGTCGCGCTGCCTTCGTTCCCATGAGTCCCACCATCTCGCCGGTTCCTCCGGCAGCCCGCCCTTCCGTCGCGATGGAGAAGCTCTCGTGAAACTCCCGATCCCTCACGGCCGCCGCGCCATCCTCGTCCTGGGAGTGCCCCTGGGACTGGCCGCCGCCGGCGCCCTCGCCTTCACGATGATGTCCGGCGGCGCTCCCACGCCGCCGGTGCCCGATCCCGCCGCCGGGCAGCACGGCCCGATGCTGGCTCTCGAGAACCGGGTCATCAACCTCGCCACCGGCACGACCACGGGCGCCTTCAAGTACGCCAAGGTCGCGGTCACGCTCGAGCTTCGGCCCGAGGCAGCCAGCTTCTACGGCCTCTCCGCCGAAGCGCGCGCCAAGCAGGAGAAGACCGAGACCGACAAGGTCGCCGAGAACGTGCCGCTCCTGCTGGACGCCCTCGGCACCGTCGTGTCCTCGCATGACTCCGCGTCGCTCACGAGCCCGGACGGCCGAGCCAAGCTCAAGGTCGAGCTGCTGGCGGCGATGCGCAAGGTCCTCGGTGACCGCGAAGTCATCGATGTCTATTTCACCGACTTCGTAATGCAGTAGGCAGAACGTCCGATGCTCTCGCAGGCCGAGATCGATGCGCTCCTTGGCGCGGTGGCCGACGGCACATTGCCGTCGGAAGACCAGCCGCCGTCTTTGAGCGCGGGCGGTCGAATCGTCAAGACGTACGACTTCCGGCGGCCTGCCAAGTTCTCGAATGAGCAGCTGCGCACCCTGCAGGCCATCCACGAGAACGTGGGCCGGGTTGCGGCGGCACGCCTCTCGTCGTTCCTGCGCGGCCCGGTCGTGATCGCCCTTGCGGGCACCGACCAGCTCGTCTTCGACGACTACCTCAGCCAGCTGACCCTTCCCACGGAGCTTGTCGTAATGACGAGCCCGGGTCTCGCCGGCCCATTCCTGACCGACCTGGATCTGGGCTTTGCCTTCGCCGCCGTCGATCGGCTGCTCGGCGGCCCGGGCCGTATTCCGGCGGACCGCCACGAGCCCACCCCGATCGAGTCCGATCTGATCGCCCGCGTCGTCGGCCATCTGCCCCACGCCCTCAACGAGGGCTGGGCTCATCTCCAGTCGCTGGATGTCTCGATCACGGAGACGGCCCTCTCGCCGATCCTGCTCCGTCTCGCCGCCCCCACCGAAGTCGTGGCGGTCCTGACCTACGAGGTCCGGTTCGCTGGCCAGACCGCCCCGATGACGGTCTGCTATCCGTTCGCGACCCTGGAGCCGCTTCTCCCGAGACTCGCCGCGACGATGTGGTACGCCCAGCGGCGACAGTCGGCCGGAGACGCCGGCGTGCGTGAAATCCTCGAAAGCGAGATCAGAGGGGTCGAGATCCCGATTTCGGCCGCCTTCCGCGCGGTAGACATCCCCGTCGAAGCACTGACCGAACTCCAACCCGGAGACGTCATCCGCTTCGACGAGCACTTCGACGAACCGGTCCTCATCACGGTCTCCGACCAGGCCCAGGCGTGGGCGGTTCCGGGCCGGATAGGCGATCGAATAGCCCTGCGTCTGGTGACGCCACTTGCGCCCACGGAGGCCTGACATGAGCTGGGAATCGTTCGACTGGAAGACCGCCGACGGTCAATCGCTCGGTGCCGGAGCCTCGATCCTGCCGTTGTGGCCGATGCTTCGATCGGCCATCTCGGAGTCCATCTCGGCCGACGCCATGTGCCCGATCACCGTCGGAGATCTGACCGTCGGCAACACGACGCCTGCGGAAGCGCCGACGCCGCTCGAGCAGTCGTCGTCGTTCGAGCTGCTGGGCACGGACCGGCGCGGGTCGTGGGCGGCCCTCGATCCGAGCAAGGGTGACAAGATCGGCGGCAAGGTCTACACCGCGGCGCGCCTGCAGCAACTGGTGATGGAGGCTCTGAGCGGCGCCTTCGAATCGATCCTGGGCGAAGGGCTCGGGCTCGGCGCCCCGGTCGAGTTCTCGGCGCCCGATGCGCCTCTCCTGCTGCTGCGGCTGCCGCTGACTTCGGTCGACAACGAAGAGGCGGTCGTCGTCTCGGCCTTCGACGCCGCCGTCGCGGGCGAGCTGGCGGCCCACATCGTGGCATTGCAGGCCCTCGCGTCCGAGGGTCCGGCGCAGCCGCCGCAGCCCCGCCAGACGGTTGCCCAGCGCACCCAGGAATTCAAGGCCGTGACGGCGCCGTCGCGGGGGAACGGCAACGGCAACGGATCGCCGGCCAACGTTCGGTCCGCTCAACTGCCCGAACTGACGGCCGCTCCGACCGGCCAGCCCGGCTACAACATCGATCTCCTGCTCGGGGTCAATTTGCAGGTCGCGGTCGAGATCGGCAGGACGACGTTGCCGATCCGCGATGTACTGGCCCTCACGCCGGGTTCGATCGTCGAGCTCGACAAGCTGGCCGGCGAGAAGGTCGACGTCCTGATCAACGGCCGGCCGATCGCGCAGGGCGAAGTCGTGGTCGTGGACGAGAACTTCGGCGTCCGCATCACCGATGTCGTGTCCCGCCAGCAGCGCCTGGCGCCGCAAGGCCGCTGACGATGCCGCTCCCTCGCCGTTCGGCTGCCCGGCACCGCCCGATGGCGCGGCGCTGTGGCCTGCCCGCGGCGGCCGCCCCCGCCCGCAAGTTGCGGAGTTGGGCGTCGCCGGCTCGGATCGGCGTCGCCGCCGTCGCGGCCGTGCTGGTCGCCGTCGCGGCCATCGGCGCGCTGAGCCCCTCTCCGGTCGTGGGTGGGGCGAACTCTTCGCCCGCGGCGTCGAGCGCGTCCTCGGGCGCGGCTTCGTCGGTGGTCGGCGCCGCCTGGGGCGGGGCCGGCGGCCTGGACCTGATCGACCTCGTCACCAAGGGCGGCCTCGTCCTGATATTGCTGTTCATCACCTTGCGCGTGCTCGGTCGGATGCAGGCCGCCGGCCCCGGTCGGGGCGGCCGTCTCAACGTCCTCGAGTCGCGGACGCTGGCCTCGAAGGCATCGCTCCACCTCGTCGCGGTCGGCGACCGGCGGCTCGTTGTGGGTCTGACTCCGAGCGGCATGGTCGCGCTTGCGGAGCTCGATGCCGCCGAGCTCGAGGAAGCCCGGACAGAAGAATCGCCCGCCGACGGATCCGATGCCCAGGCGGCCCGCGCCCCGAAGACGGCAACCCGCCCGATCGGCATGGCCCTCGCCTCCGGGCAGGCTCCGTTCGCCGCGACGCTCAACTCGCTGATGGCCCCGATCGACGGTCTGACCGACCGGCTGGCTGGCTTCTTCAACAGCGGCCGCGCCCGATGAGCCGCCGAACTGTCCGACGGCTCGGCGCGCTCTTCCTTCTCGGCCTGGTCGCCGTCATCGTCGCCGGCTGCAGCTCGAACGGCTCGTCGGACATCTCGGTCAAGATCGGCGACGGTCAGGCCTCCAGCGGCAACGGCCAGTTCGCGCTTTCGGTCGAGCTCCTCGTCGCCATCACCGTCCTGTCGCTCGTGCCCGCGATCCTGATGCTGGCCACCAGCTTCACCCGGATCGTGGTCGTCCTGTCGCTGCTGCGCAGCGCGATCGGCATCCCCAACCTGCCGCCCAACCAGGTCCTGATGGGCCTGTCGCTGTTCCTGACGCTGTTCGTGATGGGGCCCGTCCTCGCCGAGGCGAACAAAGACGCACTGCAGCCCTACATGAACAACACGATCAGCCAGGACGAGGCCATCCAGAAGGGCATGGCGCCGTTCCGCGAGTTCATGCTCCGCCAGACCCGCGAAGAGGATCTGCAGGTCTTCATCGACCTCTCCAAGGAGTCGCGACCCAAGACGGCCGACGACGTCTCGATCGAGGTCCTGCTTCCGGCGTTCGTGGTCAGCGAGCTCAAGACCGCCTTCACGATGGGCTTCCTGCTCTACATCCCGTTCCTGATCATCGACCTGGTCGTCGCGTCGGCCCTGATGTCGATGGGCATGGTCATGGTCTCGCCGACCCAGATCGCGCTGCCGTTCAAGCTCCTCCTCTTCGTCCTGGTCGACGGCTGGGTGCTCGTCGTCCAGTCCCTCGTCCACAGCTTCGGCTAGGGCCGCCCGATGACACCCGCCGACGTCGGAACCGTCATGCAGCGTGCGCTCTGGACGACCTTCATGGTCGGCGGCCCGATCGTGATCGTCTCGATGGTCGTCGGCCTCGTGATCTCGATCGTCCAGGCGGCGACTCAGATCAACGAAGCCACGCTGACCTTCGTCCCCAAGCTCGTGGTAGTGGCGCTGGTCCTGGTGATGCTCGGCCCGGCGATGGTCAACCAGCTCGTCGAGTTCACGCAGTACGTCTTCCTCGTCGCCTCGCAGGCCGCGCGATGACGGTCGAGCTGAGCGGCGGCCAGACCTCGCTCCTGTTCCTGGTGATGATGCGCTGCTCAGGGCTCGTCTTCGCCGCGCCGCTCTTCGGCCACCATGCCATCCCGACGCTGCTCAAGTTCGGTCTGGCGGCCGCCCTGACGGTCGCGCTGGCCGTGCCCGCGGGAGGCACGGCCGGGACGTTGCCACTCGTGCTTGCGGCCCCGATCGAGCTGGTCATCGGCCTCTCGCTCGGGTTCATCCTGTCGCTCTCGTTCCAGGCCGTGGAGCTGGCCGGCCGGGTCATCTCGATCCAGCTGGGCCTCTCGCTCGGCTCTGTCTTCAGCCCCACGCAGGAGCAGGCCTCCACGGCCATCGACCCGTTCTTCTCGGTCCTTGCCGGTCTCCTGTTCCTAGCGATGGGCCTCCACCTGGCCATCATTCGGGTTCTCGCCAACTCGTTCGTGGCATATCCGGTGGGGGCAGGGTGGCCGGCCGATCTGTCGCTGACCGGCGCCCAAACCTGCGCCATGGCGATGGAGCTGGGCGTTCGCGTCGCCATGCCGATCGCGCTCGTGTTGCTGCTGGTCGAGCTTTCGGTGGCCCTGCTCGCCCGCGCCATCCCCCAGATCAACGTCTTCATCCTGGGCCTGCCGCTGAAGATGCTGGTCGGTTTCGCGGTCCTCGCACTCGGCATGCCGGCTCTCGTTTCGGGCGCACAGGCGATCTACAGGTTCGTCTTTCAGGCCGCCTCCGGCGGCGCGGTCACCGGGTAGGGCGGGCATGTCTGAGAAGACCGAAGCACCTACCCCTCGACGGCGCGACGAAGCGCGCGCCAAGGGCCAGGGCATCGGGCGAAGCCACGAGTTCTCCATGGGTCTGACGCTCGGCGTCGGCACCCTCGCGCTCTCGAGCCTCCTGCCCGGCATGGCCAGCTCGCTCGTGTCCCGGACCCAGGCCGCAATCCTGACGATGGATCCGCGAGCGAGCGATTCGCGACTTCTGGCGGAGACCGGCGGCGCGATCGTGTCAGTCATGATGCTGACGCTGCCGCTGGCGGTGCTGGTGATGGTCGCCGGCGTGGCCGGCAACCTGGTTTCCGGCGGCCTGGTCTTCTCCTACCGGGCAATCCGGTTCGACATGAGCCGGATCAACCCGCTGGCGGGCATGAAGCGGATGGCCGACCGGCAGGCCATGGTTAGGCTCGGGCTGGCGTCCGCGAAGCTCGGGATCCTGGGGATCATCTCGTGGCAGGTGGTCGGCAGCCGCATCCCGGCCATCGTCGGGACGGAAGGGTCGGACATCAGCGCGATCGCCGGCAGCTGCCTGAGCGCGATCTTCCAGCTGGGCCTGACGATCACGATCCTGCTCGCGGTGGTGGCTCTTGTCGACTTCGTCGTGCAGCGCCGTAAAGCCATGCAGTCGATCCGCATGACCAAAGACGAGGTCAAGCGCGAATACAAGGAGCAGGAAGGCGACCCGCAGATCCGCGGCGCCCGCCGCCGGCGCGCCCGCCAGATGGCCTTCGCTCGGATGATGGACGCCGTCCCGACGGCCGACGTCGTGATCACCAACCCGACCACCCTGGCCGTCGCCCTCAAATACGACTCGCTCACGATGCGGGCGCCCAAGATCGTGGCCAAGGGTCAGCGCCTGATGGCGGAACGTATCAAGCAGATCGCCCGTGACCACAAAGTGGCGATCGTCGAGGACAAGCCCCTGGCGCGAGCCCTCTTCTCGAGGCCGGTCGGGGCCGAGGTTCCGGCTCATCTCTATCGGGCCGTCGCTCGCCTGTTGGTCCTGGTGCACCAGGCCCGTTTCGGGCTCGGCGGGCGCGGCGACGGGCGTGGCAACGGCCGCGGCAGCGGCGACGACTACCGAGGCCCGGTCGCGGGACGGGCGCGCCCGGCGGCAACGGCGATGGGCCTCGCGACACGGCCCTGGTGGGCCGGCGCGGCCGGCTCCCCGGTCCGGCCGATCGCTCCGGACGAAGATGCGGCCCAGGTCGGAGCGGACGCAGACGACCTCGACGGCGAAGCCTGGTTCGAGGAGACCGGCAACGAGCCCGAGCCTGCGACAGAGGTCGACGAGGAAGCGCTGGCCCGCGCCATGGCCGAGGACGAGCTCGCCGATCTCACCCCCGAAGAGCTGGCCCACTACGAGGCCGAGCTGGACGGCACCGCACGCATGAACGGCTCGGAGGCCGACCAATCGATCGAACCCGACGAGGAGCTTGACCGATGACGACCCAGTCGACTCCGGCGCCCATAAGCGTCCTGGGCCGCAGCGACGCCCTCCTGGCCGGCGCCGTCGTAGGCATCGTGGCGATGATGATCATCCCGCTGCCGCCAATGCTGCTGGATATCCTCATCGTCCTCAACATCACGTTCTCACTCACGATCCTGCTCGTCAGCCTCAACATCCGCGAGCCGCTCGAGTTCAGCTCCTTCCCGCCATTGCTTCTGATCGCAACCCTGTTCCGGCTGGGACTCAACGTCTCCGCCGCGCGGCTGATCCTCCTCAACGCCCATGCCGGGGACGTCATCAGCGCCTTCGGCAAGGTCGTCGTCGGCGGCAACACCGTCGTCGGCATCGTGGTCTTCCTGATCCTGGTCGTGATCCAGTACGTGGTCATCACCAACGGCGCCGGCCGGGTCAGCGAGGTGGCCGCCCGGTTCACCCTCGATGCCATGCCCGGCAAGCAGATGAGCATCGACGCCGATCTCAACGCCGGTCTGATCACTCCGGACGAAGCCCGCATCCGGCGCCGTTCCATCGAGCGCGAGTCGGACTTCTACGGGGCCATGGACGGCGCCTCGAAGTTCGTCAAAGGCGACGCGGTCGCGGCCCTGGTGATCATCGTCGTCAACATCGTCGGCGGCCTGACCGTCGGCGTCCTCCAGCACGGCCTCGACATCGGCACCGCGCTCACGACGTTCACGGTCCTCACCGTCGGGGACGGTCTGGTCAACGAGATCAGCGCCCTGCTCGTGTCGGTCGCCACCGGCGTCCTGGTCACCCGCAGCGGTTCGGAGGCCGGGCTCGGCAGCGACCTCGGAACGCAGCTCCTAAGCCGCCCGCGCCTCTTCATGGTCGTCGGCGGCGTGCTGATCGTCATCGGCCTCGTGCCGGGCTTCCCGACCCTCGTCTTCTGCGCCGGCGGCGCTCTGGTCGGCGGCGGCGGCTGGTTCCTGTCGCAATCGGCGGCCACCGCGACGGCCGTGGCGACGGCAAGTGCCGCTCTCGCAGCGCCGGCGCTACCCGCGCTCGGAAGCGGCCAGGAAACCCCGCTCGACGCCCTCAAGGTCGAGACTATGGAGCTCGAGGTCGGATACGGGCTGGTCGGCCTCGTGGAAGGCGGCGCCAGCGGCGGCCTGGTCGAACGGATCGGCCTGATACGCCGCCAGATCGCGGGCGAGCTGGGCCTGATCGTCCCGACCGTGCGCATCCGCGACGACCTGGTCCTCGACCAGAACGCATATGTCATCAAGCTGCGCGGCTCGGAGATTGCCCGCGGCGCCGTCGATCCCACCAAGATGCTGTGCATGGATCCCGGCGGCGGCGAGATAGCCGTCAGCGGCATCCCCACCACGGAGCCCGTCTTCGGCCTGCCCGCTTCGTGGGTCAGCATCGCCGAACGCGAGCGGGCCGAGAGCCTCGGCTACACGGTCGTGGATGCCGCTTCGGTCCTGGCCACTCACCTGGCCGAGACGATCCGCCGCCACGCCCACGAAATCCTGGGCCGGCCCGAGACCAACCAGCTGCTCGAGGGGCTCAAGCACGATCAGCCCGGCCTGGTCGAGGAGATCGTGCCGAACCTGGTGGCCGTGGGCGACGTCGAGAAGGTCCTCCAGGGGCTCTTGCGCGAGCGCATCCCGATTCGCGATCTCTCGACGATTCTCGAGTCGGTCGCCGACGGGGCCCGCAGCACCAAGGAACCGCTCTTCCTGACCGAGGCGGTCCGCCACGCCCTCGCCCGAGCCATCTCGATGCGCTACCGCGCCCCCGACGGCGCGCTCCACGCCATCGCCCTGGCGCCGGACCTTGATACGCGGCTGGGAGCATCGGTGATGGTCCAGCCCGGATACGTGGGGCTGGAGCTGTCCGGCTCCGACAGCCGGGCCCTCGTCGAATCGATCGACCGATCGCTGCGGCAGCTCTCGCTCCAGCGCTACCAGCCGATTCTGCTGTGCACCACCCGCGTCCGGCTGGCGCTGCGGAACCTGACCGAGCGCCACATGCCGCAGATGGCGGTCCTTTCCTACGAAGAGATCCTGCCGAGCATCTCGGTCCAGGTCCACGCCCAGGTGGAGGTCTGATAGATGGAACTGTTCGTCGCCACCTGGACTCTCCGGGTCGCAATCGTGGCCGCCCTCGCCGTCGGCGGCGCGTCCTACTCGGCCGGAACGCCGGTCGTCGAAGCCGTCGACCGGGGCATGGCCGCGGCGGTTCTGTTCACGTTCGCGGGCCGCTGGCTTACGGGCTGGTTGGAGCCCCCCGAACGGAGACTGTTGCGAATGAGAAAGAAGCGCGAGGCTCGTCGAGCGAAGGGCGCCAAGGCATCCAAGCCTGACGCCGCCGCTCGCGCCGCAGCCAAGAGCAAGTCGCCGTCCATCGTCAGTAGAACCGCCTGAGGCTGAGGAGAGCCAGTCATGTTGAACCGACAACCGCTCCCGCCTCACTCCGGCGCCGGAATCCGGG
>Ga0302321_100001526_pt1 | contig 19897 bp, 10 predicted proteins | sample Fen_T0_1_FD_202505 | JGI IMG/M metagenome (GOLD analysis project Ga0302321, IMG submission 202505) | Peat permafrost microbial communities from Stordalen Mire near Abisko, Sweden - Fen_T0_1 | ecosystem: Environmental > Terrestrial > Soil > Wetlands > Permafrost | place: Sweden: Abisko...
GGCAACGTACCGTAGCGTTGGCTGTACATTTGGTTCAATCCGCAAGGCTCAAACCGCGAAGGCATGAGGAAAACATCCGAACCCGCCTCTATCAAATGCGCCAGGGATTCATCATAACCCAGGGTGACCGACATCTTGTCAGGATAAACATGCGCCAGATTCTGCAAGCGCTGCTCATAGGCCTTATCGCCCGCACCTAGCAACACAAACTGCATGGGCATGGACATCAAATCGGGTAGGCAATCGATAATCAGGTCTATCCCTTTTTGTTCCACCAAGCGCCCAATCAAACCAAACAACGGGACATGGCCGTTAACAGGTAAAGCGAATCTGCGCTGCAACTCAGACTTGTTGAACGGTTTTTCAGACAACGATGCCGCACGGTAATGCTTGGCAATAAAAGGATCGGTTTCAGGGTTCCAAACCTCAAGATCAATGCCGTTGATAATGCCGCTCAAAGCGTCTTTTCTGTGCCTTAGCAACCCCTCTAAACCATAACCAAACGTTGGCGTCTGGATTTCCAGGGCGTAAGTCGGGCTGACTGTCGTGATGTGGTCGGCATACACCAGTCCACCTTTGATGAAGGACAACATATTATGGAATTCCAACCCTTCCGGAGTCCACAACTGGCCCGGCAGGTCTAATCCCATCGTACTCTCTGCGGGAAATAAACCCTGATAAGCCATATTGTGTATGGTGAACACGCTGGCTGGACGATGTGTCTCAAGCGATAACAAGGCAGGCACCAAGCCGCTTTGCCAATCGTTACAATGGACTATATCGGGCTGCCAATCCAGATAGGCCCTGTTCATTGCCACTTCAACGGCGATCCGGCAGAATAGGGCAAAGCGGTTGGCATTATCCGGCCAAGGTTCCCCCTGTCCGTCTAAATAAGGATTGCCCGGACGATTAAAAAACTCAGGGTAATCGACCAGCCAAACGGTAACCTGACTGTCCGGCATTTGCGTTTCAAGGAGATTGACTTCACGGTTATCAACGCGTAAAGAACACAGAAAACGCACGTCTCCGTAAGTCTTGATGGCCTGGTAATTCGGCATAATTAAACGCACGTCCTGAGCCAGTTCGGCCAGGGCTTTAGGAAGGCTTCCCGAGACATCAGCAAGTCCCCCCGTTTTTATCAGGGGGTGCGCTTCGCTGGTGACAAACAATATTTTTTTCATAGATGATTCTTGGCGATCACTTTTATCTATTGGAATGGGAGCAAAAAATCCTCCGAAAATCCTCCCATCATGGCGATCTTCGGATTTCTAGGTTTGTTAGAGTTTGAGGATGACGGCTCCCAACGGCGGCAAAGACAAGCAAATCGAATGCGCCTGATTCATCCAGTGGACAGGCTCTGATAGTACAGCGCCATTACCGGTATTACTGCCATCGTAATATTTGGAATCAGAATTGAATATCTCGGTGTAGACACCCGCATTAGGTACGCCAATGCGGTAACTTTCCCTGGCAACCGGCGTAAAATTAAGCACAATACATAAATCCTCATGTTCGCTTTTGCGACGGTAACTAATGATGGATTGTTGCACATCATGACAATCGATCCATTCAAAACCATGATGGTCAAAATCATGATAATGAAGCGCCGGATGCGTCCTATAAAGGTGGTTTAAATCCTTTACCAGCGTTTGGATACCCTGATGATGCGGATAATCCAGCACGTACCAATCCAGCGCCTTGTTGAAATTCCATTCGGTTCCCTGTCCGAACTCAATACCCATAAACAGCAGTTTCTTGCCCGGATAGGTAAACATAAAGGTAAATAAAAGCCGTAAATTAGCAAACCGTTGCCATTCATCGCCCGGCATTTTATTCAGCAAGGAACCTTTACCGTGGACAACCTCATCATGGGAAAACGGCAGAGCAAAGTTTTCTGTGAAGGCATAGAGCATCCCGAACGTGAGCTGGTCATGATGGTACTTGCGATGCACAGGTTCCTGGCTCATATAGGCCAGTACGTCATGCATCCAACCCATATTCCATTTCATGGAAAAGCCCAGGCCGCCAGTCCAGGTTGGACGGGTGACTTGCGGCCAGGAAGTGGATTCTTCAGCCATAATAACCGTTCCAGGGTGCTGGTCATGAGTGACTGCATTCAGTTCCCGAAGAAAATCAATAGCTTCCAGATTTTCATTGCCGCCATAGCGGTTAGGTATCCAATCCCCATCTTGGCGCGAATAATCCAGGTACAACATGGAAGCCACTGCATCGACCCGCAAACCATCGAGATGGAACTCTTCCAGCCAAAAAATGGCGCTCGCCAGCAAAAAGTTTTTGACCTCGTTACGTCCATAGTTGTAGATCAACGTCCCCCAATCGCGGTGCTCACCTTTGCGCGGGTCATCGTGTTCATATAAGGCGCTGCCGTCAAAACGGGCAAGGCCAAACGCATCTTTCGGGAAATGTGCAGGCACCCAGTCCAGGATGATACCGATGCCTTGCTGATGAAAAGTATCGACAAAATAACGAAAATCATCGGGCGACCCATAACGGCTGGTCGGGGCAAAATAACCCGTGGTTTGGTAACCCCAGGAGGCATCCAAAGGATGCTCGGTAATGGGCAGCAATTCGATATGCGTGAAGCCCAGTCGCTTTACGTACTCGACCAATTGGTCTGCCAATGCACGGTAATTGAGGAAATTACCCAGTTTATCGCGTCGCCATGACCCCAGATGTACCTCATAGATCGACATGGGCTCATGTAACCAATTGCGGCTGCTCCGTTCGGTAAGCCATTGATGGTCAAGCCATTCGTAACTATTTTCATTGACAACGATGGACGAGGTGTTGGGGCGAAATTCAAACTGTTGCCCGTAAGGGTCGGTTTTCAATAGCACTTCGTTACTGAAGCGGTTTAGTATTTCAAATTTATAAAGGCAACCTTCTGTTAATCCTGGAACAAACAATTCCCAGATACCGCCCCCGCCCAGGCTACGCATGGGATGACAGCGACCGTCCCAGTGGTTAAAGTCCCCCACCACACTGACGCGCCCGGCACTGGGCGCCCAAACCGTGAACAAAACACCTTCGATCTCGTCTGCACTATGGAGATGCCCACCCAGTTTTTGATAAACATGCCAATGTTTGCCTTCACCGAACAAATGTTGGTCAAATTCCGGCAATTGCGCCGGAAAATCGTAAGGGTCATAATCAAGGTGTGCGTTACCGCTTTTATCTGTCCAGGATAATTGATAATGCTTAGGCAATAGCTCTTTTCCAGCCGTGTACTCAAAAAAATCTGTCCCCGTAATGCGTTGAAAAGCCGCATTATTATGGCCGAGCTTAACCGTTTCTGCGTAAGGCAGGTAGACTTTGATGTGGACTTGATTGTCCTTTAGATGTCTGCCCAACACCGAAAAAGGGTCATGATGTTTTGCTTCCGCGATTTTTATAGAATCAGGGTCAAGCAAAGGGGTTTTTTTGATTTTTTGAGCAACGACATCGGTTTTGTTGGCCTGTATTTTTTTTATAGGATCAGGTTCAAGCGTGTTGGTCTTTAGGCTTTTTTTAGAACCTGATTCAGGGTTATTTTCTTTTATTTCTTTTACAGGGCCAGGTCGAAGTGGGTTTACCTCTATGCTTTTTTTAGCATCAGGGTCAAGTGGGGTATTAGAATGCTTTTTCACTTAAAGAGCCTCAGTGTAGTAAAATGGTCAACAGGTCAAGTTTACCAAAATTAACCCAGAGTCGTTAGTCAATTCCACAACCATAGATTAAGCTGGGTTACAGGTTTTATTGACCAAAGACTGGATGAAGAAGCTATGCAGAAAAACGAATACCAATTAAAACCGGGAAATCCCTATCCTCCCGGCTGTAAGCCTAATGATGGGGGAGTTAATTTTTCCATTTTCAGCCGTTATGCTACCCATGTAGAACTATTGCTTTTCGAAACAGAGGAAGATGAACAGCCCTTTCGGATCATACCTTTGCAGAAGGACAAAAACCGAACGTTTTTCTACTGGCATGTTTATATTGTTGGATTGCCAATAGGTACCTGGTACACCTGGCGTATTGATGGCCCCAATCTAACCCGCGAATATGGCTTCAGTTTTGACAAAGAAAAGCAACTAATTGACCCTTGGGCTAGAGCTATCAGTCAGAAGCGTTGGAGTCGTAAAGCGGCCTGTAAGCCTGGCGACAATAGCCGTACTGCTATGCGCTGTTGTGTTGTGGGCGAACGGTATGATTGGGAAGGTGACATACCGCTGCGTATCAGTAGCGAAAAATCCATTATTTACGAATTGCATGTGGGCGGCTTCACCCGCCACGCATCATCAAAGGTGACCCATCCGGGTACTTTTTTAGGCTTAATTGAAAAAATTCCTTATCTTCAGCAATTGGGCATTACCCATGTTGAGCTATTGCCGGTCATGGCATTCGATGAACAGGATGTGCCCCGGAATACCACTGATCTTGGCCTAAAAAACTACTGGGGTTATAGCACCCATAGTTTTTTCAGCCCTCATCCTGGTTATTGTGTTACCCCGGAACAAGGAAGCCATCTACAGGAATTTCGTGACTTGGTAAAAGCGCTGCATCGAGCGGGAATGGGCGTCATTATGGATGTCGTTTTCAACCATACAGCAGAGTCCGGTTCGCAAGGCCCCATTATTAATTTTAAAGGCATAGGCGGTAAAATTTTTTATCACCGTGACAAATTTGATAAAAGCATTTTTATCGATTATACCGGCTGCGGCAACACAGTAAACGCCAACCACCCCTTAGTGGCCCGTTTCATTATCAGTTGCCTGGAATACTGGGTAAGGGAAATGCATGTGGATGGCTTCCGCTTTGATTTGGCTAGCGCCCTGACTAGAGGGGGGAATGGCGAAGTTCTTGAGGATCCCCCTGTGCTGTGGGGTATCGAGCTTTCTGAACAACTGATCAAAACCAAACTGATAGCCGAGGCATGGGATGCGGCAGGGCTTTATCAGGTAGGCAGCTTCCCCGGCTATCGGTGGGCCGAATGGAACGGCAGGTATCGGGACATTATTCGCCGCTTTGTGCGTGGTGATAACGGCCTGATCCCAGAGCTCGCAACCCGAATCTGTGGGAGCAGCGATCTCTATGAGCATCAGGGACGCTTGCCTATTAGTAGTATAAACTTTGTAACCTGCCATGACGGCTTTACCTTGTATGATTTGTTCAGTTACAACGAAAAACATAATGTTGCCAATGGTGAAAATAATCGGGATGGGTGTAATGACAATTACAGTTTCAATTGCGGAATTGAAGGGGAAACGGAAAATCCGAATATTTTGCAGCTGCGTAGAAAACAGGCAAAAAATGTTTTTGCTATTTTACTGCTTAGTCAGGGAGTCCCCATGTTGCTCGCCGGCGATGAATTTTTGAATAGCCAAAATGGGAATAATAATGCCTATTGCCAGGACAATGAATTAACTTGGCTGGACTGGGGCATGGCGGCGCAAAATGCCGATATGCTGCGTTTTGTCCAACAAATGATAGCCCTGCGTAAAAGGCATCCCTCGATCATGCGACGGCGGTTTTTGACGGGTAAAGTCATCGAAGGGAAGGGCATGGCTGACATTTCCTGGCACGGTATCCAGCCCAATAATCCACAATGGAATGACCCTGAAGCCAGGTTGCTAGCTTTTACCCTGGCTAGTCGTGAAGTCCATGAGCCTGATTTGCATATAGTAATGAATATGTCAGATGAAAATGCTGCTGTAGAACTGCCTGTAATCAGCGGCAAAAAATGGTGTCTGGCTTTAGATACGTCACTACCATCATTTCAGGATATTTTATCCCCGCAAGACCAAAAGCCGGTTAATAGCCCTCTCTATTTAGTCAATAACAAAACGGTAGTGGTTTTTGAAAATGGTCATGCCTGATTTTGTCGAAAACCAATAAAGACAAGGTGTTAGCTGTTCGACAAGTTCACCGCAAATGGCATCTGTTTTATTGAAAAGCACTGCTGGCTAACTAAAAGTTGGGATTGATTTTTCTTGCAATAACAATGGACAAAGGTTAGAGTTAAAATCGAAAATTGGGTAATTGAATGATATTTTCTGCGTATTCTTACTGGCTGTGCCTTTTTTCAAGATCAGTTACAGAAATAGCAGAGAGAAACAAGCATTGAATCCATTTGCATGGAGGTGGGAGAAACTTAGAGGTCAATATTAAAGAGCCAGCTAATTACTTTAGTAGTCCAGATATGCAAACCATTGAAATATTGTTAAATAAATTTCTAATCTTTAAAGTTATTTTTCTGACTAGCTATGGTAACGGTTTAAAGCTGACAATGATGTTTTCGCCTTCAAGACCTATTTCCCAAGCCCAGCTTTCGCCCTGGGAAATATTAGAAATAAGCCAGGAAATCAGCCGGGATTATTCCCCGGTTGCTTCAGTCAATCCGCCGCCGCTTGCTGCTGGAATTACGCTCTCGCCGAAAGAAATGCTTGAGATAAGTGAAGAAATCAGCCGAAACTATACGCTAAAAATTTCTATTGGCTTACCCCGGCTCGTCCTGTTGCCCGTTGATCCGGATCATCTCTATGCCTATTGGAATCCTGGTCAAGACAGGATAACCCCAGCGTCAAAAGACGATTCCCATGAAATCGTTTTACGGATTTACCCGCAAACGGACGAAAATACCAGGACTACTGCAACAAAAGCATGGTTCGATGTTGTTGTCGACAATTCACAAACGCGACAAAAAGTATTTGTGCCAATGGAATCTAATGCAAGCACTTATAATGCAAGCACTTATTCAGCGGCTATCGGCAAACGTTATTCAGATGACCGTTTAACCGCATTCGCAACTTCCAAGGTTGTTCAAGTTCCCCGTGGCAGCAGGACTTCGTATCAATGTGGCGAAGGCGCAGTATTACCAGCCACTATGCCGCAAGTTCTCTTATCCGGCGAGGAAAAATCACATTCCACGAATAAAAATGCTTCTGGCCAAGGCAAACAATAAATAGTAACGATGGAAAAGGGATTTCTCAGCATTATTCTTCATGCACACCTTCCCTATGTGCGACACCCCGAACATGACAGCTTTTTTGAAGAGAACTGGTTGTTTGAAGCCATTACCGAATGCTATCTGCCATTAATTGGCGTACTGGATCGGCTGCTTGAAGATAAGGTGGATTATCGTCTGACACTTTCGCTGTCGCCGCCACTCATTACCATGCTTCGGGATGAGTTATTAACCAGACGTTACCTTAACCATCTAAATAAGCTCGTGGAGCTTGCTGAAAAGGAAATCATTAGAACCCGTAAGCAGCCGGAATACCAAAAACTTGCGCGTTTGTACCGCCGTTTTTTCCAGAATACACTCGAAACCTATCAAAACCAATATCATTGCGATTTATTGTCAGCGTTCAAAAAACATCACAGCGCTGGCAATCTTGAATTGATAACTTCGGCTGCGACCCATGGTTTTTTACCGTTGCTCAGTGTTAGCGAAACCGCAGTCCGTAACCAGATCAACATAGGTGTTGAAACTTTTAAATTGAATTTTGGGTATGCCCCCTCCGGTTTTTGGCTACCTGAATGTGCTTATTATCCTGGCTTGGAGATAGCTCTTGGCGAAGCCGGGATTAACTATTTTTTTGTCGATACCCACGGTATCATGAATGCAAGTGAGTCTCCGCGTTATGGTGTCTATGCACCGCTGGATTGCGGCAACGGCGTAGCTGCATTCGGACGGGACCCTGATTCATCCAAACAGGTTTGGAGCTCACAGGAGGGCTATCCAGGCGACTTCGATTACCGCGAATACTACAGCGATATTGGTTTCGATCTTGAATTTGATTATATCGCTCCCTATATTCTTGACGGCTTAACCCGTATCAATACCGGAATCAAATACCACCGCGTAACGGGCGAGAACCTGCCAAAAGAAATTTACCAGCCGAAAAAAGCCCTTGCGAAATCGAAACAACATGCCCAGGATTTCATCAATAAACGTCAACAGCAAATTGACGGCTTGAGCGCTAATATGGATAGACCACCGATAATAGTCGCGCCTTACGATGCTGAACTTTTTGGTCACTGGTGGTTTGAAGGGCCGCATTGGCTGGAGCACGTATTAAGATTAAGCGGGAATACCAATGGCATCCAGGCTATCAGTTGCAGTGATTATTTAAGTTTACAATCATCCCACCAGCTTGCCACGCCGTCCGCCTCAACCTGGGGCGACCAAGGTTATTCCAGCTATTGGATTAATGAGGAAAATGACTGGATCTACCCTTATCTCCACAAAGCCGAAGAAGACATGGAAAAGCTGGCCTCTGACCTCCAGGGTTTGACTGTCAACCCATTACAGGAACGTGCTTTAAACCAGGCGGCACGGTCGATATTGCTAGCACAAGCATCGGATTGGCCGTTTATAATGAAATCAGGGACAACCAGCGAATATGCCAGAAAACGCATCACCGACCATCTTGCCAGATTTAACTATTTACATGATAGTATTCGGAAAAACCGCATCAACGAACGTTACTTGATTGCACTGGAAACTATGGATAACATTTTTCCAGAGATTGATTTTAGGGATTTCAACCCCTGAGCAGCAACATTGACGTGGAAAGATGGCATCGACGAGCTTAACCGACTGAACTTTCGCCAAATTATCAAGCTCTAAGTATTTGAGTGGTAAAAACATTGATTCATGCGTTAAGTACAACTGCCCAAGGTGCGACAATTTGTCGCATATCCAAGGCATTAATAAATCGCTAGACTATGATTGGCTTTTGTAGCGCCTAGCACCGCATTGTTTGCGTCTTGCCTAAATTAATGTGTGGTGTTAGTTGCCAAAGGAAAGCTTAGTACGTTAAGTTGCATGTTTCGAGTATCTTATCGACTCGCATTAATTTCGAAACACTTTTCAATACACGAGGTGATTATGTTACATTTCAAATCAAAAAAAATTACATTGCCATTATATTTTTGTGTGCTGTCAGCACTATTGTCTCCAGCACTAACCCAGGCAGAGCTCGGTGGTAGTGGGGGGACAGCTGCGAGAGATGTTGCGGCACAAAGAGCCGCTAAAGAAATAAAGCTTGAGAAAAAGAAAAAGGACGCCGAAACTAAAAAAGCGGCTGAAGCCAAACAGGGACAACCTGCAGAAACTCAAACGCCGGCAGAGGGTCAACAGGAAAAACCGGCTGCACAATAATAGCCTTACAGGCTGCGCTTAAAGAGAAGTGCATCAGCCAAGAGCTTTTATTAATTCAGAGTCGTAGATACCATCTCTCCAAATCAACCGCAAGTCGGATGATTCTCCGCTTGCGGTTGATTTGGAGAGATGGTATCTACGTACTAATTTTTTATACGATATAAAGTATTTCCTTTTTTGCTTATTCTGGTTTCCAAAACATCCTCGGAAACAAGACTACGAAGCAGCCTTCTTAGCAGGGAAGAGTTACCTGCTAGCTTTGAATAACCCGACTGCTGTGCTCCCCAGGATTCCATTCAAGAGGGAGAAAAAGACCATTGCTCAAAGTCAGTTAAAAACTTAACGATAAGATCGCGAATTTCTTGTTCTTCGGACGTAGGCTGAATTGCGCTTACCTGTATTTGACGCCCACTCGCCGCTATAGCCGCTTCAAGTTTGGCAATTTTATTTTCTAACGCAGAAATATCCGTTATATGCTCTACAGATTGACCTTCGAGTTTTCTTTCAAACTCAAGCAAACCAAATTTCTTGAGGCTTAATCCTAACTTATGCCATGGAATAGCAAAAAATAAAAAACTGGCAGCGGAAAAGAGCAAGAGGTTTGATAACTCAAGGTCTTTTGGTGATGTAGTAACGCAGTGAAAAATAAAAGCAAGATAATAAGCGATAAAAGCTAACGAAAATATCAGTGAGACACAAAAACCAATCTTGCGTGTATTTTCCGGAAACGGCTCTTCTTGATCATCGTTGTTTTCAGTCATGGAGTTTCCTTTTTAGCCCTAACGTAAAGCTAAGGGGCGCGCCTGTCGAGGACGATTGGCGAAGCCCCGAAGCCGGAAAAACAACAAACCTTCAAAACCACCCCGAAAAGGCGCGTCCCGGTTGAGCGTAATGTTAGGCATTTGATAATTCACAACCAGATTTTAATCTATATAGAACCCGAATACCTTTCTTAGTTGGCTCTTCATGCACGTCAAAAACCTCTGCTGCAAGAATTAATGCTTTTAGAGATTTATGACCGTACCTTTCTTTTAGTAACGCAACTTCTTCTGGTGCTTGTTGCCTAATAAGCTGACTAGCTTTAGTAATTGAAGCCCAACCATCGGCTCTTGCTGTCTGAACTGCAATATCTCGCAGCATTAAGACGAGGGGGCTTTGTCTTAACCAAGATAATTCAAATTGCTTTTTTCCTTCATCTGAATTAAGAAACTCTGCAAGCGTTTTATTTCCCTCTTGCAGTGAGTTAACTTTTTGCCTCAGCTCATTAATTTCACCAATAATTTTTCCCCTTTGTTCATCAAGTTGCTTTCCAATTTGATTACAGCTTTCAAGTGAATTGGTATCAAATTTAGGAAGCATATGATGAACTAACTCATTTCTGTCAGAAACCATTTGAGCTAGAGCGTCTTTTTTTGTTTTAAAATAAACGGCGTCACATTCAGTAGAGAATTTAAAGGAAATAAATGCTTCTTTAGCCTCCTCGAATTCTTCTGAAGATTCTTGATATTCAGGATTAGTAGTTTCAAGATACTTTCCTACCAACTGCCCCATTGTTTGTTTTTGAATACTGGCTGCTCGTTGCTCTTTAATTAAATTCAGTTCACTCGCATAACCAGAAAATGATCCATTGGCAACTATAAATTTAAGCAAGTATTCAAGTTGTTGGAAGAGCATCGTATTTCTTCCAATTTTTCTTAAGACTTCGTTTACAGAATCTTCTAAAGTCACTTGGTTTTTCGATGCCTAACTAATAAAATTAAGCGTCACATCAACAATCGACGTTGCCAAACAGTACACCAATGTTTTCGGTTCTAGCATCAGTTTTTTATCATAAAAGTTGATGTGTACGCTTGAATGGACGTTGAACGTCATCCCTGCACTGCCTAAAGGGTGATTTGACATTGATCGAAACGATGGAAAGCTATTGCTTGTCCTAAAACGACAGTGGAGTTGTTCGTCATCAACGCCGTTATGCGACAACTCCACTGTCGTTTTATTAACATTTTTTCATCGGGTAGTCAAAAAATCAAATTTCCTCGGTCTGTCGGGGATGTCGATTCAACGTAAGTTATAAGACAGTAAATGGCGTATAAAAAATTGAATTTGTCGTATAAGCCTCATAATTTAACACAATAGATTGATTTATTTGAAAGAAGTATAGATCAAAAGGTCATAGCCAACGAATAAATACGACCTATTTCAGTAGGCATCCTTGTATGTTGGTATGATATGGCTTGATGATAAGTTTTCAATATAAACAAACTGTTTTCTGCAACGTAACCGTCAAATCGCATGGCTAACATCCAGCTCCTTTATGTGGAAAACGTTATTTCCCGTAAAAAAAAGACCGTACAACAAAAGCTGGCTTTTTTTGTACGTGTCGAAAATATGGGCTTTAACAAACAGGTTGATGTTGTCTGGGCGGGTGAAGACGGCGTGTGGCAATCGTTGGCGGCTCGCTTTCACAGTAAGCGGGGGGAAGCCCAAGAATTCTGGTCTGCCGAATTCAAACGACAACACACAGCTAAGAAAGCCTTGCCGTGGACAATCGAGTTTAGCCTGCGATACCGGGTTAACGGCGAAGAATTTTGGGATAACAATAACGGCTGGAATTATGTAAGCGAAGCCGATACTGGAATTAAAGTGATTGGCAACAGGCTGATCTCTAATATTTGTTTTGCGGATCGCTTAACCGATGCACAGAAGTCAATCCCGATTACTGTTGCGGTAAACCAGTCGCTTGCCGCTGAAAAAGTCATCATTCACTGGACAAAAGATAACTGGCAGCATACGTTTAAAACGCCCTGTTTCCTTAAAAAAAACCATTGGCAAAAATCGGCGGGCAGCGCTGCCGCTAATCCTAACCAATACGGCATTCAAATCTGGTCGGGACGGCTTAATTTCGGCAATGCTTTTCGGGTGCAGTATTGCATTGCAACCGAGGGCAAGGAACAAACATATTGGGATAACAATGGCGGCCATAATTACGTTATCAGCCGTAAGCCGCTCGCCGTTATGATCCTTAACCTGCATTGTTATCAAGAGGATAACCAGGACTTCAAGTTATCCCAGATCGCCAAGGCAATCAACGAACGGGAAGCCGATATTGTCTGCCTGCAGGAAGTGGCGGAGCATTGGAATAACGGCGCGGGCGATTGGGATAGCAATTCGGCAAAGATCATCAACGACAGGTTGCGTAAGCCTTATCATATTGTTACCGACTGGTCGCACCTAGGATTCGACAAGTACCGGGAAGGCGTGGCGATATTAAGTAAATATCCCATGGCGGCGGAACAGGATTCCCGATATGTCTCAGACAGCCACGATCCGTACAGCATTCATTCCCGGAAAGTGGTCATGGCGCAAATGGATCTGCCTTACTTGGGATTAATCAATGTGTTTTCAGCGCATTTAAGCTGGTTAGAAGATGGCTTCAAGGAGCAATTCAACCGTTTGAGCGAGTGGGCGGAAAGCAAGCAGACCGAGCAAGTGAAAGCGACGTTATTATGCGGTGATTTTAATATTGCTGCGGGTTCGGAAGGTTACAGCCTGGTGGTCGATTTACACCAGTACGACGACCAGTTTTTAGCAGCCATTTCGCCGGGCGTATTTTATAAAATCTTTAAGGTCAATGATCCTCACTGGCAAAATTATCTCGCCGACGATTACCGCATTGATTTTATTTTCATGCACAAAACCAGCGAGCTGCTGGTGAAATCGGGTACTGTGCTGTTTACCGACGAGGATTACGGCAGTGTTTCTGATCACTGCGGTTATTTGATGACATTTGAACCGAAAGAAAATAAGGCATCCGGGGGCATTGTAGGTGATTGAATTAGCCAGGTTGGGTAGCGCACCCTTAACCGGATCACTGAAATAATTTCAAGAGATTAGTTTTGTACGAGGTAAAGAAATGCAGTTTGCGGAACATTACGCCACGCCCATTCATGGAAATCTGGGAGGCTCTTTTCAAAGAGTGAATGACTTTAATGATAAGTTTTATGTTCGCTGGGGAAAAATAGACTTTGACGTTTGGTTTGGAGTCCAAGCCAATGTAAAAGTCGTGTTGAAAGTCTATCGTGACCATGGCATCCAGGAAAATTACATTGTCGATACCGATGCCTACGATATCCAATGGAATCGACATAAACGCAGCACACGGGATTTTTATATCCACCTATTTTCTAAAAACTTTGGGCAAATTAATTGCATCAAGTTTTCTTTTATTGTGCATCTCGATGAACACTCCATTCCTTCCGAAAAGGAATATATTTTCATGGATTGGCATCAACTCCAGGATGACCATCCCCAGCACCGCAGCATTAACCATGACTGGGCAACGCCCAATAGCTATCGAACTTATGAGCTGAATGCAGGTGAATTACAGGGCGATGTGGATTGGTATAACCATCATTTTGATTCGTTGCAGCTAGTTCCCAAGTTTACCAAAGGCCAGCAGCACCATCCTTATCACCCAAAACGCTATATCCATGATCTTATAGATAAGGTAATACGCAGCAAATGGGAAAACCCTGACCGCTTTTGCACCATCAAGGTCAGTGTTGATTGCATTGACGATTCTGAGTTCATCAATCATTTGATTCATGCGAGAGATCAGGGGATTTGGGTTCAGTGTATTGTCGATTGGCGTAAGATGACGCTGACCAATAGTGAAAACTATGCCCGACTGAAACGTTCAAGAATAGAATTGCTGGGTGTGTTCTGTAGTCCTAAGCATCATCTGATAGAAGTTGAGCCGGACATGCACACCAAATTCATCATTTTTAATGATGAAGACTGCATACTGGGCTCATTTAATATCACCTTCGACCGCTGGTGGGCTAATTGGGAATCAGGTATGACGTTTCATTCCAAAGGTGTATGCCGCCTGCTTGACAATATATTTCAAAGTCAACGGGGTGGGGTGAACCAAAAATACGGTATCGACCCCTTGAGCCATTTCAATTTGCTCTATACCTTCGGCAGGCATAGCATGAGTAATGGGCAATACTACCGTCCCCATCATGCCATCCTGGCAGAAATCAACCGTGCCCGACACTCCATCAAGGTGTCATTATTTTTGATTGGTGATCTCTTGGGAGACCATCATGATAGTGTGGTTAATGCCCTGATCCATGCCAAGAACAGGGGTGTTTATGTGCATATCCTGTTCAATGGACATCTGGCCCGGCAAGGACGGATCGGCGTGGAACGGCCTATGGCGGAAGAACTCAACCGACCCTTATTACCGGCTGTGCAACGGCTGAAATCCGCCGGTATTCCGGTAGGTCTGGTTTATGGTCAAGATGATCATCCGGTGCCTTATTCTCCCATCCATTCCAAGTACTGTATTATTGATGACTATATTGTCATTGAAGGAAGTTTCAACTGGTATAACACCTCTGTGTTTTCCCATGATCTCATTGTGGTGGCCGCCAATCACGAAGTGGCAAAGCCTTATCTTTATGAATTTGACCAAATTCAACATTCTTTCAGGGTTTATTATTGATTTAACTCATTTAAATTGCGTATTTCTTTAAAAATCACCGCTCATTCCAATATCAAACTAGCCCCACTGATTCCGATGGAAAAAAGCTAAATATTCCATTAATACACCGCCAGCTGCGAGAGAGTCCGCTATTAATTGGAAGAATTGTCAGTGGCGGTCATGAGCAGCCTTTCAGTTGTGAAATAGTTCACACTTTTGTAGTGAATTATTTCACAGACATCAAACTTAAATATTCCTATACTGAAATCAGTTTAAAAGGCTCTACTCTGAGCTTTTTTCAATTGCCTAGCATCATGTCTTTCAGGTTGGTTAAATCTAGTTTTACTAGAGATACCCTACTCCACCCTCAGAATATCGCTATGTTAGGCATTACATGAAGCTGAATGTGCTTAATTGTTGGATTAACGCACCTGTTTTTGGAGAAATCGGTATGATTGTGGATAACAAGTAACCTACTTATACCAATCCCAGTAAGCTCTCTTGTTACACCTTCTCCAGAGGGAGAAAGTCAGGATGAGGGGATTCAAATAACAACTTATTGGGATTGGTATAATAGCGTAATCCGCTGCTTTTAGAATAATTGGGGCATAGCCCTATTTAATTTTTGTCTTTTAACCTCCGGCAGTGCCGGTTTATCTGAATGGAGACCATTATCATGGCTACAACCTTTGTATCACCGAACATGTATCAACTGTCCGGCAATAATCTTCATATTACTTACTCAACCAGCGGTATCGACGGAAAACCGCATTTTAACTATCAGGATGCGCAGCAAAACCTGAGTTTTATAGGTGACGACATTCGAACCGCAGAATGTGATCTTGGTACAGTGGTCAGTGTGACCATCCAACGCACCATTGATTCGGGTTCAACATCCTTCAGTGTCCTTATCCCTCGAGTTAACTTGTTTCCCAGGGAATCCGTACGTATTCGCACGAGAGGTATTGTGACAATACACAGATTCTCGATTGTCCCGGCAGCTAATCACGGACAGCTCGATTTGTATACCGTCACAAAACTGCATGGTACCGCTTTGGATGTTATTTTCTAAACTTAGAGTAAATTTAATCCATGACGGCGGAACCATAGGGGGTTGGGTTCCGCCAAATGGAATCGCAGCTGTACCTAGACGGAAAACGAAGCAAAATCAAGGACAAAAATCCCAGGATAATGCTTTTTTTAATAAAACGACAAAATAATCCTAAAAAAATCAGTTGAGGTGTGCTGTAGTCCGTTCGTGCTGAGCTAGTTGAAGCATAAACGGACTACAGCACACTACCCATTGGGTGAGCCTTCCAAATTCCGATCACCCTTCGACAGGCTCAGGGCGAACGGGATTTGGGAGGCTCAACTCATTTTTCTAGGATAATAGGAAAACTGACCAAAAATTGTGCTACGTGCTTTATCTTGATTAAAATTAAGGGAGTCGCTATTTTTGTGAAAGCTTATTTTGGGCATCCCAGCCCAAGCAAGCGGCAAAAATCACGCGGCTACCCCAGCCGTTCCTTACGACTGCGCTCAGGACAGGCTCTGCTTCCCTCGTCTTATACCCAACAATGACTCGACGCGATGTCGGTATGCTTTGCATTTTCACTACGCAAACAGCGCTTCGTGAAAACGCCCAGCCTATTGCTTCTGGGGACTACTCGCCCCCTGTCTCGCAGCGTAGGCCGAAAACGGGAATATTTTCGTTAACGGGCAGGGATAATCGCACTTAATGAGCTGGATCTAAGTTCTAAAATAATCCCTCCCAGGGGCGGCAGAGTCAGCTTGACAGAGTGCAGTAAATTCATCCAGGGTATCGGTTCGGAAAGCACATCGTTATTGGCGACATTGCTGCCGGCATAATTATTTGAATCCGAGTTAAAAATTTCTTGATAGGTGCCGGCTACAGGGACACCAATCCGGTAATTCTCCCTAACAACAGGCGTAAAATTGAGGACGACGATCAATTCCTGATTATCATCTTTACGGCGGTAGCTGATGACGGATTGCTCGTAATCATGACAGTCTATCCATTCAAAGCCATGATGGTCAAAATCATGTGTGAACAAGGCGGGATGGCTTTTATAGAGATGGTTCAGGTCTTTTATTAATGTTTGCATGCCTTGATGCAGCCGATAATCCAGTACGTACCAGTCCAGGGACTGATTAAAATTCCATTGGATGCCCTGGCCGAACTCACAACCCATGAACAGCAGTTTCTTGCCTGGGTAAGTGAACATCATTGTATATAGCAAGCGTAAATTGGCAAACCGCTGCCACTCATCCCCCGGCATTTTGTTGACCATCGAACCTTTCCCATGCACCACTTCATCGTGCGAAAAAGGCAGGATGAAATTTTCGGTGAAAGCATAGAGCATGCCAAAAGTCAGCTGATCATGGTGATACCTTCGGTGTATAGGGTCTTCCTTCATATAAACCAGAATGTCATTCATCCAGCCCATATTCCATTTCATGGAAAAACCCAAGCCCCCAGCCCATGTTGGTCGGGTTACTTGCGGCCAAGAAGTGGATTCTTCAGCCATAATGACCGTTCCGGGATGCTGCTCATGGGTAACCGTGTTCAACTCCCTGAAGAAATCAATAGCTTCCAGGTTTTCGTTGCCTCCATAACGGTTAGGCTCCCAATCCCCATCCTCACGGGAATAATCCAGGTACAGCATGGAGGCAACCGCATCGACCCGCAACCCGTCAAGATGGAACTCTTCCAGCCAAAAAATGGCGCTGGCCAGCAAAAAGTTTTTGACCTCGTTACGGCCATAGTTGTAGATCAACGTCCCCCAGTCGCGGTGTTCGCCTTTGCGGGGGTCTTCGTGTTCATACAGGGCACTGCCGTCAAAACGGGCAAGGGCAAACGCATCTTTGGGGAAATGTGCAGGTACCCAATCCAGGATCACGCCGATTTTGTACTTATGGCAAGTATCGATAAAATAGCGAAAATCATCGGGCGTGCCGTGACGACTGGTCGGGGCAAAATAACCGGTGGTTTGGTAACCCCAGGAAGCATCCAGCGGGTGTTCGGTAATGGGTAGCAGTTCGATATGCGTGAACCCCAGTTGTTTTACGTACACTACCAGATGGTCTGCCAACGTGCGGTAATTGAGGAAATTGCCTCGCTTATCCCGCCGCCATGAACCTAAATGGACTTCGTAGACGGACATAGGTTCATGCAGCCAATCGTGACGAGCGCGTTGGGTCATCCACTGCTTATCCCGCCAAGCATAGCTGTTTTCCTTGATGACAATGGATGAGGTGTTGGGGCGAAGTTCAAACTGTTGTCCATACGGGTCGGTTTTTAGCAGCACCTCGTTACTGTGGCGGTTTAGTATTTCGAATTTATAAAGGCAACCTTCTGTTAATCCGGGAATAAATAACTCCCAAATACCTCCTCCGCCCAGGCTACGCATGGGATGACAGCGGCCATCCCAGTGATTGAAATCCCCCACCACACTGACACGCCCGGCATTAGGAGCCCAAAGCGTGAACAAAACACCTTCGATCTCGTCTGCACTATGGAGATGTCCGCCCAGTTTTTGATAAACATGCCAATGCTTACCTTCACCGAACAAATGTTGGTCAAATTCCGGCAACTGCACCGGAAAATCGTAAGGGTCGTAATCTAGGTGGGTGTTGCCGCTTTTATCTGTCCAGGATATTTGGTAATGCTGGGGCAATGGCTCCTTTCCAATTTTATGCTCAAAAAAATCTGTACCCGTAATACGTTGAAAAGCCGCATTATTATGGCCGAGCTTAACCGTTTCTGCGTAAGGCAGGTAGACTTTAATGTGAACCTGGTTGTCTTTAAGATGTCGTCCCAAGACTGCAAAAGGGTCATGATGCCTGGCTTCGGAAATTTTTATAGATTCCACATCCAGTGCGCTTATAGATGGTTTTTTCACCTTATGTATGCCTCATTGTAGTAAAATTACTTTCAACCCATATTACCAAAAAAACACTAGCTCTGCGCCTATTCAACCTGGAGATAAGCAATGTCAGAACGTCACGTCAGTCAACTAACCAGAAATACCATCGCACTCATTTTAGCGGGTGGCCGTGGCTCACGCTTGATGAATATGACCGATTGGCGAGCTAAACCCGCAGTGCCGTTCGGCGGAAAATTTCGAATCATTGATTTTCCGCTGTCCAACTGCATGAATTCCGGTATCCGTAAGATTGGCATTCTAACCCAATATAAAGCCCACTCCTTAATTCTTCACATTCAGCAAGGCTGGGGGTTTTTGCGCGGTGAATTCGGTGAGTACGTCGAGCTGTTCCCCGCCCAACAACGCCATGATGAGGATTCCTGGTACAAAGGCACGGCTGATGCGGTATTTCAAAACATTGACATCCTGCGGACCCGCCAGCCTAAACACATCCTGGTGTTGGCTGGCGACCACATTTACAAAATGGACTACGGGGCTATGCTCGCCGACCACGATAAGAAAAATGCTGACCTGACCATAGGTTGCATAGAAGTGTCGTTGAAAGAAGCCACCGCTTTTGGGGTGATGGATGTCGATGAGAACCGGAGGGTCAAGGCTTTTGTGGAAAAGCCGGCCAATCCGCCAGTGATGCCGGGACGGACAAATACCGCCTTGGCCTCTATGGGGATTTATATCTTTAATGCCGATTTTCTGTACGAACAGTTAATAAAAGACGCTGATACCAAAGGCTCAAGCCGTGATTTCGGCAAGGACATTATCCCTTCGGTTATCGACAAGTACTTGGTCAATGCTTATCCCTTCCTGGATTTGCAAACGGGCGGGCAAAGTTACTGGCGCGATGTGGGGACGATTGATGCGTACTGGTCTGCCAATATGGAATTGATCGGCGTTAATCCTGAATTGAATTTGTATGACAAAACTTGGCCTATCTGGACTTATCAAGAACAGACACCACCCGCAAAATTTGTTTTTGATGATGAAGACAGGCGTGGTCAGGCAATAGATTCGATGGTTTCTGGGGGTAGCGTTATTTCCGGCGCCGCAGTGCGGCATTCCCTGCTGTTTTCAAATGTCAGGGTCAACTCCTTTTCGACGGTGCAGGATAGTATTGTGCTGCCTGACACTACTATAGGCCGTCATTGCCGCATCACCAAGGCGATCATCGAAAAAGGCTGCGAAGTGCCTGAAGGAACGGTGATTGGTGAAAACCGGGCAGAAGATGAGCTTAAATACCACGTCAGCCCAAACGGGGTAGTTTTGGTAACCCCTGACATGCTG
>Ga0302321_100001528_pt1 | contig 19876 bp, 17 predicted proteins | sample Fen_T0_1_FD_202505 | JGI IMG/M metagenome (GOLD analysis project Ga0302321, IMG submission 202505) | Peat permafrost microbial communities from Stordalen Mire near Abisko, Sweden - Fen_T0_1 | ecosystem: Environmental > Terrestrial > Soil > Wetlands > Permafrost | place: Sweden: Abisko...
CAATCGGCGACGTTCGTCGGAGGATCTACCAGGATGGAGAATTCCGGAGAAGAACGATTACACGGTTTTGTGATGATGGAAGGATCGGAATCTCCTATAGGCGCCGGCATCTGAAACCAGTCCGGAGGATTGTCCCAGTCTGCATACATGTAGATACTGCCATCCGAGGTCCGTATAACAGGGTTGTTTGCTGATACCGTCAGCAATTGGGATACCGGCCCCGGGGCGGGTGGCAGCTTCCGCCACGCGTCAAAATAGCCCTGGTCATAGATTGGAATGACGACAAACCCGAGAACGAGCCCAATGAGGCCGGCTACAATAATGCTGGCTAACATAAACCCGATCGTCTTCATAAAACCGCTTTTCTGATCATGAGATCACGCAGTGCTTTCCGATGATTCTTTGTGAAAGCTGATCAGCTCGACCGGTGCGCCGTTCCAGACGATCATGGCCGAGCGCACGCCATCTGAAGGGACACCCGGTGGGAAGAGCAGCTCCTGGCCCGCGAGCGCCGCATCCAGGTCGTCGACCTCGAAGGCGACGTGCGGCACGGTCCGGATCAACTCGTGCAAGGGACAGCCCGGCTCGAAGCGCATCCACTCGATGCCGTAGGGATTGGTGTCGAAGCCCGAGACGTACATCTTGAACTGCGCGATGTACTTCTCGTCCCGGCGCGGCAGCGTGGTGGGGATGCCGATGTGGTGGTAACGCCAGCCCAGTTGGGCAATGACCGCCGGCGGTTCGTCGTCACGCCGGGGCGCGCCAAGCAGGGCTTGAAGGGTCAATGAGTTATCGGTCATATTCCTTCTCGAGTTAGAAATTCGGGCTCTCCCGTTTGCGACGGGAAAGGAATTAACACAAAGGTCACGAAGCGCGTACTCGATATTCGATATTCGATACTCGATTTCTCTGCCGCACGCTCTTGCGTCTACGGCAGGTCCAAGTGCCGCGCCTTCTGGAAAAAGCCCCAACGGCTCATAGGGGGTGAAGAGGTTGTCTTTTCAGGATTCTGGGTAACATCACATACTACGGCACGACCGGTTTCATGACCAGCAGCCCGTCCTGCTTTTCGACGCGCATGGCAAAGTCGAAGCGGTCGAGCACGGTGCAATAATCCACGTCGCTTTTCAGGAACTCGGGCACGCGCTCATCGAGGAACTTCTCGGCGGCCAGCGAAGCCCAGACGCGCTGGAGATACGGTCCCGGGTCGGGCGTCCCTCCCTTGAGCAGGCTCTGGATGTAATCGGCACAGGCGGCGTCTTCGTCTCCCGAGCCGTCTTCGAACTCCCCGGTCACGACGAAGGTGACGAGGGCATCCTGGCCGGCATGCTTGCGGATGTAGCGCGCCGTAGCAGCGGCGCAGCAGAAGCTGCCGGCCAGCAGCAGATCGGCCGTCTGGCTGCGGACCACGCCCTGGGTGCCGGCGGTCGTGCGCTGGATCAACTGTTTGCCGGCCAGGTGCTGCTTCAGGATCACCGTCGGGGAGTTGTTGAAATCGAAACCCGGGATGGGCAGCCCACGCACCTCGCCCACCAGCAGCGCGGACGGGTGCTGCTCTTTCAGCGCAAAGGCCTCTTCGATGCTGCTCACCGGAAGAATGCGCTCCACCCCCGCAGCGAAAGCATAGGCCGCGGTCGAGAAGGCGCGCAGCACGTCGATGACTACCACCGTGCCGGTCAGGTTGTTGCATTCTGCCAAGGAAACGTGTTCGAAGTTCATAAGAGTAGCATCACTTTTAGTACATTGAGGCGTAAATAAATTGTGAGTTCATGGCAAGGAGTTCGCTCGTTTTGAGCCGGCTAAGCGACTGCATCTGTCCTTCGGACGATGTCATGAAAGTCGCTACTACAGTTCCACATCGTCCCGACACTTGCACTGCCGCCACATCGTCCCGATGTCCTTACGGGAGGACAGGTGTGTCCTTAAGGGATGGCTAGTGTAAAAGGGATGAACGGGATTAATGCGTTATTTCCAGGACGATATTGCCTGTATTGGTATTCCAAAGAACCTCCTTGCCGTTGAGCGAACCGGCAGCCAGCAACTCGTCGTCCGGCAGCCAGGAAAAGGCGTAGATTAGATCGCCCTGAGCCTTCTTCGCGATCACCTGCTCCGCCATCGTATCCCAAATACTGATTTCGTTGCTGCCCTCGGGCGTAGCCGCAAAATACCTGCCATCCATCGACCAGGCAATTTCCGAATAGCAGCACGATGCAAATTTGTCGTATATATTGGTTTGGAAATTGAGGATGCCGCCGCCAAGATCGAAGAATGTGAATACGTGCGTTTCATCCGGGGACCAGACGGCATAGGCATACCCGCCATCCATGATAGTGTCCAGCTTTTTTAGTACTTTTTTCGAATTGACATCATACAACGTAATGTCGTCCATCACCAGGAGTTGGTTCTTCGAGTTCCATGTCAGGCTGACTTCCGCATCCAGGGGCACGGTCTTCGTTTCCCAGGCGTGCGATTTCTTATCCCAAATCGCGATTTCGTTACCCCCCATCCCCAGCGCCAGGTGCTCTCCGTCTGGAGACCATGCAAAGCCGGGGAATTCGGACCTAGATCGGCGGTTCTGAACTTTTTCTGCCAGCGGTTTCCAATCCATGGCATCCCAAACTCGGACGCCAACGTTCGGTTTGCCAACGGCCAAGGCCGAGCCATCTGGTGACCAGGCAATATAGGAATAGATGCCCTGGAATGGATTCCACAAATCACTCTTGGAGAAGAACACAAGCTGTCCATCGCCCAAACGATAGACCTGAACCCCAAAAGATGCAGACAAGGCCAGCAGCTTGCCATCGGGGCTGACCGAAATATTGTAGATTTCATTGGTCGTCGACCGAGGGGTCGGGCTTTGGGATAGCACGGGGGGTTGCGTTGCCATGTTGGCCAGCGCAGGTGTAACTTTGGGCACAGATGTCGGCGTAGTCGCTGGAAGGGGCGTTGGAACCGGAATTGCGCTGCAGGATGCCAGTGTCAGGCTAGCAGAACACAGGACCGCGAAAATTAGTTTATGCATATCAACTTGAACGAATGGGAGCATTATTTTTGTTCCAGGGCCAGCCACGGAACGTACTCCGCCAGCGTGGCCTCGCAATGCGAGGGGATGACGCGCACAGCGGGGCGCGCGGACTGGAAGGCGTGCAGGTCTGCCAGGGTGGAACGGTAGGCGGGCGGGTCGGGGAAGAGCAGGTCTGCCAGGCGGTGGGGCGGGCGGTTCTCGCGGATGCTGCGTCCCAGCCAGGCCGCATCGGCGGCGAAGAAGTAGGCCGCGCCGCTCTCGTCGCGCGCAAACAAGCCAATCTGGCCGGCGGCGTGGCCGGGCAGCTCCACGGCCAGCAGGCTCTCGTCGCCCAGCAGGTCGAAGCCGCGCGTGAAGGGGGCGTACTCGGGCGGCAGCAGCCGCGAAACGGAAGCAGCAATCGGGGCGGCGCGTTCGGCGAAGTCCGCAGGGATCAGGCCCGGCAGGTATGCGCGAGACAACGCCGCCAGCCCGCGCAGCTCGCGCACGGCGTCAAAGGCCGAGGGCAGGTAGACGTAACGCGCGCGCGGGAAGTCCGCTAAGGCAGCGACGTGGTCGGCGTGGAAATGGGAAATAATAACGTGACTGATATCCGAAGGCTTGAAGCCGCGCGCCGCCAACTGGTTGACGGCCAGCTGCTGCTCGCGCAGGGTCACGGGGGTCAGCAGCGCATACAGGCGTTCGGGGAAGCGCCGCGTCACGTCGAAGAAACGGTAGGAATAGCCGGTGTCAAACAGGATCGCTCCAAAGCGCGGGTGCTCGAGCAGCGCGAACATGGCCGGGAAGTGGATATTGCGCCAGCGCCCGCCCTGAATAGCGATGTGCTCGGGGCAGGAACAGAAGCCGGCTGCAAAGATGGAGACCTTGACGGCGCTCATATGTTCTGTGCTTTCCACCAACGCACGTAGCGCTGGAAGCCCTCATCGATCGAGACGCGCGGCACGTAGCCCAGATCGCGGCGCGCGGCGGAGATATCGAGCGTGGTGCTCTTGGCCAGCACTCCCACCATGTAACGGGTCAGCAGCGGCTCGGGCTGGCCCGGCACGAAGCGGTACACGAACTCCAGTAGCCCCGCCAGGCCAAGCGCGGCCTCGTAGGAAAGTCGGCGGCGCGGGAACGCCAAGCCTAGCGCGTCACACAGCTGCCGGATCAGCCCCCACAACGGCAGCGGCTGGCCGTTGGTGATGTTGTACTTGCGTCCAAGCAAAGCGCTCGGGGCCTCGGCGCACAGTAGCAGCGCGTCGATCACGTTCTCCACGTAGGTCAGATCGGTGATGTTCTGGCCGTCGCCGATCACGCGCAGGCGCCCACTCTGCAAGCGGCTGATGACGCGCGGCAGGATGGCGTTGTCGCCCTCGCCAAATATCGCGCGCGGGCGGATGCTGATCACCGGCAGGCCGCGCTCGTGAGCGCGGTCGATCTCGGCTTCGGCCAGGCGCTTGGTGCGGGCATACTCGTTGGCCGGACGATCCGGCAGGGGCGCATCCTCGCGCACATTCAGGCGTGTCTCGAAGCGAAAATAGATGCTGGGGGTGGAGACGTACACCAGCCGGCGCACACCCGCGGCTTCGCAGCCGGCGATGACGTTCTGTGTGCCGAGCACGTTGGCACGCTCGAAGGCCTGCGCCGGCCCCCAGGCCGACGAGAGCGCCCCCGAGTGGAAGACCAGATCCTGGCCCAGGCAGGCTGCGCGGATGGCAGCGCCGTCGGCCAGGTCGGCCTGCACACTGCGCAGCCCGGCCTGCTGCAGTTCGGCCAGGATGGCCGGGTTGCGCCCCAGCGCTGTCAGCTCGTCGCCGCGCGCAGCCAGACGCAGCGCCAGTGCCTTGCCCAAGAAACCGGTAGCGCCGGTCACCAAGATTTTCATTCGTTACAACCTCTCAATATTTCGGGGAATTTCCTGTAAAAGGTGGTTTCGACACCTGCACCTCCCGTAAGAACATCGGGACGATGTGCAGCAAGTGCAGGTGTTGGGATAATACCATTTTTGTAACTGCTCAGCCATCCGGCTCCGCCGGTGGACCAAGCCTGTTGTGCGGGCATTCACATCCGCCCCCTCCCAGCCTCCCCCAAATCAAAGCCCGATTTGGGGGAGGAGAAGATCCTGATAGGGAATAATCTCCCGGTAGCGAGAGTGCAAGGCAACATGGCTGAGCAGTTACCCATTTTTACTCCTCTGTTGCGCAAGCGCAGCCAGTTTTTCACGGATGATCTTCGAGTTGTGGCGCACGTCGGTGGGGAAGGCCGGGTGGAACAGGATGTTCCGGATGGAACGCGCCAGCGGATGGGAGGCCGCCAGCGCGAGCAGCTCAGCCTTCAAGCGTTCCCGGTCGGCATACCGCGCGGACGGGCTCAACTCCACCCACAGCCAGGCTTGCGTACCCCCGGCCTGCTCCACGCCGACGAGGGCGCTGCGGTAGACCGCCGGATGGGCGTTGAAGAGGCCTTCCAGCGGCTCGGTGAACAGTGTACCATTTGGCGTCACGACGCGCTGCGACTTGCGCCCGCAGTACCACAGGCGGCCCTGCTCGTCGAAGTAACCCAGATCGCCCATGCGGTGGATGACATCCCCGGTTTCGCTGCGGATCTTCCCCAGCCGGTCGAGTGCGGCGCGCCCGACGTAGCGCTGCGTCACCGCCGCGCCGCGCACGGCGATCTCGCCGATCTCCCCGGGGGGCAGTGCTGCGGTATCCGCCGGGAGCGCCTCGTCGCTGATCGGCAGGATGTGGACGTCCATGCCCGGCACCGGGCGGCCGATACATACCCCCGCACCTTGCGCGCTGAGCGCACGCGTCTCGCCCAGGACTTCCCGGCTGTCGATCAGCGAGACCGGCAGGGCCTCGGTCGAACCGTAGATGCCGAACAACTGCCCACCCGGCGGGAGCAGGCGCACGAACTGCTCCTGTATTTCGGCAGGAGCAGGCGCGCCGGCAGTGATGACCTTCTTCAGGCTCGCGAACCTGATCCCGTGGGCCACGCCGTAGCGCGCCACGCGGGCCAGCGCTGCCGGGGAGGCAAACATCGTATCCACGTGATGGGCACGGATGGCGGCGCTTATCTTCGCCGGGTCGACGCGTGCCGGGGGCGGGAAGCGCATGTCGGGGATGACTGCGGTCACGCCCAGCAGGCAATCGATGATCGCAAAGAGCGGAAAGGCCGGCAGGTCGATCTCGTCGCCGCTCAGGCCCAGGGCCTTGGAAAGGATATCGATCTGCCCGGCGAAGTTGGCGGCGCTGTAAACGGCGCCCTTGGGCAGGCCAGTGCTGCCGCTGGTGTAGACGATGGCGGCTTCGTCCTGCTCCGAAACGGAGACATCCGCTGGGGCTTTCGCGGAATGCGCTGCGCGGCGTAGGACGTCTGCCGGGGTCAGGTTCAGCTTCAGGGTTGCCCGTCCCCAGCCAAACAACACGCGGATGGCCTGGGTCAGGGGGGAGCCAAAATAGACCTGCGGCGCGGTTTCGGCCAGGCAGGGGGTGACGTTCTGCAGCCCGATGGCCGGGTCGACCATGACCGGCACGATGCCGCGCTGCAGGATGGCGAAGACCAGCGCGAAGAAATCGACGCTAGGCGGCACCATCAGCACGGCCCGCGTGCCCGGCACGATAGCATAACCGGCCAGCCCGCGCGCGAACAGCTCCGCCCGCCCGGCCAACTGGCCGTAGCTGACGGTCTCCCAGGCGGAGGTGCGGCCGGGGTAGATGAAGACCGGCTTCGCGGGGAAGCGTTCGGCGTGGTGCTGCAAGCGGGTGGCGAGGGACATGTTGGTTCTTGCTCCAGCGGTTGTACCGAAAAGTGAAATGCTTGAAGAAAAGCAAAAGAGCCTTTACATAGAAAAAAACAAGAGCCGAAGAGCATTCACCACGAAGGACACGAAGGAACACGAAGGAAAACAAAAAGCGGAAGAGCACTTACCGCGAAGACGCGGAGAACGCAAAGTTTTTGGTTCAGAGCGAAAGAACCTTTACCACGAAGGACACGAAGGAACACGAAGGAAAACCAAAAGAAGGTAAAGCAAAAAACAAAAAGCAAAACCAAGAGCGAAAGAGCATTCACCACAAAGGACACGAAGGAACGCGAAGGAAAACCAAAAGAAGGTAAAGCAAAAAACAAAAAGCAAAGCCTAGAGCAGAAGAACTTTCACCACTAGCCTGGCTTGGGTGGGTCAAGAGGTGTTGGAGACCAGGAAGGCTTTGATGACGTCGATTTGCTGGCCGGGGCGCTCGACGGAATCATAGTGGCCGGTATCGGCAAAGACGTGCAGCTTTGCGTTTGGGTATAGGGCGCGCAGGGCGGCCTGCTCGGCGGGCGTGGTGGTGCGATCGTGCTGCATCTCCATCAGCAGCAGCCTGCCCGGCCAGCCGGAGAGATCGCCAGGATAAAAATGGAAATGGCTGTCGAAATCGTCCATCAGGGACAAACGGCCGGCAAGTGTTTGTTGCGTTTGGTGACGGATGATTTCACGGAAATGCGCGCGCCAGAAGGCCTGGCTCGCTGTGGGACGAGGAAAATAACCATAAAGGGAGAGCCTCATCAACCACCTGGTCAGGCCGATCGGGAGGAGATGGATCAGCCCCAGCACGAAGCGGAGGTTGCGGACGCGAGCAGGACGCGGCAGGCCGGTATGCGTCAGGATGCAGCCAGAGATGCGCTGAGGGATACGGCGCAGGAAGGCCTGGGCCAGGAAACCGCTCATCGAACCGCCCAGGAGTGTTACCTGGAGGAGTTCCAACTCATCCAACAGGTCCGCAAGACTGTCGCCCAGGGTATCCACCTGGTCAATGGCAGGCGGATAACACAACGAGATTACACGCATATGCGGCGCCAGGGCTTGTACGAACAGGAACGAGGTACCGGCTTCACCGAGCATGCCGGGCAGGATCAGCAGGGTTTCACGCCCCACGCACGTATCGACCCACTGCCAGCCGCGGCGATCCGACTGGAGCGGATAAGCCTGCAAGAAGCGGGCGTACTGCGCGCTTTCAACGGATGATTTCATATTCCCCGCCGCGGCGCACGCGGTAGCGCTGTCCGCGCCAGAGCACGGTGTTGTCGCTGAACAGCAGGAACAGAGCCTGGAACGGCAGCACCAAGGCCACCAGCAGGAGCAGCGGCCAGGCCCAGGCCGGGGCGGCACGTTTCAGAATGGCGCGCTCCTCCCAAAAGTACACCAGGTAAAAGGCAACCAGGCAGACCGCCAACGCCGACCAGGCCACAGGCTGGAAGAGTGCCAGCAGCAGGAGCAAGCCCGGCAGCAGGTTGGGCAGGCTGGTCCCGAGGGTCAGGAACTGCTGGCCGAAGGAGGTACCGGGCAGCATCATCTGGCGCGGGAAGACGAACCAGCGCTTCATCTGGGCCAGGAAAGCCGCCAGACTGGGCAACTCGTTGTCCACGTCGTAGATGGCCGGGGTCTGGCAGTTGCGCAGCCCGGCATGGCGCACCCGGCGCGCCAGCTCGTGGTCGTCGTCGAGACGCCGCTGCATGCCGCTCAGGCCGCCGATGGCTTCAAAATCGGCCCGGCGCAGGGCATAGACGTGGCCGGTGATGGTATACGGCTGCGCCAGGTAGGTGAACGGAACGTAGGTGAGCAGGGCATTGGCGTTGACGAAGGCGCTCATCAGCCCGCCCCAGAGCGTCTGGTGGTTGGTGTAACAGGCCAGCCCAAAGGTGGCGCCCACGCCCGACTGGAGATGGCGGACCAGGGCGGCGAGCGTTTCGGGGCGCAGCAGGATGTCGTCGTCGACGAAGCAGATGATATCCCCGGCGGCCCCTTCCAGCCCGGCCAGTTGTTTGAGCGTCTTGGGTGCCACGCCGCCCGGCGTATCTACGAACACCAGCCGGGGCTGCCAGGCCGGGAATGCTGTCGCAAGCTCGCGGATCAGGGCCTGCGAGACGCTATCCGCGGCGTCGCAAACGATGATCTGCTCCATCCAGCCGGGATACGGGTTCTGCGCCCGCAGCGTCAGCACTGCGCGCAAGTCGTTCGGGCCGGCTGTTACCGGCTGGATCAGGCTCAAGCCGGGCCAGTTCTCCGGCGCGGGCGGCTGATGGCGCCGGAAGAAATGCGCAACGGCGAGCGCCTTCCAGGCGCGGTCGAGCAGGTAGAGGGCGGCAAGCGAGGCTGACAGAAATCCGAACATGGGGCTATTTTACCCACATTCCGCCATGCCTGCCGCGCAAAGTCTCACCGCCGAGAAAGACCTCACAGGTTCAAGAACAAACCTGTGAGGTCCGAGCAAGCCGCCATGAAGGGGTGAAGAGAGAAACAGAAACGTCTTGGTTCTGTCCCCTTTTTGTGACATAATTGCCGTAGAGTTATCTAAATTCAGTAAATCGCAGGTTTGCCTGAAATCAAGATTTCGTTCGATGGGGTCTGGCTGGTTTCAGACAGTAAGCGACTGACCCACAGGGCGCTTCGCTGAGTCGCTACTACGATAGACTCGAACATTGAATCTGTGATTTACTGGAATTACCTGTCGTTTCACAAGTTGAGAGGAGCACCATGCCCCCGCGTCCCCTGGCTGTCAAGATCGCCGGCCTGGGCAAATACCTGCCCGAAAGAATTGTCAGCAGCGCCGAATTGGAAGCACAACTAGGTATCCCCGCCGGCTGGGTCGAACGGACTGCCGGCGTGCGCTCGCGGCGTTACGCCGGCAGTGAGACCGTCACACAAATGGCGAGCGCCGCCGCCCAGGCGGCGCTGCGCATGGCCGGACTGCAGCCGGGCGACCTGGACGCCATCATTGGCGCATCGGCCAGCGTGCGCCAGGCCATTCCGTGCAGCGCGGCCTTCGTGCAGCGCGAGCTGGGCGCGCCCGATGGCGGGAGCGCCTGCTTCGACCTGAACGCCACCTGTTTGGGTTTCGTCTTTGCCATGCAGACCGCGGCCCACCTGATCAGCGCGGGCGTCTACAAGAACGTGCTGATCTTCAGCAGTGAGCTGGCCGGTTTCTCGCGCAACCCGAAGCAGTGGGAAAGCGCCGTGCTGTTTGGCGACGGCGCAGCCGCCGCTGTGCTGAGCGCCGCACAGCCCGGAGAAACCAGCGCCATCCAGCACGCGCGCTTCGTGACCTATAGCAGCGGCGCGGACCTGACCCAGTTGGTGGGCGGGGGCACCCTGCACCACCCCAACGACCCGGCCACTACGCCTGAAATGAACATGTTCGACATGGACGGGCCGGGCGTGTTCAAGAAGGCCGCGCGGCTGCTGCCGCCCTTCCTGGACGAATTCGCCAAGACCAGCGGGCTGAAGAACAGCGACTACGATCAGGTCATCCCGCACCAGGCCAGCGGGCACGGGCTGAAGCTGCTTGGCACGCGCTTCGGCTTTCGCCCGGAGCGCGTCTTCAATCACGTCGGCGAGCGCGGCAACTGCATCTCCGCCTCCATCCCGCTGGCGCTGACCGAGGCCGTCGAGCAGGGCCGCGTGCGGCGCGGAGACCAGGTGCTGCTGCTCGGCACCGGCGCGGGGCTGACGATCGGCGCGCTGGCCTTGAGGTTCTGATATGGAGAAATCAGCGTTGATCACGGGCGCGGGGGGCGGAATTGGCCGGGGACTGGCGCTGGCACTGGCCCGGCGCGGTTATCGTCTGTTTCTGGTCGGACGGGACGCAGCCAGGCTGCAAGCCGTCGCTGCGGAGCTCGAGGGTTGCCCGCGTCCCGAGCTTTATCCCACGGACCTGGCCGACCCGGCTGCGCGCTCGCGTTTGATCGACTCGCTTCTGGCCGGAGCGGGCGCGCCGGAGCTGCTCATCCACAACGCCGCCCGGATGCCTGCCGGGGAGTTTCTGCACCTGCCGGCAAGCGAACTGGAAGAGGCGCTGGCGGTCAACCTGCTGGCGCCTGCCGAGCTGACCCGGCGCCTGTGCGCCGTATCGCCAGCACCGCAGGGCGTGATCTTCATGCTGAGCACGGCGGCGCGCTTTCCGCAGCCCTACAACAGCCTGTACTCCGCCAGCAAGGCCGGCCTGCGCTTCCTGGCCGAAGGCCTGCAGGTGGAGCTGGCCGGGCGGACGCGCGTCTGCCTGGCCTATCCCCCGCTAAGCGATACGCCCATGACCACCAGTTTTAAGTCTCCCATCCCCAAGGCGGACCCGCTGCGCGTGGCCGAAAGCATTGTGCGCGCCTATGAACGAGGGCGGGACGAGATCAGCTGGGTGGATTGGGAGGTACTCCCGGTGACGTTCTACCGGCTGTTGCCCGGGCTGTTCCGGCGTCTGCTGAAGGGGCAACGGCGGCGGCTTGCCGAGGTATATCTAATTTAGCGTAACTGATGTTATGCAGAGCACAAAAAAGGGTAAACCCATCACCACAAAGCAACTGTGTTAAAAGTCAAGATGCAAAAGAGCTTTCACCACAAAGGACACGAAGTAACACGACGGAAAACCAAGAGAAGGTAAAACAATGACAAGAGCAAAAGAGCTTTTACCCCCCATAAAACGTCGGGGGCTTCCGCGGAGACGCGGAGATCACAGAGAAAATCAATAAAGGAGCTCAGCAAGCACCCGCTTGCCGGGGCCTTCGATCTGACATGACTGCGCTCATCGCCATCCTGCTCTTCATTATTTTTGCTGAGAGGCTGCTCAAGCAGCTGCTCGTCGTGCGCTTCTTCCGGCGGCCCGTGCCATCGCAGGCGCAGCCGGTGAGACTGGTCAGCGTCCTGCAGCCCATCCTAAGCGGGGACCCGAGCCTGTCCGACGGGCTGGAACAGAACCTGCTGATGCGGACCGGCTACACGCTCGAATTCCTATGGCTGGTGGACGACGATGATCTGGAAGGCCAGCGCATCTGTCGCGAGCTGCTGGGCCGCCATCCCGAAAGGCAGGCTCGACTGATCCTGCTCCCGCCGCCGGGGCCAAGGCAGAACCCCAAGATGCTCAAGCTGATCGCGGGCGCAAAACAGGCCAGGGGCGACGTGCTGTGCGTACTCGACGACGACACGCGCCTGCCGGATTTTGGGCTGGAGGCCTGCCTGCCGTATCTCGACCGGCCTAGTGTGGGGCTGGCTTTTGGGTTACCGTATTACGTCAGCTTTGGGAATTTCTGGTCGCGGCTGGTGGCCTATTTTGTCAACAGCCACAGCCTGATGAACTACGTCCCCTACGCCGTGCTGGCGCAGCCGGTGACCATCAACGGCATGTTCTATGCCCTGCGCAGCGAGGTGCTGGAAAAGATCGGCGGCTTCGACGGGCTCGAAGCCATCCTGGCCGACGATTTCGCGGTCGCCCGGCGCGTGCGCGCGCACGGTTACCGGCTGGCACAGAGTCCGCTACGGCACGCCATCAGCACATGGGTGGGAACGCCGCGCAGCTACTTCGGCCTGATCCAGCGCTGGTTCATCTTCCCACGCGAGTCGATGCTGCGCCACCTGAAGGGCCGCGAACAGCTGAGCTTCTACAGCCTGGTGCTGCTGCCGGCCTTCTTCCCGTGGCTGGCGCTGTTCGCCGCGCTCATGAGCCCGGCCCTGTGGCCGGTGGTGGCGGTGTATTTCGTTTACGACTACCTGATATTTGCCCACTTCAACCTGGCTTATTTAAGACAGGCCTCCCCCTGGGGGCATTCCTGGTGGGTGCCGCTGCTCGCGCTGCTGCTGCCACTGCAGATCCTGGCGGCGCTGCTGGCGCCGCAGCGCATCGTTTGGCGCGGGCACGTCATGCAGGCCGAGCCGGGCGGCGGGCTGCGCTTCGTGCGGCGACGAGGGGGGGATACACCCAGAATTTAGCCTTACGATGGATCAATACTTTGCGCCGCGGAGCGCCGCCAGGGGCTAAACCCCCTGGCTCAGCAACGAAGCCCGATAAATCGGGCTAACACCCTATCCGAAAATTCAAGAAACACTGTTTTCACAGTCATTGCTTTGCCGGGAAAAGTGCCTTACCCACGACGCCACAGATATTTTTCGGGCAGGGTGTTACAGGTGAAGATTGACATCGCCAGAGCAAATTGTAGGGTGGTTAGCAATGGATAAATACTTTGCGCCGCGGAGACGCGGAGATCACAGAGAAAATCAATGTTGTGGCATGTTTATCTCAGTAGCGGCGCACATATCATTGTCCAGGCACGGGAAAATCCCCCAGGTCTACTCTATCCCAAAGCGAAGACAACCTCGGTATTTCCCATTCGGGATCTGCATGCCAGTTTGCCCAGTGCTCGTACAGCGAACGGCGCTGTGTGGTAAGCAAGCGGATAGCCCGTTCGCCTTCCGCGCGGATGGCGCGGGCCTGTACGCTCGAATAGAGACCGATCCTTTCGGCCTCAGCAAATTCATCGGCATCCTTCCAACGCCACGCGGACATGCTCGGGCTGACGACCAGGTCCAGCATCAGGTCCATGGTATCGAAGCCGATGCGCGTGCGGCGGAGCGGTTCCTGCAGGTTGATATACCAGCAGTCCAGGTTCCGGGTGCCGGTCTCCCACATGAGGTAGACGCTGAAAGAATCCTCGGGCTTGATCAAGAACAAGACGTCCGTCCGGCTCCAGCGGTGATCCACGATATCGATCTTCTCGGGGGCGGCCAACAATTCCTGCGGCGTCGGGCGGTGATCTGTGTTCCTGCCAAGCACGCCGGCGGGCATGTACAAGGCGGTCAAGTCCGGTGTATCTTGAACGACCCGGACCGGGTAGGCCCACCACACCTTGTTCTCCACGCCGCGCAAGGTCACATTCTGCCCCGCGGACCAAAAACCGGGCTGGTTGTTCATTTGTCCTCTCTTGGCCATTCATAGGGAACGTGGAGCCACAGGCCAACATACAAACACGGACTGTAAAAACCTGCCGACTGGAAGACATCCTTGAGATAGTCGTATGCCAACTGATTACATTTCGCGGCAAAGGCCTGTGCCGACCTGGAATGCTCGTCTACAGGATCAGGCTGCTCCCGAATCGCGAAATCCGGGTAGTCGTGGCATTCACTGAAGCAGCCTGCCCCAGATCGGTTCAACGGGCCGCCCAGGCCGTGCGGGCAGCCGTACTTCGATTGGTTCTCGGGCGTAACGTTGCACCACCAGGTCAGGCGTTCCACAGCCACGCGCAGGTCTGTGAGCTCAGCAATGAGTTCGAGGGCGCGCGCCCGGTCGACGATCAAGTCGATGTAGCCATCGCCGACCGGTTGGACCTGATACTTCTCGAAGAGGCTCTCAAGAGCAAGCTGGATGTGCTCAGGACTGCTGTGCAGGTTTTCGAAATAGGGTGAAAGGGAGGGGTTGGTGCGCATTGTTTTAATTTATTGTACTCTACCGCACTTATCTTAACCACATGACCCAGCCTGATACAGATGTACCAAGACGGTGCAACCAGAGGTTCAAATGATAGATTTATAATCATTGGACATAGCGCCGGAGCGCAAACTGAAGGATTCCCCGGAGCGCACATGGATATTGGCATGCTGTCTTTTCCGGCTGTGTTCAATTTCTTAAATAACGTCAGTTCGGGATAAGGACCAAATCCAACCTGTCACCCTGAGAGAGCGTTCTTCAGCGACCGAAGGGTCTCGATTTACAGTAAAGAGCGAGATGCTTCGCGCCGAAGAACGGCACTCAGCATGACATGAGAGAGTTATCCCGAACTCAGGTTAAATACACTCCCTAGTTCTCCCTGGAGATAATAGCGATGACAACAAAACGAATCTCGTTCTCCCTTCTATTGATTGTTTTTTTTTGTTGCGTCTTGTGGACAACGCGACACTGGTCCTTCGGTTACGCCACAACCTTCGCCCATGCCCGTGTTGTCGCCAACATCATTACCTTCACCGACCACTCCTTCTCCTACTCCAATCCAAATTTCTATCTTGACTTCTCCATCTCAAAAAACATCGCCGACGGTGCTACCTCCTACCGTAGAAAATGGCTGTATATCGCCAGTAGTCAAATTGGCATACCCAATTGGTGTGCCTCGAGGCGATCCCGCTCAATCATCCGAGAGAATTCCGCCACCCGTTCCCTGGCAGGCAATAACAGATCTTCCCGCACAGGGCAGGATCTCGAGCATGGTGCTTCGCAACGATCATGAAATTTGGATAACGCTAGGTACTTTTGATCAGATACTTAGATTTGACACAGACAATAAAGAATGGAAAAAATACACTGCAATCAATGACGGCAAGATCAGTGTTGATTACTTGATTGTGTCCCCAGATCAAACCTTGTGGGGAACACAGGAAAACTTCAAGAATAAAGCGGGCGATTCTTGGCTAAGCAAATACAATGACAAAACGAAAGAATTTGAGTTTGTCAAAGATCAAAAAGGTCTTCTCGCATACGGAGAATACACACCCGATCGTTTTCCTCCAAGCGTTGTGTTTGACCAAACGGGAATTCTGTGGACGATTGCACAACAGCAAACACGATTTACGCCCCCACTGCAATGGGATGTCTCTCTTATTAGCTTGGATCCCATATCATTAATTGCCGAAAAACATTATCTTGGTATTACAGAACCTGCTGTACAACTTCGCGCTCTAGCAGTTGCGCCGGATGGGAGTATTTGGACTGTTCAATCTTATAAACAGCAACGTTTATTGCAATATGTCCCAAAAACAAATGAAGTTCGTTCATTTAGGAGTTTTCCAGAGTTACATTTCGAAGACTTTGGAAATGAAAATTTGGGAAATTCGAATTTCTTGTTTTTTGATCAATCCAACCATTTGTGGGTGGATGATCGAGGCTGGTTTGAATTTACAGACATTGGCCCTATTTGGAATCAGATTATCCGATCACCTGTTTTCATAACTGACCAAGGATCGGATGATAGTATTTACACTTGGTCAAGGCCGTTTACCATGTATCAAAGTACTGATGGAACTTATTGGTTTCAATCCAGTAGAGGTATGGTACGTTTGAATCCCCAAAACGCAGAATGGTGTTTGTTCACAAATGATAGAAGTCCTATTGTTGAGGATAGTCAACACAATTTGTGGATGGTGGCCTTTGGAAAACTCTATAAATATCACTTAGAGCCCTGAATCGCAACATAAAGAAAGGGATGGATTGGTGTGCATTGTTTTAATTTATCGTACTCTACCGTACATTTGTTGTTTGAAGGCGAATTACCAAAGTAATCTCGTGTTTTGGAGCCTAATTTCCACAAAAGACGAGATTGCCACGCCGCCGAAAAGCAAAAGCGGCGGCTCGCAATGACACAAAATATGAGGTGTAAGGTAGAAAGGTTTATCTATAGATAGTCGCGATGGGTATAAACTGGGCAGCTTTGTACTTGCAGGAAGAGCACGCACTACATGAGCTAATCTGGTGCCATCTTGCCAACTTATAGATCATCCTTATACGCCAATCGATGCTCATCCAGCCAGGCAATGGCAATTTCCTTATAGGCAGCGCTTTCGAACTTGAACCAGTCCTGCTCGATGCCATAATGATCGATGGCCTGCTTGAACCTGTGGAATGCCCCTTTGCCCCTGATCTTCTCGAGCAGAACCTCGCTGATTTCTTCGTCTGCAAGTGAAGAACAAAACCTCTCCATAATGCTATAGTCGTCGAGGTCGAACTTGCTAGGAAGTTCCAGATAATCATCGGACGACAGACCTTCTTCACATCCTGAACCAGATCGGCCTGCCAGCCGCTGAGTTCATCCTCTTCGACGTCTTCGGCCATACTGATGTCGTCGTCGCTAATGGTGATGAGTTCGCCGGTTACCTTGTTCAGGTAGGCGTGTAGTTCATCGTCAAGGGTTTGTAATTCACCGACCAGGTCACGCAGGGAAATAGTGGGAGCCATATTGCACTAGCCTCTGTGGATTTTTGGATTACAGGCGATGGTTCTATTATTACAACGCGAAGTCACTATTAACCTGTCATGCTGGAGGAGCGTTCTCCAGCGACGAAGCATCTCTCACTCAATAACCGAGACCCTTCAGTCGCTGAGAAACGCTCCTTCAGGGTGACACAATAGAGTTTTTTGGAACCTTGCGTTGTAATACTAAGACACAGAGCTTTTTTATCATTTTCTCTCAGTGACTCGGCGTCTCTGTGGCAAAAGAAAGAACTTGTGCGTAACGTCAGTTAATTGACCATTGGCACACAATGGGAAGTGGGCTTCAATGCGCCAGCTCTTGCAACACCCAGGAGCAGGTGAATTTATGGAACGTCTTATTCCTACTTCCATGCTAAAATTTATCCATCTCGTAACGATCCCGGTGGCCCATGAAAAAAGTACAAATGCTGCCCCAACCCGCTTTCGAAAAACTGCTCAACGTCTACGAGCACATCCCTGAAGAAACCAAACCGACCCATTCCAACTCGCCGTTTGCCGATTCGCTCAAGAAATTCCTAGAAGAGAGCGGCGGCGCGCGCGACCTGGAACCCGGCGAAATCCTGCTGCGCCAGGACGATCCGGCCGAGAGCATGTATTGGATCGAATCGGGCGTGATCGGCATCCTGCAAGGCAAGCTGGATGACCCACGCCTGCTCGGCTTCCGCTATCCCGGGCAGATCGTGGGCGAGATCGCCCTGCTCGAAGACATTCCGCGCACGGCCAGTGCCGTGGCAGTGGTGCCCAGCCGTATGAAATCGCTCAGTAAGGACAAGTTTCAGGCCTTCCTGGACCTGATCCCCGGGGTAGGCGTCGAGATCATGCGCCTGCTGAGCGCGCGCCTGCGCGAGGTCCGGCCGGCCGAGGTCAGTGACGGCATGTACGACCACCTGACCGGCGCTTACTCACGCCAGGCCTTCGATGCGCGCGTGAAGGGCGAGATCCAGCGCGCCCAAATGTACCGCTACAGCTTCTCGCTGGTCTTTCTGGACCTGGACCATTTCAAGGAGATTAACGATACCTACGGGCACGCCCGCGGCGACGATGTGCTGATCACCTGTGTGCGCCGTATGCAGGCCGACCTGCGCACCACCGACCTGCTCTTCCGCTACGGCGGGGACGAGTTCGTCGCCATCCTGCAGGGCACCGACTCTGCGCGCGCCCATATCCTGGTCCAGAACATGCTCAACGACACGCTGATGACGCCGATCGAGGGCGACCCACCGATCAACATCTCGTTCAGCGCCGGCATCGCCAACTTCCCCGAGGAAGCCGAGACCCTGGAAGGGCTGTTGAAGCTCGCCGACGAGCGCGCCTACCTGGGCAAGAAGGCCGGGCGCGGGCGCATCGGCGGCGGGGTCATGACCTAGACTTTAGGCAAGCAGCCAGCACAGCGCGTCCGAGGTAAGGCGCAAAGCTTCGACGGTTTCGTAATGTTAAGGGCACGGCTAAGCCGTGCCCTTTGCCTTTATAATCATGCTCATGTTCAGCACTGCACAAAACCTGTTCAAGCTCGCCCGGGACGACCACCGCCTGCAGCCGCGCGTCGCGCTCTACCACGTCACCGGGCAGTGCAACCTGAACTGCGCCTACTGTGAAGATTTCGGCGCGCGCCGCAACGCCGCCAGCGCCAGGCCCCTGCCGCTCGAGCAGGTGCTGCGCATTCTGAGCGTGATCCGCTCCGGTGTGGATGCGCTCTTCCTGACCGGGGGCGAACCGCTCACCCATCCCGACATCGACCGGATCGTGCTGCAGGCCAGGCAGGCCTTGAAATTCCGCCAGGTGACACTTATCTCGAACGGCCTGCTGCTCCCGCAGCATGAAGCCCTGCTGCCGGCGCTGGACCGGCTGATCATCAGCATGGATAACTGCGACCCGGGCCAATGGTCGCAGACCATCGGCGCCCCCAGCGCCACGGCGCAGGCGATCCTGGCGAACGTCCGGCATTATGCCGCCCGGCAGAAGGAATTCGGCTACCGCATGATCGTCAATGCCGTGCTGACGCCCGAGACCCTGCCGGGAGCAGATGCACTGCTGGATTTCTGCACCGCCCAGGGCAGTGCGGGCGGGGGAACCCTGCCCCTACTGGTCTCCTTTTCGCCGCAGGCCGTCAACAACTGGCCGCGCTACGAACTGACGGTTTCGCCCGAGTACCGGGCCTTCATCGAAAAACTCCTGCGCCTGAAGCGCAGCGGCGCGCCCATCCTGGGCAGCCAGGCGTATTTGCGCACGCTGCGCGACATGACGCCCTATGACTGCTACCCCACCCTGGCACCGCGCATCTATTCGAACGGCGACCTGGCTTATCCTTGCCGCCCATTCGAAAAAGCGGACAACGGCCAGGGCGGGCGTCCCGCCAACCTGCTGGAAGTCTCCTCCTGGGCCGAAGCCTGGGAGAAGGCCGATAAGGCCTATGGCCCTCCGCCGCGCGCCTGCCACAGCTGCTTCCAGCAGTGCTACGCCGAAGCCTCGCTGATGGCCGCACAGCCGCTGGCGCTGCTCGGCGAATGGCTGCGCTATCCGGCCAGCCGCGCCGGGGATCTGACGACGTACACGCCGGGGTGACCTATGAAAAAAGCACTAGTTCTGTCCTTCGCGTTGCTCCTGGCTTGCTGTACCCCTGCTCCTTATCCGTCAGAAACCCCAGCAAACAGCCAAAGTACATATCCCACGACAGACTGGAGTCGTTACCATCTATTGCTCGATGCCTTCGATGCAAGCGAAAAATGTCCGCACCTGTGCTGGCTTGGGATCAATCCGGGGGTCACGACCAAGGATGAAGTGCGTCACTTGTTGCGAGCATCAAACGAGATCGACCAAAAAGAATATCACGTCGACACAAATGGTATTTACACCAACTGGTATTATGAAAGCACAAAAGAGCTGTTTGCCTATGTCCATATAGAGTGTGCCAATGATGTAGTAAGCACAATCTATCTCTACTTCATGGCTCCTATTAAGATAAGCGATTTCGTAAAATTACTTGGAGAGCCACCTCAAATAAGTGTTTCCATCGAGAATGAACCCGATACCGTGTTCGTCAACTATAGCCTGTACTATCCTTCTCGAAAAATATTCGTAGAATCCACAGTGT
>Ga0302321_100001529_pt1 | contig 19875 bp, 20 predicted proteins | sample Fen_T0_1_FD_202505 | JGI IMG/M metagenome (GOLD analysis project Ga0302321, IMG submission 202505) | Peat permafrost microbial communities from Stordalen Mire near Abisko, Sweden - Fen_T0_1 | ecosystem: Environmental > Terrestrial > Soil > Wetlands > Permafrost | place: Sweden: Abisko...
AACCTGGAACCAATGTCGAGAACCACCACTTTGGACGAATCGCGAAGTTGGAGCATCGCGTGTCGATGCTCACTGCGGTGCTTCGGTTGGTGCTGGCTCTGCTGCGAGTCTCCGGTTTCGGACTCGACGTCAACCGCATCCCGAATGCGGAAGCGTAGAATAGCTTACATAACGCGTGCTTACACAAAATGTTCAGTTCACCCCGCCAGGTGACGGATCCTTTGGCCTACCTGGCTCAGACACACGTCGTCGGAGGTGACACGAGTGAAAGCTCAGTCTTGAGTGTCGCCTGTACTGCGGTGGGCACGGTGCCCGAGGATCGAGTCATCACCCGGCTCGGCGCCAGCCCGGGCGACACCGTCTTTGCAACGGGGCGGCTTGGGTTGGGTGCGGCTCTAGCCGCCGTTCAGTTACTCAATCTTCCCGAATCGCTGATGGGTGAAGGTGACTTTCGGCCAAGCCTTCGCCTTGCCGAGGGCCGAGCGCTCCGCGGGTGCGCCGGATGCTGCATGGATACGAGCGATGGATTGCTAGCGACACTCGACCAACTTGCTCGATTGAATGACGTGGCTATCCTGGTTGACGAAGATCCGTACGGGCTACTTCACCCGATCGCTGAACGATTGCGATCGACCTTGAGCTTGACTCCACTACCGATTCTTGCCGCCGCGCATGGCGAATTCGAGCTTGTCTTTACCATTGCGAAGAGTAGGCAATCGTGTTTCCGGGATCTCTGCAGCGCCAACGGCTTTGCACCTGTCCGTCTCGGAACAGTGGAGAGCGGAAATGGCGTACACGTGAGCGGTCGATGCATCGACACAACGGGTATTCAAAATCTCGGGTTTGTCGCTGGTGCTGATCCCCAACAGTACTTCGAACAGCTGGTTGCGCTTTGCGCTTGAACGTGGGAACCGTCAGGGTATTCGACTGCTCAGCGTGCAGTAGCTGGACCGGCAGGACAAGACGCGACATTCTGACGCCCAGCAACGCCACCTTGCCGGATCGATCTTGCACAGCTGCTCGACGGCTAAACCTCACTCCTTGGGCGCGAGCTTCCTTAGGATTGCTTGTGTTACAGCGCTTGGTTCGAAATCCCGGCCATTCCACAGAAACTCTAGGCGCATTGCGGGTGCGTTGAGCCCCGGGCGCACATCAATGTGCCGCGGGTTGGCTTTGACCTTTTCATGGAGCCAATTTCGGCAGAGCGCGAGGTACGCTGCCGAGGCCTTGCCGCGCCAAGCGTGCGCATGTACGACGAGCCCCGCAGTGCGTCCCACGGACGGCAGCAACTCTAGGCCGTCGATTCGCGCTGTGGTCACCGAGCTGCTCGCAGCCAGCGTTGGCGTAGCTTCGAGGTCCATGCAGATCGAGACTGCGTTGTCTTCGAGCATGACCCAATTGGTCCAGCTCTCCGCACCAGCGACTGCGCTCTCTTGCGCAAAGTCCTGAACCAGGATGCTGGCATGGCCCAGCCCCTGGTGTGCGTACTCCCAGCGGCACACAAGCAGATCTCGCCCGTCTGGGCGTTTGAGCGCCACACAGGCGTTCGGATGCAGACCGCTCTTGTACTTCCGCGCTACCCACAACCCGTCCGCAGCGCGTTCCGCCAGAAGCGTCCCGCCGCGATTCTCGTCCGCTGCCTCACACCCGGAAAACACAGCAGCCATTTCGTCGGCACCCGCACGGGTGAAGCTGCCAGGTGTCAGTCCTTCGAGCTCATAGAATTCTCCCGGGTCGAAACCGACTTCGGGGGCTTTGCCGTCGGGCGTTGCTTCTTCAAAGGGCGGGCAGACGCGACAGCCCACCAACCGCCTGGTCCCGTTCTGTTGGAGTGAAATGGGGCAGATGCTGCGAAGAAACTCGAAACGTCGGATCCCCTCTTTGCCCAACTGTTTGCGCAAGGACGCGTCGAGCTGCGGCAATGACGCGATTTTGGGACGCGCAGCTGGGGCGGCTTCCGATGATGCAATCTGCTCGGCGGGTGGCGGTGACGCAAGCGCTGACGGCAATGCAGACGGTGGCGACTTGGCCGACGCCGCGGGTGTTACAGCCGGCTCGTTAGCACTTGCGGCGCTCGCTCCGGTCGCTGCCAATCGCGTCGTGCAGGCGGTCAGCAGAAGTACCAAGCAGAGTCCCAATCGGCGAATCATCGCCCAGGATGATAGGACCACGCTGTACCGATTGCCAATGCTTCCGAGGCGATGCCCCACATCCCTGCTGTGGTTGGTTTGGGCCGGCGCGCGAACGGACACACCTGGCCCAGCATCGTCATGCGATTATGGAAACTGGTGCCGCCTCGTTTTCTTGGTGTTTCACCCCAAACCCTAGACCGCTCCGCGGACTGCAAGTGCCGTTCGACGCAATCGATGCCGTAGGTGAACCTTCCGGCATACGGCGCTAGTTCAACGTCGGGGTCGTCCAATCGCGCCAGTTGGCTAGGTTTCCAGTTGCGCCGCTGTACGACTTGATTACGCCAGCCGCATTGCCCGTCTTCTTCAAGAAACGCTCGATGTTGTTCTTCAACGGCGTTGACCACTCGGGCCGTTGTGAGCAGTGGGTGCCATTCTGCACGTCCGAATAGTACGTGATCGCATCCCCAACACCCAATGCCTTATACACTTCTGCTCCGGCCAACGCCGCAATATCCGCAGAGATGGGCCCGAGGTTGGCGATGTGCGGGTTATCCATGATGAACAGTCCTCGCGGCGCCACCATGGCCACCAATTCATGGGTATCGATGGGTGCCTTCGTCGGGCTGCCGGTGAACGCGCTGAATGCATCACCGAACCAGGGTTGCTCACCATACGCGCTGCTCAGTGACTGCGCGCCTTCTTGACTGATATTGCGCCAAATCGGAACGCCCGCCGTACCCGACTCGATCGGCATCGTCAAAGCGATGCGCTGATCGAACACGCCTGCCAAAAATGCTCCCTTGCCAAAGCGAGAGCATCCGGTGACAGCAACGGCGTCCGCCTTGAGCACGCTGCCGTCAGACTTGGCAATGACGTCGATGATGCGGCTAACGCCCCATCCCCACGCAACCAAGAGGCCAGTGGTGCTGGTGGCTCCGTAGATGCTGTAATAGGCGCCTTGCTTGTTGGTGCGTCCCGTGCCCTCCTTGCCGACCGTGTAGGGATCGTAGCTGATTAAGGCTACACCTGCGCTGTTGACGACGGCGCTGTCCAGCGGCGCGCCAAAGCCCGCGCCGCCATACACGACGATCGCCGGGTAAGGCGGCGACCCGCTCGTTGGCGCTTGGATCGTGGCGGTAAAGCTTGCGCTCTTGCCGCCACTTGTCACGTTGACGGTGATATCCGTCTTCGTAACGCTCCCAGTGGTCGTAGGAATTGCGCCCTTCGGACCATAGGCAAATGTCTCTGCTAGCTGCTTGATTTCCTCCCTTCGGCAGCGCCACTCGGCTTTGGTCGTCATTCGCGTGCCGTCGAGCTTCGTGAAGGGATCGGGAAGCTTCGTGATAGCGGTCAGCGACGCCGAACTCGGCAGCGTCCCAATCGTGCAATCGGCTCCGTCATCCTCGACGAAGTTACCCCCGGAAGTTCCGCCAGTAGCGCCGGTGCCGCCCGCGCCACCAGTTGCGTTGCCCACGCCGCCAGTGGTCGGCCTCGTGCCTCCGGTGGCGCTATTCGCACCGCCAGTTGCGGCTCGGCCTGCTGCGGTTCCTCCGACTGCAGCGCCGCCGCTCGACCTACCCGCAGAAGTGCCAAGGGCTCCGCCCGTAGCGATCGCCGTATTGCCGCCCACCGTGACCCCTCCACCTGGGGCGCCGCCGACGGAAGCCCCGCCACTGGCGTTGCCACCCATCGCTGACCCGCCCACGCCCGATGTTCCGCCCGCCCTAGCGGGGATGGAGCTCGTACTATTGGCGCCTCCCTTGGTAGCAGGCGAACCTCCGATGCTCGTTGCGGTATTGGTCGTTCCTCCGGTCCCGGCCGGGGCCAAAGAGCCGCCGACGCCCTGGCTCACTGCATTTGAGTCCGAGCCGCTGCAAGCCGCGGAGGCCATCGCTGCCAACAGCAATGTAGAGATCGAAAAAAACCGCTCGAGTCTCATTTATCGTTCTCACTTTCTTTGCACGCCAACAACATCTGGCCTCTGGCAATCGAAATTGCTTGGCCGCGATAGTCCGGGGCTTCAATCCGTATGCATCGCAGTGTTGCCGCGCGATGAATTCAATTAACCAATCTACGAGGCTTGAACGATTTTCCGCGAGCCGCCCGAATACTCGAAAGTGGTGCGGTGTTCAGCGGCTGCGCGAGCAGAGATTTGCTTGAGGCCGTCGTGCCAACGTCAACCGGCGAAGATTCGAAGCGCGCCGGTTTCGAACGCGAGTGATGCCCAGCGCCATCGCGAGCAGGCCGATGAGACTCGGCAAGCTCGGATTGCTGAAAATACCTGCATATCTGCATGAACAGCCAGCGGCTTGACCTGGTGAATTGCCGGTCGTGCTTGATGGCGGAGTGAATACGCCACCGGTCGCCTGGGCGGCACCGCCAACCGAATTCTGCAGTGCACCGCCATTATTGGCGGCGTTCGTATTCGGCGAGCCACCAACGCTAAAATTGCCCCCAGCCACTGCGGTACCGCCACTATTGGTAGCCTTGCCGCCAGTCACGGCACTGCCACCCGCCGAAGTGCTGCCGCCAACAGCAGCCTTGCCGCCAATCGCGGTATTGCCGCTGGCTGCCGCCCCACCTGACGAGCTAGCAGCTGTGCCGCTCGACCCACCAGCTGAGGAATTCTGGAACTCGAAGGCGCCAAGATCGTATGCGGCGCCTACGGGTCGCGGCCGATCAGCAAAATCGGTGGGCACGTCCGTCGTGATCTGGGCACTGCTCACTCCTTGGTCGATCGCAGCGCCGCCCGTTATGAGGTCATAGGCTTTCGGATCAGTCGTGCTCGTGATGTCTATGAACCCGGGATCGGTCGTGAAGAACTTGTCTCCGGCAATCACGATGTTCTTGACGAACTGATCCGAGCTTGCGTGCGATCGCATCGATGCCAGTGAGTGGGTATTTCGAGGAGATCCGCGGGTCGAAGTACCACAGGTTGTTCGTCCAATAGACGTCGCCTTGGGCGAGCTCACCGCCGCCGGTCACGCCGGAAGACGTGCTGTTGAAGGCAATGACCTGAATGTAGGAGCTGCCGAAGTCGTTCAGGTCGATAGTCGTCCCGTTGGTGCCCGTGGTCGTGGATAGGGAGTGGTGAACGATCGTGTTGTTCTCCCACCTGACGTTCGTGAGTTTGGTGTTGTTGATCTGCAAGAGCGAGATCCAGCCGCTGTCTACCATGACGTTGTCATGGAACTCCGAGTTAGTGAACTTGCCTTTGACGTAGGTGCTAGACCCGCTATTGGGCATGCTGGCGACTTCGAAGAAGCCACAGCTGTTGTAGGAAAAGTTGTGATGGATGTGCACGTCCGTCACCTCGCCCGCATATGGAACGGTCACTTCGGTGGCGCCACCGTCACACCGAGTGCCGCCACCATTCGTATTGCTGACCCATTCCGCCGCGGTGGAGCAATTGATGAAGCGGTTGTACGCCACTTCCACGTGCGAGCTGTTGACGAAGATGCCTTCTGCGCCGCCCACTTGGTTGGGATCGACCCCGGGCGCAGCGTCGACACTGATCGATAGATCGTGGATGTAGTTGTTCAGCGCTTGCACGTGATCACCGGCGGTCATGATCCCGATGTCACACAGCGTGATCTCGCAGTTCTTGATCACCGAGTTCGCGCCCAACATGACTCCGATCCCGTCTGCCAGTTGGCTCATGGCGTTGGCGCTCTTGGAACCAGACAGGTAAAGCCCATCGATGGTGACGCCTCCCATGTAGATCTGGATCATGCCGCCGCTGCCATTGGCGTGGTTCTTGATGAACTTCGGGAGTGGTTGACTCGCCTCACCGTAGTTGGCGAGCGTCTTTACCGAGTTCATGTTCGCAATCCCAAGATTCTGAACTCCAGCCCCGAGCTGGAACTCGCTGCCCCGTTTGAATCTGACGGCAGCGCAACCCGAAGGGATCTTCGCTATGCTCTTGACGGCTGTCGTTTCACTCGTTCCAGTGGCCGCGTCATTGCCGCCGACACTATCGACGAAGCAATCGACTGCTTGGGCAGTCGTGCTCTCGAGAAGAACAATGAGAGCAATGGGGTAACAAAGCGGTACAAATGGGTGCGCCATGAAGCCTCTCGAAGCGGACGCGAAGTCAGAAGTTCTGCGGTGGCGCCAGCGTGCAAAAATGGCCGTGCAACTCGGGCTGGCTCTGATCTTTGCGCTTCAACTCGGCGCAGCACAAGGTGAGTTGTATTGCACTGCTCGGGTGGATAATTGCAACTTGGCGGTGAGATTCTTTGGGTCGCATATCTGACGGATTGTGGCTGCTAAGGCGGGACCTTCAGCGAAATCGACGTGGTGGCCAGGAGGTCCTAAAGTGCTAGCGTGCAGTCATCGTCCAGTGAAGGGAAAATAGGTTACATAACGCGTGCTTCATCGGTGATCTGTTAAGCCACGACGAGATCATGCTGGAGGACCCCGGATTGAGCCCGTTCAAGTAGCAACATTCGATTCCGATTGGGGTCCGGCGCTTCACGTTGCAGAACAATCCAGAGCCGCCTTTCCAGGGCAAGACGGGCGTGCAGCGGACCGAGAAGGAGCGCCAGTAATTGAGGCGCTACTGAGCGCATCACTATCGCCCAGCGTTCCAACGGAAAGACGCGCATGGGCTCATTCGTCGAGTGATGTCGCACAGCCACGTCGCTGGACATTTCGGAGCCTGGGCGGTGCAATTGCACTGCTTGATATCATTAGGGTTTTTGTGCGGACGCCACGGGTTCTCTGCGCTCCAGATCCCGCGCTCCACAGCCATGAGTTGGATCCGGCGCGGAGTGGGCGAGGTGGTGGTGGTCTAACCTGGAACCAATGTCGAGAACCACCACTTTGGACGAATCGCGAAGTTGGAGCATCGCGTGTCGATGCTCACTGCGGTGCTTCGGTTGGTGCTGGCTCTGCTGCGAGTCTCCGGTTTCGGACTCGACGTCAACCGCATCCCGAATGCGGAAGCGTAGCTTTGCACAATCAGACGATGCCGCACAATGCGTTCGAGGGCCAGACGCCTGATGAGATGTACTTTGGACGCGGCGAGGCAGTTCCCGATGAGCTTGCCAAGAAGACACAAGAGGCAAGGAGAAGCCGCATAAAGAATACGGCATATTGACCCGGAATTCGCGGTGGGCGCAATTGCACTACTAGAAGTCTGGAATGTTCAACGACGTAGCTGGGTTGCGCGGTTTGACGAAATCTCGTCCCCCGAGGGCGCGATGTCCTAGCATCAACGCATGACAACTCGGGTTTGGCCCATTCTCGCTACCGCAGTGACGATTGGGTGCTCGTCGCCCAACGCAACGCCCGCCAACAACCGTCCACCGCCAGGCCCGGGCAGCCCCTCGACAGTTGGCGTCGTCGCAGCGGCAACTGCGTCGGCGACAGGTACGACGCCCGACGCCGCCGACCCTCGGACTCGCGCATTCTCCACGCCTCCAAGCGAACCAGAAACACGGCACGGTCCCGGTACTGCGCCGACACAGCGGCCGCACGATGCCGAACCAGCCAAGGCCGCGCGCTGTGGGCGACTTGCGGGTGAGCCCGTCCAAGCCGCCATTAGCCCATGGGGACCACATCCCTACTGCGATCGAGTGATGACGACTTGGGCCAACGTTCCGCACGCGGATCGCGTGTGTCAGAGGGACGCCGACTGCGTCCTGCGGGAGGGCAGCTGTTTCCACAGTGTGCTCAATCGCCAGGCGAGCACGAAAGTCGAATACCGCCAGACGAATTGCGTCAATCCCGCGTCGGGTGACTGTGCCCGCATTTCCATGCGCGCCCAATGCGTGCGCGGCTGCTGTCAGCTTTCCGAGGGCGAGCGCGGGCATTAGGCGCCGCAATCACGCGGCGGCGAGACACTTCGGGACTGGACGGCGGCGCCAATTCAGCGTCACTGTGACGAGGCGTGGGCGTTTTGGCACAACCTGGCACACCGCTCACCCTGCCAGTCCCTTGGATAGGCCCAGATACCGTGTCATTCGGTGTGTAGTCTCGGGCACGGAATCTGCATAATGGGTCGGACTCGGATGCTTCCATTGGGCTCAAGTTGGCGGGACGGCTGCGGCGCAGGGATGCGCCAAGGGGGTGGTGCACATGGTCGCCACTGACAAAAGCGCAGCATCCGCAGGCCAACCGAGCTCGGCGCTCTCGATCGAGCTCGGCTACACCTGCAACCAGGCTTGCGCCTACTGTTACAACCCGAGTCGAGGCAGTAGAGGGGCACTGCCGCAAATCACGGCCAACAACGCTCCCACGGCAGACTTACTGTTGCGGCGCGTCGCGCGCCTGCTCGCCGCTTGGAATATCACGTCCTTGACCGTCACCGGCGGTGAACCGTTGCGTCATCCAGCACTGTTTCCCGTGCTCGACGGTGTTGCCTTCGCAGGGAAACCCCTGCAACTCATCACGAACGGCACGCTCGTGACCGATGCGGTAGCGAAACGCTTGGCGGAGTATCGGCTGGCGGCCGTCCAAATCACGCTGAATGGAGCTACCCGCGAGCTTCATAGCGAACATGTGGGGCGCGATTCCTTCGACGAGGCTATTCGAGGCGCGACGGCACTCGTGGCGGCGAATGTGCCTTTGACGGGCTGCATCGTTGTGACACGGCAGAACGCCGAGCATGTGGCAGCTATCGTCGAACTCTGGCGCGGGATCGGGGCCAAGCAGATAGCGCTCAGTCGGTTTAGTCCCGCCGGGATGTCGCTCGAGCGGATGCAATCGTGGCTTCCGCGGCGTCGGGATCTCTTGACCGCTTTCGAGCAGGCGCAGCCATTCGCCCGGGCAGGGCTACCGATCAGTTGTACCGTACCCGTGCCGGCGTGTTTGCTCGACCAGTCACTATTTGCGCCAATAGAGTTCGGGCAATGCGCGATCGGCAGCCCATACCAGGAGTTCGCCTTGGGGCCCGATGGGGCCCTGCGGCTCTGCACACTCCACGCGGGGCGCTTGGCAGGTGGGCGCGACGTTCTGGACGAGACTTGGGACCTCGCGACTGTGGTGAACTCAGCCGAGGTCGCGGAGTACCGCAGTCACTTGCCGGAGTTTTGTCAGGGGTGTGCGGTAGCACCGTCGTGTCTCGGTGGATGCGGCGCATCGAGCCGCTACCGCGGTGATGGGTTGCCGCGCGCGCTCGATCCATTGGTACAGCAGTACTTCGCTGTCGAGCCATCGCCCCAGCTTTTGCCTAGCGTCAGAGCAAGAACGAGTGTTGGAGCTGAACCATGACCAAGCATCGCGACAAGTCACCCGAGATTGAAGCGGTCGAAGCGCGCAAGATCATTTTGGCGCGGCGCGCACAGTACATGGCCTTGGCGTTGGTCGCCGTTGGAGCCGCCAACAACTCCTGCGGCGGTGACGTCGAACAGGACCAGAACGCGGCAGGCGTCGGTGGCTCGACAAATACCGGGGGCATGCGCATGTGCCTGAGCATGGTGTACGGCGGCAACAATACGGGATCTGTCACGAGTGCGGGCGGAATGACGCCTTGCCTCAACATCGCCGTGAGCGGTGGGGCCAGCGCCGGTGGGATGCGCATCTGCCTTAGCACTGGAGGCACTGTGGCTATCGGTGGCCAGAGTGGAATGGGCAATGCTGGCGGTGCTGGAGGTATGAGGATCTGCCTGGCAGGTATGCTCATTACCGCAGGCGCCGCGGGCAGGACTAGTTCGGGCGGCATGCACCCTTGCTTGGCCGGTGCACCGAGCACTGGTGGCGTGAACTCCAACACGGGGGGGATCAAGATGTGCCTTCAGCCCCCCCTCTACACAGGTGGGCAGTTGTCGACTGCGGGCAACGCTGGAAATGCGGGCAACGCTGGAAATGCGGGCAACGCTGGAAATACAGGCAATGCAGGCACGAACAACAACGGATCGAGTTAGCCGAAAATTGGATTCGTGACCTCGTCGTTCAACACTACACCGCCGCTCAAGGTGGCTCTCGTTTGGCCTGGGGGTGTCTTCGGTGCTGAGGGAAACTTCGGTGTGCCGCAGATCCTCAGCTTGGCAGCAGCCTTGCAGCGCATCGGGCTTGCCTCGATCACGGTATTTGACCTCGACGCTGAGCGTGCGCTCGGGGGATTCTCGCCAGAGGCGTTTGGAAACGCCGGTTACGACATCGTCGCGATCTCCTGCTACTCCTCCTACGACTATTTGAAGGTGATGGCTTTGGCGGCGTGGCTACGGCCCTTTGCACCAGGCGCTTGGTTCGTCGTGGGGGGCTACCATCCGAGCGCTTGTCCCGAGGACTTCCAAGTGGACCATAGCCCTTTCGACTACGTGGTCGTCGGTGAGGGTGAACAGGCCTTGGTTGATCTGCTGGGGATGCGTCACGCCTCAATCACGCCAGACTCGCGAACTATCTTGGGCGGCGCCACCGACCTACGCACCACCATTCCGTATCCCTTCGAGCTACTCGAACGTTACCGCCCCGTTGTCGCGCGCGTTGCCAATCGGTTCGAACTGTATCTCTCTCGAGGCTGCCCCTACGGCTGCTCCTTCTGCATGGAACAGAGCAAACGCAACGTGGCTTGGCGTGCTCTATCCGTCGAGGAGGCCATCGACCAAATCGTCCGCTTGGATCGCACCTTCGGCCTTTCCGGAAGAGCACTGCGTATCACCGACGCGCTTTTTGGCATGAATCGCGCCTGGCGTCGCGAGTTCCTCGAATGTTTGGCGCAACGACCATGCGCGGCCGAAAAGATCTGGCTGTTGACGCGGGGCGATCTGTTGGAGCGCGAGGATTTTCGTCTCATGGCGCGTGCCAATGTCGCGCTCGGATTTGGGCTCGAGTCCGGGGATCCGGAGCTTTTACGCTCGACCGGCAAACTGCGCGGCAACGTCGAGCAGTTCCTTGAGAAATTGTTCGATATCGCCGAATGGAGCCGCGAATTCCAAGTACCTTTCGGGACCAATGTGATAGTTGGCCTACCGGGAGAAACCTCCACTAGCCTCGAGCGCACGGCGCGCTACTTGGATCGGCTCTTCCTATCGGAACTGCCCACCATTGGCTTCTTTGGGATCGACCGGTTCCGTTTGTATCCGGGCTCTGCCATTTCACAGCAGCTCGAGCGATGGCACAATCAGACGGGCTTCGTAGCGCATCGACAGAGGTGGTGGTTTGACGGCGACCAGGACTTTCTGTCGGAGTGGAACGATCCATCAAGTGATCTCGACTACGAGCAAGCGATGCAAAGGAGCTTCGAACTCTTTGCTCCGCGCTTGGCCGCTTTGCGACAACGCTTCGCGTATCAAGGGCCTGCCCGCGATCGATTCGAAGCCACGATCGACGAGAATCTGGCGAGTTGGGCGCCGGCGGCTCGCCACCGTCAAGCCGAACTCGAGGAACTGTGGCGTCCCCTCAAGGGCACCTCAGGTGAGTTGCTCGAGCCAATTGCGCTCTTTGCCCGACAGTGAAATCTCCTCAGCCCACTCGCGGGCTGGTAAGGATACGCGGCTCAACCAAGATGTGTGACCCGAGCGCAGCCGCGCATTGGCTGCCCGACGGCTGAGCAATGCCACAGCGAGGCGCTCCACACTGCGCTCACCAAGTTCGGATTGGTTACGATAGGCCCGATCCGCGACCTCGAGCACGGTTGCTTCATGGCAGGCCTGCCACAATACATGGCCCCAGGAAGGCCGCTGCCCATTATCCGGGATCCCAATCCAGATCGCGTCGGGCCAAGCGCGACCGCGTAGCCCAAGCACACGCAACATGCATACCTGCAAGTAGCGTAGCCAAGGCGCCACGACCCAAAAAACTGGCAATACGCGTTCGAGCTTCTGCTGCCGAGTCGTCAGATCGGGCAGCGGCCAGTTTGCGAAATGCGGTGCCTCGAGCAGTGCGGCGCAGCGCAACAGCTCTGCCGGCACGGGACACTCGGTGAGTAAGTAGTCGCGAATTGTCAAGTCGGAATCACCATCGGCCACTAGCGCAGTGAGCTCGAGGTGTTGGGTGCGGCGTGCCGCGGCCAGTGACGGATGCAGCCGTGCGACGAGCTGCAGCGGGATGAGCTGCTCGTGGGTTGTCAGTTGCGACGACAGCAATCCGATATCTTCCGCGATTGCCCGCTTGGAAACAGGGCCAAGGTGTTGCGCCGCGGCGCGCGAATACTCTTCACTATGAAGGCTACTCGGCAGCTCGGACGTGCTGTCGAGGTGGGCTAAGACGTGCAGCACGAGTTCGGCCCAAGCGAGGTCCATCTCCTTGCTTTTAGCATGCAAGTGCGTTGGGATGACGCGGCAATGTGGTAGAGGGGGCGCGTGGCAAGGCTCCCTTACTTGTTTCTAGTCCTCGCGTTCGGTTGCTCCGCAGCCAAATCTCGACTCGAGGTGGTAGCTGCCACGCCGTCGTCCGTCGCGGAGCCAGCACCGGCTCCCGTCCTACTCGCGTGCAGCGCCGAAGTGAACCCAGGTGGGATGTGGCTACCGGAACAGATCCCCGGCCAAGCAGAAACCCTTCGCCGCATGGGCCTCCGCGTTGATCCGTCTGAACTTGCCACGCCAAGCGGCACCTTCTCGGAGCGACCGTCAATCTCAGTGGGTGCTTGGCGTCGTTTGTCTCGCCTGACGGGTTGATTGCGACCAACCACCACTGTGCCGTGCACGCTTTGGAACACAACTCGACCCCGGACAACGACCTGCCCAAACGGGGTTTCTTGCTCGGACTCGCGCCGAAGAACGGCCAAGTGGGCCGGCGGCGCGCGCACTTGTTTTGGTTGGTTTCGTCGCAGCAGGATCGGTGTGTGGTGGGCTCGCGTTGCAACCCTGAAGCGACCAGGTGTCTTGCCCGACCGCAATGTCGCCCCATGAGGCAAGGTTCGGGAAGGCGACAGCTGAGGAGGCCAAGACGACCTATGCCGAGTCAGCCTGCTAGCCTTCGTCGAGTTGACAATTTGCTACTACTTATGCGACTTCAATTCGTCCATCGAGGTTGGAATTCCCGGATATAGGGGTGCGCCAAACTAAAGCGATAGGTAGCCACTATGGCACGTGGGTGGACAATCCGGTCCGTTTGGCGTCAGCGCCTGATAGGTGACTGTGCCGCTTGCGTCGAGCAATACGACACCCGAGGCGGTAACGACGCGGACACGGTAGCGGTCACCGTCGATCAAGTCGTCGGCATCTTGCGTCTCGTACGAAACCTGCGCAAAATACTCGTCTTGCGATTTCCACATGTAGGCCGCGACGATCGCGTCATCGCTAGAAACTGAGGAGACGTTGTCTAAGGGCACCACCCGAAACTGCGAACCGTCGTCGATCGGAATTGGCACGTCGCCTATGTCGGCGGCAATGCACGAGTCATTGCGACAAACCTCGAACGCAGCCTGCGGGATGTTCGTGAAATCCTGACCGAGAGACATGTCAATAGTTACGCCGCTGCTGCATCCTTTCAAGAAACAGTTGTGTGTCTCGGCACGTCTCACGCCCACGTCGACGTCTTGGCATCCCGTGCTTGCCAGCAGCGAAGTGATCGCCATCCAACCCGAGACGTGGAAACGCGCATGGTTCAGTCGCTTGCTCATGGGGACGAATCCAAAATGCAATCCCCATGCCGAGGTGTCGAAGCCGAAACATGGCAGTCCGTCAAAAATGCCGTCACCGTGGTTGATGCCAATGCCAACAAGATTGGCAAACGGCATCCACTGCTCGTCACGTCTGAGGCAACCTTGCGATGACCAAGGTCTGCGGACGACGCCGCGGATCGGCAGTCGGCAGAAATGGTTGACGTCTTTCAGTCGCCCCGGCAGCCATCGTGCCAGATTGGTCGATTGAACGTTGACAGTTCACAGTTCACAGGATCCGGTGCGTGTGGACGAGCTCGACGCGCGCTCGTCGGTTCCAGAGTTGAGGGCAGACGCCACTGCTTCCGTTCACTTCGTCACGCTGGTGTGATTTGCCGTTGGAGCCACAGTCACGCGATTCTACCAAAGTCAATTGAACGTGGTGTTGGTGATGGTGTCGCCTGCATTACCCGCCTTATCGCGAGCCTCGACATAGATACAGGGATGGCCACTTTGGACGCTGCCGTTGGTGGTATTGCCGACAAAGGTCGACTGATCGATGATGAGGTCGCCCTTGAGGTTGTTGACGATCTGAAAGATCGCCCCTGTGCCGAGCTCGTTGGCGGTATTGTTGGTAAACGCCGTGCCACAGATGTTCAACGCGTAGTCGTTGCCGTCGTTGTAGATGGCACCGCCAAGTCCACCTCCGGTCGTGCCCGAAGCGGCAGGGTTCATTCCATGACCCGTCGCGGAGTTGCCAGAAAAGACGCAATTGATGATCACGGACGAGACGAACAATGAACCGAGCGCCCCACCATTGGTGGCGCTATTGTTCTGGAATGTGCTGTTGACGATGTAGGCCGGGGCCGTGAGTTCGAACAGGTACAGGGCGCCTCCCGCGAGATCCTGTGCCAGCTCGGTTGCGACATGGGTCTCTTTGCTGCCCACAAACCTGACGTTGTAGGACTTGAATGTCCCTCCGGTGACGAAGACCGCGCCGCTGCCATTGAGACCACCCGTTGCGACCTCGTGGCCACCCGGCAAAGTGCTAGCGTGCAGTCATCGTCCAGTGAAGGGAAGATAGCTTACATAACGCGTGCATATGCGAAATTTCCGTTCACGTCGCTGCCAGGTGACGGATCCTTTGGCCGTGCTCGACACGCGCGCCTTCGGCACTTCGCCGAAGTATCTCGGGGTACCGATCGCGGTCGGCGAAGTAAAATGGCCGCGCCGAACCGCGCATTTGAGGGAATTTTTGCCACTCGAAGCCGAGTCGAGGGCGATGCGCTATCCTTCCCCGATATGGGAAGCGTTGCGGGTTTGCGGATCGCAGGTATGGTCAGAGCTTGGCTTGCGGGCATCGCCGTGTTCGCCGTTCTTGCTGACTGCGGCGGAGTTGGTTCGTCGAGCACTGCGGTGAACGACGTCAGCGTTGGAGGCATGGGAGGTGCGGGTACCGCGGGTGCGTCCGCAGCTGGCGGGGACGGTTGTGTCGTGGACGGGGAGTTCTACCCCGTGGGTGCGACGTACTATCCGACCAACATGGGGTGCGGTGCCAGCTGCGTCTGCCAGGGTCAGGGCGTGGCACCACAATGCAGCGGTGGCCGCTTGCTTGTGTACACTCCAACCTGTGACTATGGAGGTCTCCGCCTGCCAGCGGGTACGACTGTTCCAGCTATCGACGACTGCAATACCTGCAGTTGTCCGGAAACCGGAGCCACTTGCTACAAGCGCACGGAATCCATGATCTGTACTACCCACGACTGCAGCGGTGCCTGTAGCTATGCGGGTCGAACCTACACCAACGGCGCGAGCTTTCCTGCTACGGACGGCTGCAATCAATGCAGTTGCACGAATGGCGTCATGAGCTGTGACAACGTTGCCTGCACTTGCTCTCCCAAAAGCGAGCCCTGGCGCCTGTACCAAAAGACGAACGCCAGCGAATGCGCCACCTTCGAAGCTTCCTGTCCTCAAGGTACATCGGCGTTTTCCAACGCTTGCGGCTGCGGCTGCGAGCAGAGCTTGGATTGCCCGACTCCTAACTACGGGGGGTGCCCGACCAATTGGGACGACGGTGGAGTTCCCAATGGGAATGTTTTCTGTCCGTCCGCTGTCGTCTGCCCAATCGTGACTGCGATACCACTCTGATTGAGCGGATCTAGCCCGTTCGCGCGAGAACCTGTGCCGATGTAAGAAGTGACGCTCTCTGTCCGAACTGGTCCAGGTACTACGCCACCATGTCGCCTTCCGCCTGCCGATCTACGCGGACTTGGTTATGCTTTCACCCTGAACCACCGCAGCTACGTCGCTGGACATTTCGGAGCCTGGGCGGTGCAATTGCACTGCGTGATATCATTAGGGTTTTTGTGCGGACGCCACGGGTTCTCTGCGCTCCAGATCCCGCGCTCCACAGCCATGAGTTGGATCCGGCGCGGAGTGGGCGAGGTGGTGGTGGTCGAACCTGGAACCAATGTCGAGAACCACCACTTTGGACGAATCGCGAAGTTGGAGCATCGCGTGTCGATGCTCACTGCGGTGCTTCGGTTGGTGCTGGCTCTGCTGCGAGTCTCCGGTTTCGGACTCGACGTCAACCGCATCCCGAATGCGGAAGGAAAGCAACAATTGCTCAGTGCCGTTGAACGGGCACGAAAGATCATGCCTTTGACGGCGGCCCTGCGCATTCTTGGACTGTCCGCAGGACGATACCACGATTGGGTCGAACGCCAACTGGGATGCTCGCTGGATGATCGCTCAAGCTGTCCTCGGTCCAAACCACAGACTTTGACGTACCAGGAGGTCGGAACGATCGGCGACATGGTTCAGTCCAAGGACAATCGGCATATGTCAATTCGCGGACTTGCTCTGCACGCTCAGCGCATCAGCAAAGTCTTCGTTCATCCAGGCACTTGGGCCAAATTGATTCGGGAATGAGGCTGGAGCCGGCCACGGATGCGCCTATACCCACCGAAACCGAAGGTAGGATTCCGCGCGACTGCACCCAACGAAGCGTGGCATATCGATGCGACGATTATCAAGCTGCTGGACGGCACGAAAGCCTACCTCCACGCGGTCATCGACAACTGCTCGCGCAAAATTTTGGCGTGGACGGTCGCTGAGCGTCTCAACCCGATGAACACGTGCCTTGTGCTCAATCAAGCTGCGGCGTGTCTGATCGAGTCCGAGACCAAGGTGTACATGGATTCCGGTGTGAAGAACCTCAACAAGGACGCAGACAAGTTGCTCGAAGGTAGCACACTCGACCGCGTCATCGCGCAGATCGATGTCACGTGCTCCAACTCACTGATCGAGAGCTGGTGGCGTTCTCTCAAGCACGGATGGCTATTCATCAATCACCTCGACAACGTGGTCACGCTGCGAAAGCTTATCGAGTTTTACGTAGCTGAGCACAATCAGACGATGTCGCACAATGCGTTCGAGGGCCCGACGCCTGATGAGATGTGCTTTGGACGCGGCGAGGCAGTTCCCGATGAGCTTGCCAGGAAGAGACAAGAGGCGAGGAGAAGCCGCATAGAACAGAACCAAGACATTGCGTGCTGCAGCTGCCCCCGAGCTGGCACGTCAGCTAGCGAAGACGTAGCCGCAAAGAGAATACGGCATATTGAGCCGGAATTCGCGGTTGGCGCAATTGCACTACTAGAAGTCTAGAATGTTCAACGACGTAGCTGGGTCGCAAGCGGGACAGATCGCTACCACCACACGGCACCACCCGCAGTTGAACAACCGTCATGTCTCCGAGAGATGTGCGCACATCGCGAACCCGAAATTCGGATCCGTTTTCTCGACAACTCCGCCGCAATCTGTGAAACACCACCGTGGCGCTGTCGCGAACTCCGCGCGATCGCCGAGGAAGGCACGGTGTACGAGACCGGGCCTTCAACCTTATTTCGGGGGCGCTACGCCATGCGGAGTCAGGGCCGACGACCAAAAAGTGGCCCTCTACGCCCCTTGGTGCGGTGTCAGAACTTGGCTGAGAGCCGCGGGAATCGCCAGCTTCAGGCGGATCTGGGCAGCCAGCGACAACATGGCGTAATCGTACTCGCATTCGACGTAACTCTTGTTCGTAACTGGTTCGATGGATCCGTAGCGCGCGCCAAGTATCAAACAGAGGATATCGGACTCTTCTATCCAGGTTCGTATTGCTTCCATCTGTGGCTTGTTCTGCGCCGCAAAGAGTTCCATCCATGCGGGAATGTGTCAAGCTCGTAGGATCGCCTCTACGGCAGCTTGCCGCTCGTCTTGCAGGTCCGTGTACGAGGAAGAAACGAAGACTTGATAGCGAATGTGAGGCTTGGACATGGCAATACGACTTGGCTGCCGTGCTGCCTTGTTGTGGGGCGAGTTAGCGACAGGACTGAGTATCTTTCATACGATGCAAGGCTGTCGCTTGGAATCGGGGGGCACCGTCCTGAGTCGAGCACACGTGACTCGCGGAGGGCTGTAACACGGGATCCAGCTTGCACGCTCCGCCTACGACGCCCGTGTTGTCGCGTTTCCCTTCGAAGCAGGGTAAATCGAATTCACGCGACTTGGACGAGGTCCAATCCTCGCCTCGAATACTTCTTGGCACTGAGTAAAACCTTCCTCATCGAACTCCTCAAGTCCGATGCGCCCTACTGGGTAGTTCAGCAAGGTGTGCGAATGCTCAAAAAGATTGGAGAAATGCGTTTCAAAGTATGGACGTATTTCCTTATCTCGCACCTCAAACAAAGGTGTTTTCCAACCAAGGTGAATGGCAAAGTAGAATCCGACCAGCATTTCCGTATCGGTATCCGGATTGGTGATGCTCTTGACACAATGATAGGCGAACTGGGAAATGTTGCTGCAGAGGCGTATTTCGAGACTTCCGCTTAGTGGAACACCGATCGTCTGAAGCTTTTCCCAAATCTTTTTCGCCACGTCGAGGCTTTCTTCAAGATCTGCGTAGAGCTGTGTCGGGCTCGCGCGACCTTCCATCGTGGCGATTCGCTCAACCATTTCCCAACGCGGGTCCATGAACAAGATTCTGATCCGGAAGCCTCCCTTCATCTTCTCCACGATGGCGTCTTCGACCGGAGCCAACGAGAGATTCTTGAAGTCGGACCTCATTCTGTGCAACACGGAACGGCCCGCGAAGAACATCTCGCGCGGCTCGCTTTCGAGAACCCACTTATGGTAACCACTGAAACCGCCGCGCTCCTTCTTGATGATGTGAATTCCTTGCTCAGCTCGCTGCAGAAGCATCTGAAGTCTGTCAGCAGACTCCACTGTCGTTCGGTGGAGTGCGCCCTGAATGTTCTCGGAAAGTTCCATCGCCTCGCTATGACTAAAATGCGAAAGCACAAGCTCCTGGAAAAGGGACACCATGCCGGCGACGATTAGCGAAATACCGAAGCTTCGTCCGACAGCTCCGACAATTCCAGTTTCCGCGTCGATGGCGATTGCTACGATGACGCCGCAAGCCATTAGCAGAAACGAGAACAGCACGCGCACGATGAACTTGCTCTTCTTCATCCCCAATACCTTTCGCGATCTTCCATTTTGGATCGGCTCTCCAGAGAACTGACAAAAACACATCCGTCTGTGACTGAACAGCTCTCAGGGCGTGCACCCCCAATATTCTAGTTTCAATAAATAGATCTGCTGAAGTTGAAGGTGCGAGCCGCACAGCAGGCAAACTAGACATTTTAGGCCATCGAAGCGAATGGACCATGTCGGCGCGAGCGCTCGACACCTAAGTCACCGGCGAAATTCAGGTTGAAGATCCCAGCCTTCATCGACTGCTGTCGACAACATGTGCGGTGGCCAGGATGACCAAAAGTGCTAGCCGTCCAGTGAGGCAAAATTAGTTTACATAACGCGTAGTTCATCGGTGATCGGTTAAGCCGCAGCAAGGTCGACTTGGAGGACGCCTGCTTGGGCACGATCGAGCAAGAGTAGGCGGCGTCTGTTCGGGTCTGGCGCCTCGCGTGTGAGTACGGCTGCAAGGCGTCGTTCTGTCGGTACACGTCGTCCTGACGGACCGAGCAGCAATTCGAGGAGCAATGGTGCAACGGTGCGCAGTAGGGTCGTCCAGCGCTCCATCGGCCTGCGCCTGGTGGTACTGGTATTGCCTCGCGATGGCGCGTTCAAGACGCGGTGCAAATGGCGGCCCATCGCCAATGCCAGCAATGCGCTGTACAACAAGCATTCGGTGGCGGCCTTGTTGCCGCTCGGCATGTCTTCAATTCGCAACTGGGACTTCAATTCCCGGAAGAG
>Ga0302321_100001530_pt1 | contig 19859 bp, 13 predicted proteins | sample Fen_T0_1_FD_202505 | JGI IMG/M metagenome (GOLD analysis project Ga0302321, IMG submission 202505) | Peat permafrost microbial communities from Stordalen Mire near Abisko, Sweden - Fen_T0_1 | ecosystem: Environmental > Terrestrial > Soil > Wetlands > Permafrost | place: Sweden: Abisko...
TTGAAGAAAAACGGCTTGTAGCTTTAGGTAGTGAATTACGCACCAAACACGGTGGATTGGAAGGTCAACAAATACAAATTAATAACGATATTGAAAAATTAAACCAAAAAAAGCAAGGCTATGAATGCATAGTTAAAAAATTTGCTCATTGTGACAACGAAGAAATAAGGGGGCGTTTAAACGCTGAAAAAGCAGAATTAGAAGAAACCATAAAAAGCCTGAAAGATAAAGAATTAGCCAGAGAAACCCTGAGCCGCAAGGTCACCTTGCAAAATAGCAAAATTGAAGATCTTCTTAAGAAGAAATTAGCTATCGAACAGCATGAAAAGCTGTTACTCAATAAAACCGATACGCATACCGCGACAGTTCTCAGTAACCTCAACGAAAATTTCTCGATCATTGCCGCTAGCCCTAGCGAAGCGCAATTAGCCACAATAAATCAATTCGGCAGCCTGTTTAAATTTACGGTCGATAGGTTGTATTTTTTGGATAAACCTTTTGCTAACGACAATTTGAAAACACTTCAAGATGTGAGAATACGGTTGGAATCGGATGTAAAAAGACTGAATGATGAAATAGAAAGTCTTGATAAAGAGATTTTAAAACAAAGAGATATAGTGGTATCAACAAACCAGAAAATTGATGAGGAGATTGGTAAAACTGAGAATGAATTAGGAAAAATTAAAGCCTACTTAGTGATTGTAAATGCCATTGAGGATACCAACAACGAATGGCATACCAAACAACTCGATCACGACGGAATAGAGCAAGAGATAAAGCAATTATCTCGGCAAATTGACGAGACAAGGGATCAACACATAGACGCGCTGGACAAAAAGAATCAAACCAACGACCAACTTAAGGAATTACGTCCGCAGCTAGACAAAACAGACGGGTTAAAACAGCAATTAGAAAAGCTACGGTTTGAAGGAATGCGAACTTCTGGCTCTCCCGCTTCGGCTGAAAAAGACATCAGTACTGCCGATATTGCGTTGCTCGAAGCGGAAAAACAGTCGTTAGATGGATTAAAAGAAGCACTAGCCAGCCAGATAAACGAATTTATCAAATCGAACATCTTCAATTTGCCGATTGACATGCCTTATGCCAGTTACAATTCCGAGCAAGAAAGCGCACTCATCGAAAGCCTACGGAATACCTACGAAGCACTTCCTGTACAAGAAGAAACGCTACAAAGCCAAATTATTGAACACAATAAAATGACCGGCACCAAAATTACTGAACTCACTTCAAATAGGGATAATATCAGTAATTTTATCAATAAAATTAATAAACAATTTGAAGATTACCAAATTTCTAACTTGAATGAGATTCGCGTGGAAATTGAGTTAGATCCTCGCTTTGAAGATTTGGTTGAGGAGTTAAAAAACACTAATTTACACTCCCAAGATATTCATGATGATGCTCTCTATCAACGCTTGAACCAATTTTGTGAAGAGTTTTTTGCGGATAATCGGGGCAGCCGTATTCTGGAAATCAGTAAGATTATCAAAAACGTGAAGTATTCGTACAAGAAAGATGGGTTGGATAAACGCGAAGCAAAAGATCAAAGTACCGGAACCAATGCGTTGATCAACTGCACTTTGTTAACGATTTTGTTGCGCGATCTGTTGGCTCAGGAAACCCGGATGACCCTGCCTATCGTTTTCGATGAGTTTTCTTCTTTGGATGAATACAACCAAAGCACAGCGATAAAGGCAGCAAGCGAACACGGTTTTGCCTTATTTTGTGCATCGCCCACGGTAACTGCCGAAGTGGCTTCGGTGGTCGATTATTACATCACTTTGGATGATTTCCATGCGGATACCATTTACGATAAGAGTGGTGAACGTGATATTGTTTTTCATCATTTTGGTGAAAGAATTTATCCCATCTCAATTGGGGGCTAAGTCCCTGTGTATATTGCATTAGATCGTACCCTGATTCTGCTTATTGAACACAAGGATGTCATGTACCGTTTAATCGATTACATGGATTTGCATCAGCGTAAAGACGTACCCACCGAGGTGTTTTTTAACTGCATAAAAGACAAAATTACCTCTGTTAAAGCCAAAAATGATGCCGAGCGATTGAATGAAGCTTTCGATTTGGGTAATTTGGTCAAAACCGGAGTGATCTCTGAACATAATAAGTCTCGCGGTATTGTCGCCTTTCAACCAGCCATCGTCGAAATTTTCCGCCTGTTCGACAAGGAACGCATGCGTGGCCTTAAAAAAGCCGAATTTGAGAATATCCGAATCCAATTGGAGAATGCTTTTGAACAGCACCAACCTCTGACATTCGATGACGACAATATCCAATTTCAGGAGCAAAAGAATCACTTATTCGATTTATTAAGACAGATTAACAGCCAAGTTCAAAACAACTCCGCCCATTTGCAGCATGAAGCGGATCGACTATCAAAGCATTTGGATCATGACAGTGCGCTATTATCTTTGCATGAATCAAAACAACACCAGGAAATGCTGGTGCAGGTAAAAAATATATATGATCGTGAAATCATTCCCATGCTGGAGTTTTTGAACGAAAAAGAATATAGCAAAACCAAGCCGCCGCTGACACTTATTGATAATATCGGAAAACTTTACGCCATTCGTGGCTATGAAGACGATAGTTATTACATAGGGCAATATAAGCTCTCAATTCTTAGCCATTACAAAGTGGTGGAAAAAATTAAACAAACCTTGCAACGCTATCTTCATCAAGAGCGCGAACACCGGTTGACTTATAACGCGATTGAACAGGCTTATCTAAACCTGCTTGAGCTTGCCCAAAAAACCTTCACTGAAAATCTTAAAGATAAATATATTTTTAAAGCGATTGATCCGCAAGAAATCTATTACCAGGGATTAAAATCCCATTCCAGTGGACAAGATGCGCTCATTGAATGGCAAGATAGAAACCATGTCGTCTATTTCAATGAATATTTGATTGATAAACAAGCAAAGCAACGCAGTGATACCTCGGCTCCGATCACTACTTTTTCTGAAAAAAATACCGCGCACGACCCACACAACGCCATCAAGCGAAAAATTAAAATGATCGTAGATAAAGCAAATATATCACCACCAATAGATGATCTTTATTTGGTTGTTCATGACGTGCTGATGGAAGAACTGGGACAAGAATACCATCTCAAATATGTTTTGTATGGTGTCAGTTGCTTTAAACAAAAGCATGGTCGACGTTTGAAATTGCAAATCAGTTTTGAACAGCCGCAACGTCAAATTCGGCATAACAGCTATGTTTTGGAATACAACAAGCGGGAATTTAGCGCATGATCAGCAAAGAACTTAGCCAAAAGTTATATGCAGACCTTATTCACGGGAAAACCGTTAATAAGCAAAGTTATCTAATCAAGACCAATGAATTGGTCGAGAACCCTTTTTACAATGAGGTTTTTAATAATCTGGACGAATATAAAGCCTTATATGAAAACATCAGCTTTGAATTGGTTCACAAACATCCAGGCTTTTTCTATGTTCGTAGCCTCAATGGTGATGAAGCTAATGAGACCACCATCAAAATTCAGGCATTACTAATTGTGATTGGTCGTATTGTTACGGAAAAGGGTTACCTCTTTGATACGCTGACTGATTATCGCGCTGGCATTAAACTGGAAGACTTGAATGCGGCAATGGAGGAAGAACGATACACCGATATTTTGCACACGTGTAAACTTTGTGTAGGGAAGAACATCGAGGCTGAAATCAAGAATAACCTGATATCGCGGGAACTTATGTTTATAAACAGTCGCGGACATTATGTTTTGAGCAATGCTGGGCAATCATTTTTTTCAGCGTTGAAAGATGGTTATGAAAGAGATGGTTAGCCTAGCATTAGCGAAGTCGCTGAGTTAATGAAAACATGCTGAGAGGTAATGGACTGGAATTAAACAAGAGGCATTAATTCTTTTTCCTGTCTTCATCTGCGTTTCCAAGCGTGATATTTTGCCACCATTTACAGTCTTTTTCGGCGTTGATGATTTTTCTTCCAAATTCCTGCAACGTATTTGTTGGCTTCGGCAAGGGTTGGGTAGATGTGTATGGTTCCCAGAATTTTGTTAAGGCCGATGCCGTGCTTCATTGCTAGCACAAATTCCGCATTCGGATCGCCAAGATAGTCACCTTCAATCGTCACGTCAAGGATGCAATTGCTACCAGGTTTGTTCTGCGCTTTCAGAAGGGTATGACGAGCTTGTGGATTGAAGGGGCAGAGTAGGATTAAGGAAGCTCTGATTAAGTCCTTCGACAGGATCAGGACGAACGGTATATTGTTGATTTTATTAATGGTAAGTCGTGATATTGTCGAGCGGTCAAACCCAAAACAGAATCATCCTTATACCAGATTCCTCAAATTGTTAATGACCAAAACGCCATAATCCCGTAAAATCCCGCTGATTTATGTTTTTTGATAACGGGGTGCAGCCGTCAGGTTTCATCCCGTTTTGCACATTTAAGGTGACGTGTTTGGCTAAGTCCGCAGTATTGGTATTAGAGGATGGAACGGTGTTCAAAGGGGACGCCATAGGCGCTGATGGCTATTGTGTGGGGGAAGTCGTGTTTAATACGGCGATGACGGGTTATCAGGAAATTCTCAGTGACCCTTCGTACGCCCAGCAAATTGTGACCTTAACTTATCCGCACATCGGAAATGTCGGGATGAACAGCGAAGATGACGAGTCGGCAAAGGTATTTGCCAGCGGCTTGGTCATCAGGGATTTGCCTTTGCTGGCGAGTAACTGGCGAAGCGAACTTACCCTGCAACAATATTTGCTGGATAATCAGGTGGTTGCGATTGCCGAAATCGATACACGTAAATTGACCCGCTTGTTGCGCGATAAAGGCGCACAACGCGGTTGTATTGCGGCAGGTGAAACCGTTGATGTGGAAAAAGCCAAACTTATGATTGAGGGTTTTCCCGGCTTGAAGGGAATGGATTTGGCGAAAGTGGTCACTACCGATAAGCCTTACGAATGGACGGAGAATATCTGGGATTTGCACTTAGGCCATACCCAAGGTGAAAGTTTATCTAAGCATGTGGTTGCTTATGATTTTGGCATTAAACGAAATATCCTCAGATTATTGGTGAACAGGGGTTGCCGGGTGACGGTCGTACCTGCGACGACCACGGCGGATGCGGTATTGGCAATGAATCCCGATGGCGTTTTCCTGTCCAATGGCCCAGGCGATCCTGAACCCTGCACCTACGCAATTGAAGCTATCAAAACGATATTGACGACGAAAACTCCGGTGTTCGGTATTTGTTTAGGCCACCAATTATTGGCTCTGGCAAGTGGCGCACTTACCGAGAAGATGAAATTCGGCCATCACGGTGCGAACCATCCAGTGCAGCACAAGGCAACGGGGCGGGTGCTGATCAGTAGCCAAAACCACGGCTTTGCGGTCGATGAAACCACTCTACCCGCTAATGTCGAGGCGACTTATCATTCCTTGTTTGATGGCAGTTTGCAGGGGATTAAACGGACGGATTGTCCAGCCATGAGCTTTCAAGGTCATCCCGAAGCCAGCCCTGGCCCGCACGATGTTGAGGGCTTGTTTGACGGATTCATCGACATGATGAATCAATCTAGCAAACACTAATTCAGGTTATCAGTACATAAAATGCCGAAAAGAAGCGACATAAAATCGATATTGTTATTGGGCGCAGGGCCAATTGTGATCGGGCAGGCGTGTGAGTTTGATTATTCAGGCACACAAGCGTGCAAGGCGTTACGGGAAGAAGGCTACCGCGTCATCCTGGTGAATTCCAATCCCGCAACCATCATGACCGACCCCGATATGGCGGATGCGATATACATTGAGCCAATCGACTGGCAAACGGTAGAAAAAATTATCGAAAAAGAACGCCCCGACGCCATATTGCCGACGATGGGTGGACAAACGGCGTTGAACTGTGCGCTAGACCTTGATGCTCATGGGGTGTTGGCGAAGTATAACGTTGAAATGATCGGCGCGACCAAAGAAGCGATAAACAAAGCCGAAGACCGTGAGCTATTCAATCAAGCCATGCGGAAAATTGGCTATGAAGTTGCCAAATCCAAAACCGCCCATTCCATTGAGGAAGCGCTTGCGGCACAGCTAGAAGTAGGTTATCCAACCGTTATCCGGCCTTCGTTTACCATGGGCGGCAGCGGCGGAGGTATCGCGTATAACAAGGAAGAGTTTCTCGAGATTTGTGAGCGCGGACTGTATTTGTCACCTACAAATGAGTTGTTGATTGAAGAATCTGTCCTGGGTTGGAAAGAGTTCGAGATGGAAGTCGTGCGTGATTCCAAGGATAATTGCATTATCGTGTGTTCGATCGAAAATTTTGATCCTATGGGTGTGCATACCGGGGATTCGATTACCGTCGCACCAGCACAAACACTGACTGATAAGGAATATCAAATTCTCCGTAATGTGTCTGTCGCCGTATTGCGGGAGATCGGCGTGGATACTGGCGGTTCCAACGTGCAGGTTGCTATCAATCCAGTCGATGGACGTATGATAGTTATCGAAATGAATCCAAGAGTGTCGCGCTCTTCTGCGTTAGCATCCAAGGCAACTGGCTTTCCAATTGCAAAAGTGGCTGCAAAACTGGCGGTCGGCTATACCCTGGACGAACTGAAAAACGAGATTACGGGCGGAGCAACGCCGGCCTCGTTTGAGCCGACGATTGATTACGTGGTGACAAAAATACCGCGCTTTACCTTTGAAAAATTTCCGCAAGCGGATGACCGCTTAACGACGCAAATGAAGTCCGTTGGTGAGGTGATGGCGATAGGCCGTACCTTCCAGGAATCCCTGCAAAAGGCCTTACGGGGCTTGGAAATTGGTATAAGCGGCTTGGATGAAATTATCGATTTACAGGCCGAAGACACCTGCGACCTTATCCAGCGGGAATTGCGTCATCCCGGGCCAGATCGATTGCGCTATGTGGCGGATGGTTTTCGTAGCGGCATGTCCTTAGATGAAGTCCATGATGCCAGTAAAATTGATCCCTGGTTTTTGGCGCAAGTGCAGGATTTAGTGATAACCGAGCGATCATTGGCGACTAAAACCTTATCGACCTTGAACCCAGGCGAGTTGTACAAATTAAAGCGCAAAGGTTTTTCTGATATACGTTTGGCAAAGTTGCTGGATACCTCTGAATCTGAAGTACGCAATGTGCGGCATAAGCAAAATATTCGTCCGGTTTATAAACGTATTGACTCCTGTGCGGCAGAATTTTCATCTGACACTGCGTATCTGTATTCAACCTATGAGGAAGAATGCGAGGCGCGGGTTACGGATAAGGAAAAAATTATTATTCTGGGCGGCGGCCCTAATCGCATTGGGCAGGGTATAGAATTCGATTACTGTTGCGTACATGCGGCTTTGGCGTTGCGTGAAGATGGCTATGAGACCATCATGATTAACTGTAATCCTGAAACCGTATCCACTGATTTTGATACTTCAGACCGTTTGTATTTCGAGTCTTTAACGCTGGAAGATGTGCTAGAAATTGTGCATCTGGAAAAGCCTAAAGGTGTGATTGTGCAATACGGCGGTCAAACGCCTTTAAAACTTGCCCGTGCATTGGAAGCGGCGGGTGTGCCTATTATAGGGACTTCGCCAGATTCGATAGATTTGGCGGAAGACCGTGAGCGTTTCCAGAAATTGTTGGAACGGCTTGGTTTGAAACAACCGCCTAATGCCACTGCGCGTTCGGTTGAGCAAGCGATTAATGCCGCAAAAGAGCTCGGTTATCCTTTGGTCGTGCGCCCGTCTTATGTTCTAGGCGGTCGGGCGATGGAAATCGTCGTTAATGAAGAAGGCTTGCAACGGTATATGAAAGAAGCGGTAAGCGTGTCGAACGATTCGCCCGTGTTACTGGATCGCTTCCTTGATGATGCGGTTGAGATGGATGTTGATGCGATTTATGACGGCGAACGGGTGCTGATTGGCGGCCTGATGGAGCATATCGAACAAGCCGGGGTGCATTCGGGTGATTCTGCGTGTTCGTTGCCGCCTTATGAACTGGCGCAGGATCTTCAAGATCAATTGCGTGAGCAAGTCGGCAGAATGGCGGAAGCATTGGGTGTACGAGGATTGATGAATGTCCAGTTCGCCATTCAAGGCCAGGATATTTATGTGCTTGAGGTGAATCCTAGGGCATCACGTACCGCGCCGTTTGTTTCGAAAGCAACTGGCTATCCGCTCGCTAAAATTGCTGCCCGTTGCATGGTCGGCCTTACGTTGGCGCAGCAGGGCATTACTGAAGAGCGTATCCCCAACTATTATTCCGTGAAAGAGGCCGTATTCCCCTTCGTTAAATTTCCTGGGGTTGATCCCTTGTTAGGCCCGGAAATGAAATCAACCGGTGAAGTCATGGGAATAGGCAAAACCTTTGGTGAGGCTTTTGCTAAATCGCAGCGTGCTGCTGGGGTTAATTTAAATGATAGCGGTAAAGTGCTGATTAGTATTCGTGATGCAGACAAAGTCAAAGCACCGGATATTGCCAGGATGCTGGTCAGCAAGAATTACCAGATCGTTGCCACCACAGGCACGGCACGATTCCTCCAGCAAGTGGGCATTCCCTGTGAGATCGTATATAAGGTCAATGAAGGCCGACCCAATACCGTTGACATGATTAAAAATGACCAAATTCAACTAATCATCAATACCACCGAAGGCAAAAAAGCCATATCGGATTCATTCACTATGCGACGAGAAGCGTTACAGCATCGCGTGACGTATTACACAACAATGGCTGGGGCAAAAGCTGCCTGTTATGCCTTAGGTGAGCTGGATGCAGGCGATGTCAATTGTTTGCAGGATTTGCATAACAGCTTGACTTAATAAAGAAATTCCACAATTGGAGCAGTATTTGTAATGAATAAAGTACCCTTGACAGTAAAAGGCGCGGAAAAACTACGGGCAGAATTGGAAGAACTGAAGTCTGTTGTCCGACCACGCATTATTACCGCGATTGCCACAGCAAGGGCACACGGTGATTTAAAAGAAAATGCCGAATACCATGCCGCGAAGGAGCAGCAAAGTTTTGCTGAGGGGCGCATTGGCGAAATTGAAGGCAAGCTGTCTAACGCGCAAATTATTGACGTTACCAAGGTGGATGCCAATGGGAAAGTCGTATTCGGGGCGACGGTCGAAATAGAAGATGTCGAGTCTGAAAAACGGGTTACTTATCAAATTGTTGGCGAAGATGAGGCCAGTATAAAAGAAGGTCGTATTTCGATTGGCTCGCCGATTGCCAGGGCGTTAATCGGGAAACAGGCTGAAGATGTCGTTACCGTGAAAGCGCCAGGTGGCAATGTGGATTATGAGATTATTTCGATAGAGTATGTTTAACTTAGGTTCAAGGCGAAAGGCACAAGGCGAAAAAAAGCTACTTCTTTGGGTTTAGTCGGTAGATGACGGTTATTTGGCCGATGCTTTGGATCAGCGTCGCACCTGTTGAAGCGCACATTTTTTCGCTAATTTGATTTCGTTCTTCCCGTTCGGCGCGAATTTTTACTTTAATCAGCTCATGGGTATTGAGGGCGATTTCTGTTTCTGCCAGCACGGCATCGGTCAATCCAGCTTGTCCAACAATAATCACAGGTTTTAAGCCGTGGGCTTGAGCCTTTAGTTTCTTCTTTTGTGCCGCTTCCATCATGTTATTCCATATTCAAACGCTAATTTTACCTTAAAAGAAAACCATGAGCCGAAGTAAAAGTAGCAGCCGCTGGATGCAGGAACATTTCGATGATGAATATGTCAAATTAGCTCAAGCACAGGGCTATCGTTCGCGGGCAGTTTTCAAGCTAAAAGAAATCCAGGAAAAAGACAAATTCATCAAGCCCGGTATGAATGTTATTGACTTAGGTGCAGCACCCGGTGGGTGGTCGCAGTTTGCCCGGCCCATTTTAGGCAAAAAAAGCAAGCTCATAGCCTTGGATATACTACCTATGGAGCCTATTGAAGGAGTGGTTTTTATCCAGGGTGATTTTCGTGAGGCTGCTGTTTTGGATGCCTTAATCACAACTCTTGAATCTGCTCCTGTAGATATTGTGTTGTCTGATATGGCTCCCAATATGAGTGGCAGTAAAGGAATTGACCAACCCAATGCCATGTATCTTGCTGAATTGGCATTGGATACAGCAAAAACTGTTTTGGCAAAAGGCGGTGATTTTTTGGTTAAAGTGTTTCAGGGTGAGGGTTTTGAGGCTTTTTATCGGGACGTGCAATACCATTTCGAAAAAATCGTCATCAGAAAACCTAAAGCATCGCGGCCAAGAAGCAACGAGGTTTATCTTTTGGGTAAAGGGTTTAAATAGCTCCCCGTCGTCCCCATAACGTTGAAAAGCCTCGTTGGAATGTAAAAGTGAGTAATGCAGGACAGTCAGGATGCTTGTATCCTGATATAATTAAAGCTGTTTTTAACCGAACCGTTCAGGTCTGGGGTGTATAAATTGAATGACATGATGAAAAATATAATCCTTTGGGTTGTTATAGCCGTTGTTTTGATGTCCGTTTTTAATAATTTCGGAGCACAGGGCGATAAGGGTGATTCAACCGCACTTTCCTATTCCCAATTCATAGAAGCGGTAAAAGCAGGGCAAGTGCAGCAAGTGATGATTGACGAGCATGTCGTTAAAGGCAAATTACTGGCTGGACAGGCATTTAGGACTTACGCGCCAACAGACGCACACATGGTTGATGATTTGCTGGCTAATGGTGTTGATATTAAGGCCGTTCCGCCGGAACAACCTTCTTTGTTGATGCAGTTGTTAGTGTCGTTTGGGCCTATGTTGCTATTGATTGCCGTTTGGGTTTTCTTCATGCGGCAAATGCAGGGCGGCGGCGCTGGTGGACGTGGTGCGATGAGCTTTGGCAAAAGTAAAGCGCGGATGCTGGAAGAAGATCAGATTAAAGTCACTTTTGCGGATGTTGCAGGTTGTGATGAGGCTAAAGAAGAAGTAGTCGAAATGGTCGATTTCCTAAGAGATCCAGCCAAATATCAGAAGTTGGGCGGAAAAATCCCCCGTGGTGCGCTGATGATAGGGCCTCCGGGAACTGGTAAGACCTTATTAGCAAGAGCCATTGCTGGTGAAGCAAAAGTCCCGTTTTTTACCATTTCAGGTTCGGATTTTGTGGAAATGTTTGTCGGTGTCGGCGCTTCCCGCGTCAGGGATATGTTCGAACAGGCAAAAAAACATGCGCCGTGCATCATTTTTATTGATGAAATCGATGCCGTGGGCCGTCAACGTGGTGCTGGTTTGGGTGGCGGCAATGATGAGCGTGAGCAAACCTTGAACCAATTGCTGGTGGAAATGGATGGCTTTGAAGGCAATGAAGGCATTATTGTGATTGCCGCAACCAACCGGCCAGATGTGCTGGATAAGGCCTTATTGCGTCCTGGCCGTTTCGACCGCCAGGTGACAGTCGGCTTGCCCGATGTCAAAGGCAGGGAGCAGATACTCAATGTGCACATGAAGAAAGTGCCTACTGCGTCAGATGTTGAAATTAAGTACATAGCCCAAGGTACGCCAGGATTTTCCGGGGCTGATTTGGCTAATTTGATTAACGAAGCGGCTTTGTTTGCGGCACGTTTTAATAAGCGCGTGGTCAGTATGTCTGATCTCGAAAAAGCCAAAGATAAGTTAATCATGGGGACGGAAAGACATTCCATGGTGATGGATGAAAAAGAAAAAAAGATGACCGCCTATCACGAAGCGGGCCATGCGATAGTGGGTAAGTTGGTCCCTGAACATGACCCTGTTTATAAAGTCAGCATTATGCCCAGAGGACGCGCCTTGGGTGTGACCATGTTCCTGCCTGAACGCGACCAATACAGTGCCAGCAAACAAAAGTTGGATAGCATGATTTCGAGTCTATACGGTGGTCGTATCGCCGAAGAATTGATTTTCGGCTGGGAACAAGTGAGTACCGGTGCTTCAAATGATATAGAACGTGCGACTGAACTGGCCAGGAATATGGTCACCAAGTGGGGCTTGTCGCAACGCTTAGGGCCTTTAGCGTATAGCGAGGAAGAAGGCGAAGTTTTTCTGGGCCGTTCGGTAACGCAACATAAGACGGTTGCAGAAGAAACCTCCCATACGATTGATGAAGAAATACGTTGCATCATTGACAAAAATTATGAGCGGGCGGTGAATATACTGAAAGAAAATACCGATATTCTTCATGCCATGTCCGCAGCCTTGATGAAATATGAGACTATCGACAAATTTCAAATCGAAGACTTGATGCAGCGAAGACCGGTAAAAGCGCCAGCGGGATGGGAAGATTTGCCGCCTCGTGGTGGGACTGAAGTTGAAGGCGCTATTGAAAAAAAGGATGATATTAAGCCTGAGAAAACCATTGGCGGCGCAGCTGAACAACAAAGCTAACGGCTGTTAAGGCCAACAAGAAGGAGAGATCGCAATCTCTCCTTTTTTATGTGCGTTTCCAGTAACTTGATACGTAGACTGAAATAATATGGCGAAAAAGTATTTTGGTACCGATGGCATCAGGGGCAAGGTTGGTGAGTATCCTATTACAGCCGATTTCCTATTAAAGCTGGGCTGGGCAGCCGGACAAGTTTTTGCCAATCAAGGCCACGATTTTGTCCTGGTTGGAAAAGATACCCGTATTTCTGGTTATATGTTTGAATCCGCCCTTGAAGCGGGCTTGACCGCATCTGGGGTTGATACGCATTTGCTGGGCCCTATGCCGACGCCAGGGGTTGCTTACCTTACTCGCACTTTAAGGGCGCAAGCAGGTATCGTTATCAGTGCTTCTCACAATCCTTATTATGATAATGGTGTTAAATTTTTCTCAGTTCACGGTACCAAGCTGCCTGATGAAATCGAGCAAGAAATCGAGCGCTATATCGACTCGCCCATGACCACCGTGGAGTCTTCAGGCTTGGGCAAAGCTAAGCGGATAGATGATGCAGCCGGGCGATATATCGAATTTTGCAAGGCCAGCGTCCCAACCCGGCTTGATTTTGACGGCTTGCGGATAGTTGTCGATTGCGCCCACGGTGCAACGTATCACATTGCGCCGCACGTATTCAGTGAGATTGGCGCAGAAGTCGTTTCCATTGGGGTAGAACCCAATGGGCTCAATATCAACGATGAATGTGGCGCAACTAAACCGCAAAAACTGGCTGAGACGGTACTGGCGTACCGCGCAGACCTGGGCATTGCTTTGGACGGTGATGGCGACCGTTTGATTATGGTCGATCATAAAGGTGAAATCGTCGATGGTGATGAGATTATCTATATCATCGCCAAGTCCAAGTTGGAGGCCAATGAGCTTACCGGCCCTGTCATTGGGACGTTAATGACCAATCTGGGGATGGAGCTTGCCTTAAAGCAACTGGGCATTAACCTGCTTAGGGCTAAAGTCGGTGATCGTTATGTCATGGAATTGCTGGTTGAGAATAAGGGCATATTAGGCGGAGAAAATTCAGGCCATATTATCTGCCTGGATAAAACAACGACAGGCGACGGTATTATCGCCGCCTTGCAAGTTATGGCCGAAATGCAACACACTGGAAAGAATCTGCATGAACTTAAGTCTGGTATGACCAAATATCCCCAGGTTTTGCTGAATATCAAGACGCAGTCAAAACCAAACCTTGATAGTGATGAAGCTATTCAAAAGGCAGTAAAAGACATTGAAAAAAAGCTGGGCAATACGGGGCGCGTATTGTTAAGGGCATCTGGGACAGAGCCGTTGATTCGGGTTATGGTGGAAGGCGAAAACGAAGACAAAGTGACCGCTTATGCAAATCAATTGGCAGATCAAGTGGCTAAAGCATATGGGTGCTTGAATTAGAGGCTATTAAACTATATCATAAACGGTTTGATTATTTCGGAGGATAATGATGCGTCGGTCGCTGGTTGTAGGAAATTGGAAAATGAACGGTACGCGCAGCAGTGCGGAGTCGTTGGCGAAGGGCATCATAGCCGGTCTGGGTTCAGATATTGCGGATATTGCTATTTGTGTCCCTTATGTTTTTCTGTCTGACGTTGGTCAAATTGTCAAAAACACCCGTTTGGCATTAGGCGCACAGAACGTCGCGGATAAGCCATCAGGCGCTTATACGGGTGAAGTTTCTGCCACCATGCTCAAAGAATTTGCTTGTAAATACGCCCTGGTTGGACATTCTGAAAGGCGTACTTATTATGGCGATACCGACCAGTCCGTAGCCGCCCGTTTCTGCCAAGCGCAAGAGCAGGGAGTCATTCCGGTTTTATGTATCGGCGAAACCCTAGAACAACGCCAGCAGGAACAAACTTTCGAAGTCATTACCGCTCAGCTTGATGCGGTAGTTGAATTGGCTGGTATTGCTGCATTTAGTAATGCCGTGATTGCCTATGAGCCGGTCTGGGCTATCGGTACGGGACTCACCGCCACCGACGAGCAAGCGCAAGAAGCGCACCATTTTATCAGACAGTACCTTTCCGCCAAAGACCAGACAGTGGCTGAAAGCATACAAATTTTATACGGTGGCAGCGCCAAACCAGATAATGCCTTAGGTTTGTTTGCCATGCCGGATATTGATGGCGGGTTAATTGGCGGGGCTTCTCTGGATGCAGAGTCCTTTTTGAAGATTTATCATTCTGTTTAAAGTAGTACAACAATATATGTATCAGGTAATTATCGTAGTTCACATACTGCTGGGCTTAAGCATCATCGGTTTGATATTAATGCAACAGGGCAAAGGCGCTGATGCGGGCGCAACCTTTGGCGGCGGCGGTTCAGGTTCCGTATTTGGTGCCCAAGGCGCAGCATCATTTTTATCCCGTACGACCGCAATTTTGGCGGCCTTGTTCTTTAGCACCAGTTTGGGGCTTGCTTGGATAAACGGGAATAAAACCGGCGCAGCCATTGATTTTATGGGCACTCCTGCGGTCGAAAAAGAAGTCCCAGACTTGGGTCTGCCAAATGTTGATGGTGCAAACACCAAAGAAAGTCTGCCGACTCCATTACAGGGAAGCAAAGAAGGTGCAGCAGTGCCGCCAGTTAGTACCGCTCCTCCTGCCGTGCCTAGCCCTGCTTTGGAACAAGCTGACGTACCCAAGGCTGAGGATGTTAAGGTTGTTGAAGAGCAGGAGTCAGAGCTAAAATCGGATAAACCGGATAAAGCACCAGCAAAAAAGAAATAAGTGATTAATTGATAAAGCCGATGTGGTGAAATTGGTAGACACGCCATCTTGAGGGGGTGGTGACGCAAGTCGTGCCGGTTCAAATCCGGCCATCGGTACCAAATAAGGATTTTACGAAGTCCAAAGAAAACCATAAACCCGCATGTCGTAAGGCTTGGCGGGTTTTTTATTGTCCGGTGAAACGTAATAAAATGCAGTAACATTTACAGTAACTTTCATGCCGCAAAAAAATTCCTCAGCCCGACGGAGCATATTCTAAAAATAAAACAGAACAAAATGTATGTGACGGGGTTTCAAACCCAATGCGGTTAAGTTAAACGATTGAGTCCCTTCTCCCTTGAGGGATGCCTACAGGGGCAGATATTTGCTCCTGCAATATCTGCATTCACCACATCCATGTGGATTATGTAGGTAGTAGGGCAACGCAGGAGCAGTTGCCGGGAAGGTTAGGATGAGGGGGATTTAAACAGTTGATTTTAATCTCCTTACCTCAACCCTCTCCAGCAGGGAGAGGGAGCTTGGGAACAAGTGAACTGTAGGCATCATTAGGGAAGTCTGCTACGCTTACTTCAAGAAAATTAATCTTTTATGTTGAAGCATGAGCCTATACCAACGCCTTAAAAATGTCCGTAGCGAAGAAGATGTTAAAGATATTTACATCAAAGCACTGGGGCTAAAAAAATATAGTAAAGGTTGGATTGATATTTACACTGATGAAATTTGGTTTGAAGCTAAAGACACGGGCAAAGTTTCAACTTACGCCATGTTCACCCAATTACTGCATTACGTTCAAGCTGCACTGAATAAAGGCGAAAAACTGCCGCCTTTTTTAGCGGTAATTGATACCGAAAAAGCGGCACTGATGAAAACCTCAGACGTGCTACCGTTCCTCACTAACAATCCAATAAAATGGGGTAACTCGGCGAGCAAATTCACAAAAGAAGCTTTAGACAAAGTGTCTGCCCACATCGGTACGCATTTTGTGTCGTTCAAAATTGCCACGCATGAAGACGAATTCATCAGCACCGTCAAAGAGGCGATTAAATCCGGCGACATCATCCGCACCCAGATTACGCCAGACAACTTAAAACAGGTGTTTGATAAATGGGTGGCGATGATAGGGCGCGAGATTAACGGTGTGGCGGAAGAAAACTACGCATTGCTGTTTTTTGCCGACATCATGCACGATGGCACGGTGTCTACCCACGCCAACTTACCCGCTGAATTGCTGCACAAAAACAACGCCCCCGTGTTCAGCTTGGGCGGCAAAATCTACCAATTGGGCAACAAAGAAGGCTATCGCCAATTTTGGGCGATTTACCACAAACCGCCAAAAGCCGAGTACCGCAACTATTTGCTCGAACGCCGAGACAGCCTGATTCCGCTGGACGAGCGCAGTTTTAAAGGCGCGTATTACACGCCGCTCGCCGTGGTCGATAAAGCCTACGACAAACTCGCCGAAACACTGGGCAATAACTGGCAAAAAAATTACATCGTCTGGGATATGTGCTGCGGCGTGGGCAACCTGGAAGTCAAGCACAGCAACCCGCGCAACATCTACATGAGTACGTTGGATGAAGCCGATGTTGACGTGATGAAAGCGACTAAAACCTGTGTGGCGGCGCAGCGTTTTCAATATGATTATTTGAATGATGACATCATTGTTGACCCTTCACCCGTTCGTAGTCCGTTTGATTCCGTTCGTGGTGAGTTTCTTTCGCCCGTTCGTGGTGAGCTTGTCGAACCACCGCCACACCCTTCGACAAGCTCAGGGCGAACGGGGCTAATTGACTATAGCCTGACCAACAAAGTCCCCGAAGGCTTACGCAAAGCCATTGCTGAGGGTAAGAAGATTTTGGTGTTGATGAACCCGCCGTATGCAGAAGCAGGAACGGGGCTTGATAGTGGAAATAAGGAAGGTGTTGCAGCAACGAAAATGTCTCGTGTGATGCCTGACTACGGCTATGCCACTCGTGAATTATTTACCCAATTCGTGGCACGTATTTCACAGGAAATCCCGACCGCCACCTTGGCGATGTTCAGTACGCTCAAGTATGTGAATGCGCCCAATTTTGAAAAATTCCGCGAAGTATGGAATGCAAAATACCTAGGTGGCTTTGTGGTGCATAGCAAAGCCTTTGATGGGTTAAATGGGAATTTTCCAATAGGCTTTTTGGTTTGGGCAACAAATCAAAACGTCACTAAGAAAACACCTATCAGTGAAATATCCGCTGAGGTGTTAGACAAGACTGCGAAGGCGATTGGTGAGAAGTCGTTTTACAACGTGCCGAACGAAGATTTTTTAAGTGCATGGTTTAAGCGTCCGCGAGCCAACAATGTAGATGCGCTGCCTTTGAAGAATGCCATTTCGCCTACAACCAGCAGTAAAGATGTGCGTGGTACAAAGTGGGCGGATGGTGCGATAGGCGGGATGATTTGCGGCAAAAATGATATGCAACACGCATCGCAGCAAACGGCATTGATGTCGTCTGGATATTGTAGTGCGGGTGGATTTTTTGTAACCGAAGAAAACCTACAACAATCCGCCGTGTTGTTTGCCGTGCGCCAGCTGGTGAAACATACATGGGTCAATCATAACGACCAATTTTTACAACCTACCGCGCCTTTATCCGACGAATTCAATAATGATTGCTTGATTTGGATGTTATTCCATGGAAAGAATCTAACCGCCAGCGCTAACAACCTCGAATGGAACGGCAAGAAATGGAGCATCGTCAACCACTTCATCCCGTACACGGAGGCGGAAGTCAACGCGCCAGACCGCTTTGAATCTGACTTTATGGTGCAATACCTTGTGGCGTTGCAAGCCAAACAGGTGGAGTGCGTAGACGCGTCTATGCAAGCAGCGACAAATCGCTGCACTCCAAACGGCTTATCCGATGAAGCCGTTGCGGTACTCGATGCAAGGCGAATTCTGTGGCAAGCGTATTTTGCCGAAACCGACGTACGTAGCGTCCGCGATGAATTGAAGTTGAACCGCCCCGATGTCGGTTGGTATCAAATCCGCAATGCACTCAAAGCGCGTAATGCCAGTGGCGATAACGTAGCCATTAATTTCAAACCGTTTGAAACGGCATACAAAACCTTGAGCGACAAACTGCAACCACAAGTGTTTGAGTTGGGGTTTTTGCGGGTTTAATTAGGCAATACAGAAAGTTGAACGCATGAGTTTGAGGGAATAAAAAAACATGTTTTTTTACTCCAAGATGTTTACTCGCATATCATTCCGGTTAAACCCAGAAGTGAAGCCGCCGTCCAAAAGACGCAGCACTTCCTCCAAGGCAATTCTTAAGTCGTCTATTTCATTGCCATCCAGCGCAACCGTCATTTTGTGGACGGAAGGTTGTTGGCATAAAGAAGTTTTGGTACTCATGGTTATCTCCTTGGTTAAAGGGAAACACCATGACCCAAGACATGGGAAACGTGTTTCCCAGTTGGATAAAATATGAAATTATTGGTCAAACGGCAGTTGTTGAAGCCACTTTTCCAACATTGTCAATAGTCACCACAAACGACTTGCCAAACAACGACGGGCAACCAGTGAATTCCGGCAACAATTGCCGTACGGCATCGGCAGGGTCTTTAGCGGTGTTGGCCACCAAAAAAGAAAAAAACTTGCCGCAATCGTCATCGTGGGTGGATTCCTGGTATTCGTCATACTCCGACTTAAAAGTTGCGACCTGCTCAATAACGGCATCTGAGAGGCCACCTTTCGGCATGATGACAACATCCCCATTTTCATAGCCTTCATAAAAAGCGTGGTTGTCTATTTCCACGACATCAAAGCCGATTTTGATCCGGTAGGCATCGCAGAAAGTCACACCAACAGAGACCCAACTGCCTTCAAAATGGGCATAATGGGACTCGTTTACGTGTTCAACCGTCACCCCTTCTTTCGAAAGCGGACGCACATACGAATTGATCCAATGGCCTTCGTCCAGGTTACCCTGATAAATTAGGGAATCCCGCATCCAAGCGAACATGTAGCGGGCCGCCCCGTCATTTTGGATGCCATCATCAATATCAACCACCTCGACTTGACCACTTTCAATTGCCAAGCGGCTTACTGGCTTTTCTGGATGCTCTTCAAAATTGCCATAGGCTTCGTTAGAGCAAACCGGATAAGAAGTGATCACGGTGATTGCCTCAGTAGGGACGGCATCCACGTCATTGAGCAAAGCCAGCAAGTCCCAGTGCTTTAAGGTTTCAAAATATTTGACAAAATCCTGTGTGGACAGTGTTTTTTTGAACAGTTCGAGGCATTTTTCCGCCTCAGACTGCAAAGCACCCAAGATCAGCAATACGGCTTCACCCTGGTCTATCAGCTTGTCACGGTCAAGCAAACGCGCATAGAACCTGGATGAGTCCAGGTGAATGACGTGTTCGTCGGAACAATAACTATGCGATTTGTATATAGGCAAACCTTGCAGATAGACTTCGTAGCCAGTGGCTGGATGTTTGGGTGTTTCTAAACTGTCCAAATACATAAAACCGATGTTGGTTTCAATAAAGGTAAGTCCAGAATCCAGGGCATGTGGCCTTTCGACCGTCACACCATTTAATGTCACTGGTATGGTGAAGCCTTTGGCAAGCCGCTGGATCGCTTCTGCAAGGTTTGCGGCTTGAATGTTATAACCCACCATACTAATGCTAGGGG